>UMAJ01025099.1_pt1 | contig 9773 bp, 6 predicted proteins | sample 1963671 | NCBI WGS metagenome assembly UMAJ01 (sample SAMEA4835912, study PRJEB28245) | human gut metagenome | biome: gut microbiome; material: fecal sample | place: Denmark | collected 2008 | reverse complement strand
ACCTCGTCAGCTGAGGATCGCTGCTTAAGCACTAGGAACAAACGTGTCGTCTGCTACTCCGATAACAGCAGAAATGGTTTGTGCACCTGCCAGTAATCCGGCTGCTTCGCCTGCATTATATCCCATTATAAGTGCTAAAATCCAGGTTATAACCAAACAGCCAACGCACATTAAGACGGCAAATCCCACTTGTGGCAAGCCGTCTTTTTTTAATCCACGAAAGAATTGCGGTCCCACTTTGTAACCGATGGCAAATAAAAATAGTAGAAAGAAAACCGATTTGACCGGCTCTTCAATGGTGATGTTAAGTTGACCTACCAGTACTCCGACCAAAAGTACGCTGGTGACGATTCCCAGACTGAATTGTCCTACTTTGATTTTACCAATCCAGAATCCTGCGGCAATAGTGAGAAAAATAGCCAGTTCTGAATGTTGTCTTAATAGATGTATTACCCATTCCATATATTCTTATTTCTTTTATAATTGCAATCTACAACAGAAGGGATAAAAAGAAGTTGAGTTAAAATCATCCAAATTGTGCATAGTTCTAATATTTTTTGTTTTATTTGCACAGATAGGATGATTGAAGTATGAAAATTGAAGCGATTGTAAAATATATTGTAGTGAGCTTCTTACTGTTTGCAAACTTGAGTTGTAAAGAAAATAAAGACGAAACACTTATAGCAAAAGTAACTGACCTGACAGAAGAAGAAGAGGTTATATCGGATATAGAGTATGATGGTGACGGCAGAATAATACGTTATGGTGATACTCCGATAGTGTATGCGGGCGATAAGGTAACCATAGGAAAAATGGATTGCCTTCATTCGGGAAATAAGCTTTGCTCGGTAACTTTTAAAATGGCTAAAGGCAAGGCGATAGAAAGTCGTACACGTTGTTTGTTGAAAAGAGGTTCGGAAACATGGGATGTTTTTAAGACTTCGACTTATGAATACGGAGCTGATACATTGTGTATCAAGTCGGACTATTTTGGAGTGGAAGGAAATGATTTCTTAAAACGCGTCTGTACGAAATATATATTTGGTGATGATGGAAAACTGATGGAATCCATTACCTCACATCATGAATTAAATGACAGTACTTATGTGTGTCATAGTTATTATAATTATGATAATCATATTAATTATCGGGCAAATTTGAATATACAGGCTTATGTAATGGATAGTGATGGCTTGGATGGCTTTTTCTATTTTTTACTAAACTTGGGGGATTTCAGGGTAGATACAGTTTTGCCCAATGATATCGGACGTTGTGTAAATCATGGTGCTGAGACTTATAACGTGCATGCTAACTATAGATTGGATGATGAATCTCCGATAAAGATAGAAGTCCTGTATAATTATACAAAACTTCTGTCTCGTATCGAATTGTCTTATAAGTCATTAAAGTAGTTCATCCAATAGGATATAGATATCTTCTTCCGAAAATCCTTTTTCAATAAGGTATTTTTTGTCTTCCAAATAGAAGGTAAGGAACATGTTACGGTCTTCGCACATACTCTGTGCTTTTTGATAATAGTTGATAGCCGTTTCGATATTTCCTAATGTATAGTATAAATGTCCTGCATTCATCCAGTCTTGCATTTTGGGCTTGGTAGCCTGAAGCAGTAGATCATAATATTTACGTGCTTCTTCATATTTGCCGATAACAAATGAACACCAGCCGATAGCACGGCGTGCATTATTGGGATTTTTTTCCAGGTATTCCACTTTAAAGAAGTACCCCAAAGCCTCTTCGTATCTTTTCAAGGCTACCAGACATTGACCAATCTGTAAGGACAGGTTTAAATTGTCGGGCTGAACAATTTCTACTTTTTTGAAGTATTGCAATGCCTGTTCAGGCATGCCCAGCTTATGGTAACACAAGGCCAGATGACGGTTAGTCCATAAGGCATCCGGGGCAATGATATCAGCTTGTTTATAATAACTCAACGCTTTATCGTAATTTCCCAATTTCTGGAGGGAATAACCGGCTTTCTGCCATAACTCGGAGTTGGTTTTATTCTCTTCAAGCAGGATGCTGTATAGCTGGAATGCTTCCTCCATATAATCTTTTTGGAAGAAATAATCTGCCAACTTTTTCAGTTCTTCAGGTTGGGTTATCGCTTTTTTAAGGCTGTTATATTTCCACAGTTCAAAGCGGCTTTCGAAGATGTCTTTTTCTTCGGAACGGCGAGACCATAATTTGAAGAAGCGATATAAATCATGAATATACTGGCGACTGATATTCTCTTTTTTCAAGGTGGACTTCGTCATCTTTGTTATCTGTTCCAGCTGTTCTTGCGATACAGAGCTTTGCTCGTTCATCTGATGTATCATCAGCTCTCTTTGTGATTCAGGCATTTGTATCAAGCTGAAACAGAAAGAATATTTATCTGAATTGCAGAAGGAATCGCTATTGAGTATAATGTCCAATAAGGACATTCTCTTTTCTTCATTATCTCCAAATATGGTAACAATATCGGGAAATTGGCGGTCGAAAGGATAGAACCAATGTGACATTTGGCGGAAAAAAGGGAACTGCTTTAGTTGAGAGAATGTGCTCATATAAACATCAGCTCCCTCCATTTGCAATTCGCCCATTTCACGTAATTTGTCAGTAATGCCCGATTTGTCAATCCAGTTTTCCCATTCCGGGTTAAGATCATCGGAGTCTTCTGTTTCATCGAACCCGATTTTGTTGGCGTTCCCAATGCGCGGATTTCTCATCATTTCGGGAATGATTTCTTCCCGCATCTTCCTGTCTATTTTCTGTGTCTCGCGTGAAAGCTGCAATTGAATCTGTATGGTATGCAGGTTCTTAATAAAATCAGCATCTTCATTGAGTAGTGAGAGCTTTGCACGTGCTTCGGGATACATCATGATACGATGTTCATGGAAAAGTGCAGTTATCACTATACCTACGATAGCACGTTGGTTCACCATAGGATCAGGGTGATTATACGCTTCGAGGAGCAGCATATATTTTCGTATATCAAAAATTCTGGATTGGCTCATCGTGACGGCACTGATGAAGACGCAAAGATCATTGACCGGTACCAGAAGTGAATTGAGCAGTGTCTGGGCTTCCTGTGCTTCGGCTTCCGTCCAATATAAAGAAACCCAGGTTCTTTCGAATAACTCGTTGAGTGCTTTTTCATGACGTTCGCGTATTCCTGCCAATTCTGATTTACAGCGATTGGCATCACTGTAAATCAGAGGAGCTGTCGCTGCATCTTCCGTATAGGCTTCCAATTGCATTTGCAGTTCGGAAAGAGTATGCGGTTTAGCGTGCTCATAAGTGCGTATCAAATCATAATATAAAGCAAAAGAAGATGTACTGTTTTTCATGATATGTGTCCGTTCTGCCATTTCGTAAGCCGATCGGAATATTTTATTATACATATCCTTTTGTTTGGGATCTTTTATGCCCTTTGCGTTGTATTGCAACATCAGATCGTATGTCGTTTGCAGTGTTTCTACGTCAGTACGCAGCTGCCAGCTGGAACATTGGCTGGCCATGGCATGGATTTGTACCAATGCTTCTTTCAAACGATGATTTTCGAGTAAATTGAAAACGTATTCTATTTCATTATGCATATTAGCCATAAGTTATATTTCTATTTATGTGTAAAACAACCGGAAGCCCTTTTAAGTTCTCATTTCAGCCAAGTGGCACGTTTCCATATGTATTCCATCGGTCCGTGTGAATGATGGCTCATCCACCAGCGGCAGAATGTAAACTGCAAGATGAAGAATGCGATACCCGCCAGGCAACTGACAGTGATGCCACATTGGTTGTGAAGAGCAAATCCCCAGTTATAGTATAACATAGAACCTACTATGCTTTGAGTAATATAGTTGGTAAGACTCATCTTTCCGTATGGAGTGATTTTCATTAAAAGATAATGCATATTTGTATTATAGAATGCAAAGATAACTCCCGAAACCAATACCAACATGAATGAGAAGTTAGAAAGCGAGGTGATGATAAGTGATAAAGGGGTCAATATTGATTTATTGACAATGAATGCCGGCAACATATTGCCTAATCCGTATAAAGGAAAGAATGCGATAAGTGCACCGGCAAGTATTTTATTCCATACCTTCAAGTTCTCTTTTTGGAATAGTCCGCGTCGTCCGATTAACATACCCAACAAAAACAAAGCTGCCGTTTGGAATACACGTCCGTGATCCCATGCCCAGGCAAGACTGGCTATTTGTCCTTCCCATAAATTCACCCGGACTGTTTCCAAAAACGAACCATGACTTTGTACGGCAAAGGTGGCATCCCAAAAGCTGCGGGTGGGAATGGCCGGAGTAATGAAAGACGAGTCCAGGCAGGCACGTATTACATAGTAAAGTGGCAAAGGCTGTATCAATAGCACGCAAGCGAGAAGGAATACCCATTTGTCTTTCAGACGGCAGGTGAGGGGCAGGATAAAACCTACCAGTGAATAAAGTACCAGCACTTCCGCGGTGAAGAAGCTGGCATTGATATTGCCTATTAAGAATAACAGGATGAGCCGCCAGCAGAAACGTAATCGGAAATCGTTGCCGCGCATGCGCTGATTATCGTTCTGAATAAAAAAACTAAAGCCGAAGAGAAGGGCAAATACGGCATATGCCTTTCCGCCGAACATGAAGAATAATCCATTCCAGATTGCTTTGTCCGTAAAGTTGAGCCAGTCACTCTGCGTGGTTGTATCTGGAAATGAATAGAAATTAAAATGCTCAATGGAGTGCAGAATGATGATTCCCATTACTGCCAATCCGCGTAGCACATCGGCTACATCTACACGTGCGTGTCCTTTAATTGTGCTTATTACTTTTGTTTCCATGATTTAAACATTGAGTCACAAAAGTAAGTAAAATCTTAAATAGTTGGCTATAATTAGAGGAAGTAATAAGAAAATTCTCTAATTTTGTTCCCATCTTAAACGAAGATATGGACATTTCGGAATTACAACGTATATATGCCGGACACCCGAATACTGCGGGATTGGCTGCGTTATTGGAAGATTCCTCGGTGAGGACTATTTTCCTGGGAGGCTTACATGCTTCAGCGACACCTTTATTTATTTCCTCCTTTATCAGAGAAAATAAACAGACGTTTGTTTTTATATTGGGAGATCAGGAAGAGGCAGGTTATTTTTATCATGACTTGACGCAAGTAAATGGAGAAGAGAATATTTTATTCTTTCCTTCTTCATATCGTCGTGCCATCAAATACGGGCAAAAGGATGCGGCAAATGAGATTCTTCGCACGGAAGTATTGAGCCGTTTGCAGAAAGGTGATACTTTGTGTGTTGTAACCTATCCCGATGCTCTTGCCGAAAAGGTTGTTTCACAAGAAGAACTGACTGATAAAACATTGAAGCTGAGTGTAGGTGAACATGTGGATACTGAGTTTATTGCAGAAGTGCTTACCGGCTATGGGTTTGAGCATGTGGATTATGTGTATGAGCCGGGGCAATATGCAGTAAGAGGAAGCATTATCGATGTTTTTTCTTTTGCTTCTGAATATCCTTATCGCATCGATTTCTTTGGTGACGAGGTGGACAGTATCCGCACTTTTGAAGTGGAGAATCAGCTCTCGAAGGAAAAGAAGCAAAGCATAGCCATTGTGCCGGAACTGACAAAGGCGACGGACAGGAACGGTGTTTCTTTTTTTGAGTTTATACCAAAGGATACCGTATTGGCAATGAAAGATTTCCTGTGGGTACGCGAAAGAATCCAATCCGTCAGAGATGAGGCGCTCTCTCCACAGGCTTTGGCTGCTTATGAAGGGGAGAAGACAGAATTGATGAGTTTGGAGACAAAGTTGATTGATGGTTCAGAGTTTGCAGTTCGTGCGTTAGAGTTCAAAAGAATAGAATTTGGGAATAAGCCTACGGGTACTCCGCAGGCCACTTTGCCCTTTGATACAAGTGCGCAACCGATTTTTCACAAGAACTTTGATTTGGTAAGCAGTACGTTTACCGATTATCTGGAACAGGGCTATACATTATATATATGTACGGACAGTGAAAAACAGGCTAAGCGGTTGAAAGATATTTTTGAGGAGCGGGGAGATAAAATAGCATTCACTCCGGTCAATAAGACATTGCACGAAGGATTTAGCGATAATACTCTTCGGAGCTGTTTTTTTACCGACCATCAGATATTCGACCGCTTTCATAAATATAACCTTCGGAGTGACAAGGCCCGTAGCGGCAAAGTGGCACTGACATTAAAAGAGTTGAGCCAATTTGAACCGGGAGATTATGTTGTGCACATTGACCATGGAGTAGGGAAGTTTGCCGGGCTGGTGCGTATCCCCAACGGCGATACCACGCAAGAGGTTATCAAGTTGGTTTATCAAAATGAGGATGTCGTCTTTGTGTCTATTCATTCCTTGCACAAGATTTCCAAGTATAAAGGGAAGGAAGGAGAAACTCCGCGCCTCAATAAACTGGGTACCGGTGCTTGGGAGAAAATGAAGGAACGCACCAAGACCAAGATTAAAGATATTGCCCGTGATTTGATTAAGTTATACTCTCAGCGAAAGCAGGAGAAGGGCTTCAGCTATACTCCCGACAGCTTTTTGCAGCATGAGCTGGAGGCCAGCTTTATTTATGAGGATACTCCCGACCAGCTGAAGACAACTCAGGATGTAAAGGCTGATATGGAAAGCGAACGTCCGATGGACCGTCTGGTGTGCGGGGATGTTGGTTTTGGAAAAACGGAAATAGCAGTGCGTGCTGCTTTTAAGGCTGTGACGGACAACAAACAAGTGGCGGTACTTGTACCGACTACCGTATTGGCTTATCAGCACTTTCAGACTTTCCGTGAACGATTGAAGGATTTTCCGTGTAAAGTGGATTATCTGAGTCGGGCTCGTAGTGCCAAAGACAGTTCCCGCATCGTGAAAGAATTGGGAGAAGGCAAGATTAATATTCTGATTGGTACGCATAAAATTATTGGCAAAAGCATTAAGTTCAAGGATTTGGGGCTACTGATTATAGATGAGGAGCAGAAGTTCGGAGTCAGCGTAAAAGAGAAACTTCGCCAGATAAAAGTCAATGTTGATACTCTGACCATGACGGCTACCCCTATTCCGCGTACTTTGCAGTTTTCACTGATGGGTGCGCGCGACCTTTCTGTGATACAGACTCCTCCCCCCAACCGCTACCCCATCCAGACCGAGGTGCATACATTCAATGAAGAAATTATCACTGAGGCTATCAACTTCGAGATGAGTCGTAACGGTCAGGTATTTTTTGTAAACAATAGGATACAGAACCTGGTGGAGCTGGAAGCAATGATTAAACGAAACATCCCGGACTGCCGTGTTTGCATCGGTCATGGACAGATGGAGCCGGAAAAACTTGAGAAGATTATTTTCGACTTTGTGAACTATGATTATGATGTGCTGCTGGCGACTACCATTATTGAAAGTGGAATTGATATCCCCAATGCCAATACCATTATCATCAATCAGGCGCAGAATTTCGGGTTGAGCGATTTGCATCAGATGCGTGGACGTGTGGGACGTAGCAATAAGAAAGCATTTTGCTATTTATTGGCTCCTCCACTCACTTCGTTGACTCCCGAAGCCAAACGTCGTCTGCAGGCCATAGAGAACTTTAGTGATTTGGGTAGTGGAATCCACATTGCCATGCAGGATCTTGATATCCGTGGAGCAGGTAATATGTTGGGTGCCGAACAGAGTGGTTTCATTGCCGATTTGGGATACGAAACTTATCAGAAGATTTTGGCTGAGGCTGTGAAAGAGCTGAAAGAGGATGAATTTGCAGACCTTTATGCTGAAGAGCTGCAAGCGGCAGGTGAGGAAAAAATAAGTGGTGAAAACTTTGTGGATGAGTGTCAGGTGGAAAGTGATTTGGAATTATTGTTTCCCAATGAATACATTCCCAGCAGCAGCGAACGTATGTTGCTTTATCGTGAGTTGGATGGCTTGGAGCTGGATAAAGATGTGTTGGCATTCAAATCCCGTTTGGAAGACCGTTTCGGGAAAGTTCCGCGCGAAGGTCAGGAACTGCTTCGCATTGTTCCCTTGCGCCGGATGGCAAAACGCTTGGGTGCAGAGAAAGTTTTCCTGAAAGCCGGACGAATGACGCTGTTCTTTGTGAGTAATCCTGACAGTCCTTACTATCAGAGTGCAGCCTTTGGAAAAGTGATTGATTACATGGGAAAGAATCCCCGTTATTGCAATCTTCGTGAGCAGAATGGTAAACGCAGTATGGTGATAAAGAATGTGGAAACAGTAGAAACAGCGGTCGGCATCTTGCAGGAAATAGTAAGCCTGTAATATCGTTTTTCACCGGTATCTTTGGCTTTTCCGAATATTCTCTTTATCTTGCCGATTATTAACGTTGTAAATCATACCTTTAATATGCGGCAGCTCTTTATACTGTTCAGCTTGTGCTTTAGTCTTTCGCTTACTGCGCAAGAGAAAATAACCTTGTTGTTTGTGGGAGACCTGATGCAGCATCAGGCACAAATAGAGGCTGCCCGTGTAGGGACATCCTATGATTATTCGTCTTGTTTCAAGCATGTAAAAGATGAGATAAGTGCGGCAGACTTGGCTGTTGCCAATCTGGAAGTGACATTGGGTGGCAAGCCCTATAGCGGTTATCCGGCGTTTAGTGCTCCCGATGAATATTTGTATGCTGTTAAAGAGGCCGGTTTTGATGTGTTGCTTACAGCGAATAATCATTGTCTTGACCGAAGGAAAAAAGGATTGGAACGCACCATTCTGATGCTGGACTCCTTGCATATTCCACATGCGGGCACTTATGTAAATAAGGGCAAACGGGATGAGGGCTATCCCTTGTTGATAGAAAAGAATCATTTTCGTATTGTTCTGCTCAATTATACTTATGGAACAAACGGCATTGAAGTCACTCCGCCCAATGTGGTGAACTACATTGACCGGGAACAAATTAAGAAAGATATTCTTAAGGCGCGCCGCATGATGCCCGATGTCATTATAGCGTGTATGCATTGGGGGATAGAATATCGTTCGTTGCCTGAGCGTTCGGAACGGGACTTGGCAGATTGGATGATAACTCAGGGGGTAGATCATGTGATAGGTTCTCATCCGCATGTACTTCAACCCATGGAGGTCATACAAGATAAGCATACTCCTGCCAAACATGTCGTTGTGTATTCATTGGGTAATTTTATATCAAACATGTCGAAAGAAGATACGGATGGGGGAGCTATGGTGAAATTGGAATTGCAGCGTATTTTTAGAATAACTCGTTTGATTAACTGTGAATATTCTCTAGTTTGGACTTCACGTCCCAATTTAAGTGGAAAAAAAGGATTTGAGCTTTATCCGGCTTCTTTCCTTGATAAACCGATTAAAAATGAGGAGGTTAGTACGATGAAACGTTTTCTTATGAGAGCTAGAATATTGTTTGATACATACAATAGAGGAATAAAAGAATATTTTTTTGAATAATTTTTCGGCAAAAAGTTTGCAGATATAAAAAAAAGCCTTACCTTTGCATCGCTTTTGAAAGGAAAGCCAATACGGTGGCTGTAGTTCAGTTGGTTAGAGCGTCAGATTGTGGTTCTGAATGTCGTGGGTTCGAGTCCCATCTGCCACCCCGATAGAAGAGGAAGTTCGATAAGAATTTCCTCTTTTTTATTGTAGTAGGGGCTCAGTTTGAAAAGGGCTCTGGGGGGCGGTTCAGTTTGAAAACTTGGGGCAATCCGAAAAGGGTTCAGTAGATTTTTCGTGGGGATAATTTTTTATCTTCG
>UMAJ01043903.1_pt1 | contig 9819 bp, 8 predicted proteins | sample 1963671 | NCBI WGS metagenome assembly UMAJ01 (sample SAMEA4835912, study PRJEB28245) | human gut metagenome | biome: gut microbiome; material: fecal sample | place: Denmark | collected 2008 | reverse complement strand
CCCCTGCCTGTACAGGAAGAAAGATACCATAGTCAATCTGGGAACGGAAACGTTTGAACACTTCAATGACCTGTGCATTTCCAATGACAAAGGACATACGCGCACCTGTATAATTATAGCTCTTTGACAGGGAATAAAATTCTACGCCGACTTCCTTTGCTCCCTTGAAAGAAAGGAAAGACTTGCCTTCTCTTCCGTCATAAATAATATCTGAGTATGCATTATCATGAATGATTAAAATATTATTTTCCCTGGCAAATGTAATTAACTTTTCGTAGAATTCGTCTGGTGCTGTCTTACAGATTGGATTGGCTGGATAGGATACTACCATCACTTTTGCTGCCTTTTTTACATCCGCAGGAATGGCATCAAAGTCTGGAAGATAGTTATTCTCCTCTGTCAGCGGATAAAACCACTGATTACTCTGTGCGATAAATGCGCCTGTTGAAAAGATTGGATATCCTGGGTTTGGTAAAAGCACGATATCTCCCGGATTAATGAGTGGCAGGAAAATGTGTGCCATTCCTTCCTGAGAGCCGTATACAGACATAATCTCATTCTTCGCAATGTCCGTATTATATCTATTTTTGTAACGTGCTTCTAACGCATCTAAAAGCTCATCGGTCTCGCCTAAAGAATAATGATAATTCTCCGGGTGAAGGCAGGCTTCGGATACCGCTTTCATCACACATTCCGGTGTTTCAAAATCTGGTGTTCCTACAGAAAAGTTGTAAATCTTCTTTCCCTGTTTTTGCAATTCTTTCTTTTTCTCATCTAAAATCTGAAAAATTCCTGCTTCAAAATTCTTCATTTTCTCTGCTGGTTCAAAATTCATATTTTTATTACTCCTTTGTGTTGTCCTTTATGTAATCAGCTCCAGACTGATTTTTAAGGCATAGTTTACTCTCTTTAAGGTGTTTGTGTCAAGATGGCATACCCGTTCTTTTAGACGCTGTTTGTCAATTGTACGAATCTGTTCTAATAGTACAACAGAATCCTTTGTAATATCACACTCCGTTGTAGACAGTTCCACATGAGTCGGCAGTTTTGCTTTATTCATCCGGCTTGTGATTGCCGCACAGATTACGGTAGGGCTGTGACGGTTGCCTGCATCATTTTGAATAATAAGCACCGGACGGACACCTCCCTGTTCGGAACCTACGACCGGGCGAAGGTCTGCATAATAAATATCTCCACGTTTTATCATCATTTTCACTCACTCCATTTTACTTTTCTTTCTAAATGAAGTATTTCCAGCAAACGTCATGAGTATTCTGATGATTTCCTTTGTTTTTTATATTTCTTCTGGAAAATGTTTCTGCTTCAAAATAGTTTCGAGATAATTCGGTAAATCTCCGGCAAGAACACTATAATATCCCTTTTCTTTTGCGGCAGCATCTCCGGCAAGACCGTGACAGTACACACCAAGTCGTGCCGCTGTCAAAATGTCAAGTCCTCCGGCAAGGAAACCGCAGATAATTCCTGTTAATACATCGCCGCTTCCACCAGTTGCCATTCCATTGTTTCCGCTCATATTAATGTATGAAGGTACGCTTCCATCGGACACAATGGTTCTTGCATCTTTTAGCACGATAACATGTCCCTTATCTGCAGTACTTGCAGCCGCTTTTGGCAGATTGCTGCGAATTTCTGCAATTTCTTCTCCGGTTAATCTGGACATTTCTTTCAAATGCGGGGTAAGAATCATCCCGCCTTCATATTCATGAAATAGCTGCCTTAATTCTGTATCTTCTTGTAATAAAGCCGCCAGATTATTAAGCCCATCTGCGTCAATAACAAGCGGTGCCTTTCCTAATGTAAGAACCTGTTTTACTAACTTCCTTGCAAATACACTCTGTCCAATTCCCGGTCCGATTCCGATAACAGATGCCCACAAAAGAGATTCCGGTAATAGTTCCCATGCCTTTTCTTCCGAATCATAAGTCGTAAGAATCGCCTCTGGAAGCTTTTCCTGCAAAATCACACGATTCTCCTCACAGGAAAAAATGCGTACCAGACCGCTTCCGCTCTTATAGGCCGCTGTTCCACTCAAAAGGGCGGCTCCTGCCATATTTTTGGAGCCGGCAATCAGAAGAACCTTCCCGTAACTTCCTTTATTCGTCCATGCCTTTCTTTCCGGCAAAAGTTCCAGGTCATCTGTTGTGAAAGAAACCATCTGCGGTGCGATTTCTTCAACCGCCTTATTCGGAAAACCGATTTCCTTTACAATGACTTCGCCGCTGACATCTGCCCCTGGATAAAGAAGCAGTCCCACCTTAGGAAGCCCAAAAGTGACCGTTATATCCGCCTCAAATGCAATACCAAGAATCTGTCCGGCAGAGGCATCGACTCCAGACGGAACATCTACCGCAACCTTCAGTGCTTCCATCTGATTCAGGCGCTCAATAACCTCCCTGTGCCGTCCTGCCACTTCTCGCTTTAATCCAACGCCAAAAATGGCATCTACGATAACATCATACTCCTCATCGGGAAACTTCATCAAAAAATCTGCTTCCATCTGCTCTAAAATGTGTTTCTGAATCTGATGGGAATCTGAATCATGTGGAATGACTCCGATTTCATAAAAATCTACGGTATAGCCTTCTTCTAACAGAAGTCTTCCCAGCGCCAGTCCATCACCTCCATTATTCCCTTTTTCTGTAACAATCAGCACCCTGCTATCTGTCGGTATTCTCTCCAAAAAGACTTCCTCTAATGCAAGTGCTGCCTTTTCCATCAAAACGATACCTGGAATCCCTACGTTATTTATACTATACGCATCAATATCTTGCATTTCTTCCCTTGAAGCAACGTAACGCATTATTTAACCTCCTACTTTCTAACAACTATCCCTTTCTTATTCTAAGATACAGAATGCAGCATATTGTTGAACTGCATCGTTCCAGAACATGTTTGAAAAATACTTTCAGCAAGCTTTGCATCACCATCTGTATGCAAACACCCTTTAGCAAAAAGAGATGAAAATCTGTTTCTTACAACACAGCTTCTCATCTCTTCGTTCTCTTCTGCAATATAAACTTTATACTTACTGATTGTGACTGTGGATTCGATAAGACAATGTCATAATACTCTCTGCAAGATGTACATTCTCTACCAGAATCTCTTCTGGAAAATGCAAATCTACCGGCGCAAAGTTCCATAATGCCTTGATTCCCAAATCAACTAACTGTTCTGCAACTTTCGTTGCCTTCGACTTCGGCAATGTCAATGCGGCAATCATTACCTCATGTTCTTTTAAGAATGTTTCCAGCATGTCGATATCATATACTTCCACGCCCCGCACTGTCATACCAATTAATCTTGGATTCACATCGAAAAGCCCGATAATCTTAAATCCATTACTGTCAAAATCCTGATTGTTCGCCAACGCCTGTCCAAGATTACCTGCACCTACGATAATAATATTATTCGTCTTATCCAGTCCAAGAATCTTGCCCATCTCATTATAAAGATACTCTACATTATAACCATATCCCTGTTGACCAAACCCGCCAAAATTATTTAAATCCTGACGAATCTGGGAAGCAGTGACGTTCATTCTCTGACTCAGTTCCTTAGAGGAAATACGAACAACATTATTCTTTAGTAAATCTCCAAGGTACCGATAGTACCGGGGCAATCTTTTTATCACTGCCGGAGAAATAGACTTTTCACTTCCTGATTTTACAACTGTTTTACTATCTGGCATAAGTTCCTCCCTTTGATAAAAAATTCCCATTCTTAAGCTCTAATGAATCAATTATATACAAAAATTCTTTTAATGTCAAATAAGATTGTTAAAAATTATAACACTTATTTACTTATTTTTTCTTTCATGATAAAATACATCAGAAATATTTCTACTTTATAATAATGCAACAACAATATAACTAATTTGGAGGTTATTATGATTTTAGCCTGTCAGAAAATCGAAAAAGCATTCGGCGGCAAATCCGTATTAAATAATGTTAATTTTTTAATTAATGAAGGGGAAAAAGCAGCAGTTATCGGTATTAACGGTGCCGGAAAAACTACCCTTTTTAAAATCATTACTGGAGAATATGAGGCAGACAACGGAGAAGTTATTTTTCAGAAAGGCTCTACCTACGGTTATTTATCTCAGGTTATTGATGTAAGCTCTCATCGCAGTATTTATGAAGAGATGCTCGATGCCAAAAAAGAGATTATCGAAATGGAAAAAAAGATTCGCCAGCTTGAAAAGGACATCAGCACCTTATCCGGTGAAGCATTAGAAAGTGCAATGGAAAGCTACTCCCGCCTGACAGACCGTTTTGAAAAAGCAAACGGCTATGCCTGGAAAAGTGAAATCACTGGCGTATTAAAGGGACTTGGATTTGATGAAAGCCAGTTTACCACACCAATCCATACCCTTTCCGGTGGTCAGAAAACCCGTGTCGCATTAAGCCGTATTCTCTTAATGCACCCGGATCTGATTTTACTCGATGAGCCGACCAACCACCTTGATATGGAATCCATTCGCTGGTTAGAGACTTTCCTTTCTAACTACCGTGGTGCCGTTTTAATCGTTTCCCACGACCGTTATTTTCTTGATAAAGTTGTGGATAAGGTTATCGAAATTGAGCGCGGAACCAGTCAGATATTTAACGGCAATTACAGTGCCTACGCCGAAAAGAAAAAGGCACAGCGTGATGCACAGATGAAGCTTTACATGAACCAGCAGCAGGAAATCCACCATCAGGAAGAAGTAATCACAAAACTCCGCTCCTTTAACCGTGAGAAATCCATCAAACGTGCGGAAAGCCGTGAGAAAATGCTCAGTAAACTTGAACTCGTGGACAAACCCGTTGTCTTAAACAGCAAGATGCGTATTACTTTAGAACCAGAAGTCCTCAGCGGTAATGATGTACTTACAATCGAAGGACTTTCCAAATCTTTTGGTGACAAAGCCTTATTCCGCAATTTAAATGTGCAGATTAAACGAGGGGAAGTTGTCGGCCTCCTCGGAGCAAACGGTACGGGAAAGACCACCCTCTTAAAAATCATCAACCGCCAGCTTCGCGCCGACTCTGGTAAAATCCGATATGGCTCTAAAGTTTCCATCGGCTACTACGATCAGGAACAGCACGTACTAGACGATAGCAAAACGATTTTTGATGAGATTTCCGATGCGTATCCAAAGCTCACAAACACCCGCATCCGTAACGTACTCGCCGCCTTCCTTTTTACTGGCGAAGACGTATTCCAGGTGATCGGAACCTTAAGTGGTGGAGAAAAAGGACGTGTTTCCCTTGCAAAGCTGATGCTTTCTAATGCCAACTTCATTATTCTTGATGAGCCGACCAACCACTTAGACATCCAGTCCCGTGAGATTTTGGAAGAAGCCATCAACAATTACGAAGGAACCGTATTCTACGTTTCCCACGACCGTTACTTCATCAACCAGACTGCCACCAGAATTCTGGATTTATCCCCAGAAGGCATCGTAAACTATAAAGGCAACTATAACTATTACTTAGAACAAAAAGAGGCTGGAAACATCTCAGCGGACAGCGATAACATCACGCTTACTTCCGCCACAGATGCCGCTCCGGCTCCTTCTCCAGAAAAAGCGAAAGAAGACTGGAAGCGTTCCCGCGAGGAAGCTGCCAGACAGCGTAAACGTGCTAACGACTTAAAGAAAACAGAAAAGGAAATCAGCCGTTTAGAAGAAGAAAACGACCAGTTAAAGGAAGAAATGGCACTTCCAGAGAATGCTACTAATGTGGCGAAGCTTATGGAGCTGAATACGAAGTTTGAGGAAAATGAGGCTGCACTCCTGGAACTCTACGACAAATGGGAAGAGCTTTCTGAATAAATTCTGGGTTGTAAATCTGATATAAAAAAGCCCGGCTACAAATGTAGCCGGGAAATAAGCCCTATTATCTTTATATAGTTACTTTTAAATTCTATGCTGGTCCAAGGTCAATCCAATTCTTATCAACCCATTTGCCCTGTGTAAGATTCCAACGGCGTTTCTGTCTTCTTCCATTATGAACACGATACACAATTGTAATCTGATCTGCACATGGACTAATGCTATCTTCCTTTACTATCTCCACAACTCCTGGTCCAAAGTCAACTTCTTCCGCCTGAATATCTGCTGATGGAAATACCATTCCGAGACTCATAAGAATTGCGCCTGCCGCTACCATATTTTTCCATTTCGTTTTTTTCATGATTATCTCTCCTTCTATTTATAAACTTTATAATAGGGGTTACTTCTATAAACTTGTATTACTTCAATAACTTTCTATCGAATTTATCGTAATGTGTATTTATATTCATAACCGGAGAGAAATATAAAAGCGTATGTGCAGTATTCCTTATCAGTCTTTTCGAATCTGGCTTCTTCTAGAATCAACCATATCTGCAAGTTCCTTTAATAAGTCATCATCTTCCTCGTCCTTTAACAATGCGTTAAATAATCTGGATAATGTACGGCTCGTATTTCTCTGCTCCTGACGGAGCTGATTAATTGAATATTCTTCTCTTGTCATCGTTGGCTGGAACGTTCTGGCATAATTCTTGGTCGTCTTCTTAAAACCGGCAACCTCCACTAAATCTTTATTTAAAAGAGAATTTAGTAATAAGTGGACAGAACTCGCCTTCCATGTTCTATCGTCGGAAACTCCTACAATCTCTGAAGATGTAAGAGGCTTCTCCTCATCCCATAATACTTCTAATATTTGTTTCTCACTATTGGTAATCTTTGGAATCTTTCTCTTCATGATATACCCCTTTTCTTCATTGTTTAATACTAAGTATATCATATAATAAAATACGAAAAAATTCAACAATTACACTCTGAATTTATTGCCCTATAAATGCATTTATTACTAACAAATTTTACTTCTCATTATATTTAATAATCGGATATCTATCATAGACACCACTTTCTGCTTCTTCTTTAGATAATTTTTCTGAATATTTTCCATAATAAAATATGTAAGTTCCATCTTTTTGTTCTTCCAGATAAGAATTTTCATCATCTGCTACAAATGGCGTATCACCTTGATGTACATCTACCTGTGGTATATTATATTTAGGCTGTAAGATAAAATAATAAGATGCCATAAACCAAACAACACTCACACCCAAGATAAGCAAATTCATCTTTCTCTGTGTCCTCTTATCATCCTTCTTAAACATCACATAATGAAATCTCTGCTTTAATGGTCTTACTTCAAGCTTCTTTACAAATCCTAATGTATCCGAAGAAACTTTATCAAAGTTCGCTCTTCTGCCACCTGCCATATAAGTCAGTGTATCCAGATAATACAGGGTATCCATCTCACTGTATTTCTTCGACATCGCATTATCACAGTTTAATTCTATAATCTGGTCTAAATCTTTGCAAAGTAAATATGCCAATGGATTCCACCAGAATATCATTCCTATAATATTAATTATAAACTTCTTCCACAAATCTTTTCTCTTCCAATGAAGATATTCATGCATGAGAATAAATTCTAATTCTTTCTCATTACATTCCTTCTCTGGAAGATAGATAACCGGATGACGTAAACCTCTAATAAATGGTTCTGCAATTGCCAGATTATATTCAATCGTGATCGGACATTCTGGATCAATTTCTCTTAAAATTTTCTCTGCTACTCCATCTCCTTTGGAAGTTCCTTTTATAAGATATCCCTTTACCTTATTCCATTCTCTCATCTTGTGAACAACTGCTATGATAATACCAATTATCCATATTGTAAGAATAACTGCCATAACAATCTTCTTATGGATATCTTCTGACTTAGCATATAAATTCATAAGAAATGAGTACAAATACGGATCACATATCACCTTCTGATGACTCGGAAATTCTATCGGAAATAGCATTCTTACCGTACAAAATATGTAAAGAATCGAAATAAACGTAACTCCATACTTTGTTAAATAATCTGATCGCCTTCTCAGAATAAATATGAGGAGTAACATCGGACAACTAATTAAAAACGTCCATATTAAAGAATATAATAATAACATAACTTTTCCCCCTGCTTATTCTGATATTACTTTTCGTATTTTCTACATTATACACTACACTTGAATAAAAATAAATAGTTTTTTGTCATTTTACTACATTTATTTTTTTATTTTTTGTTTTATTTTTATTTTGTATCATATTCAGAGACATTTTGTATTTTAAACTTAATCATTATATATATAGTTCTTAGTATATTAGAATTTTTATTAAAAATTATTATTTTTAGTAAGTCGCTTTGTGATATACAAAAAAATACCTGTCTGCATTATAAACTTATGCAGACAGGTATCGAATTATTCCTCTTTTTTTCACTTTTTGTTTTATTTGGCCTTTTTAATGTGGCTTTTGTCGTAAGATTTTAAAAACTGTGTCAGACGATCACAGGACTTCGCCCAGACAACAAGTTCTTCCGGACTTAATGTTTCCATGATAGCATCTAACATTTTCTCATGAAATTCTTCATGATGTTTGTAGGCAGCAATTCCCTTTTCGAGGAGATAGACATTAACTACTCGTCTGTCTTTCTCACTTCTGGCTCTTGCCACATACCCCTTATTCACCAGACTGTTCATGGATGTTGTGAGAGAACCTACAGTGATATTCAGCCGCTTTGCTACTACGCTCATGCGTGCACCATCTCCAAGACCGATGGCTTCTATGATATGCATATCATTGTTACTGATATCGGAAAATTCATCTGTGATGATTGCCTTCTCTTCCAGCTCTAAAATCTCGTGGAAAGTCTTTACTAACATTGTGTTTATCGTTTCTCTTACATCGTTCATTCCTATATTCTCACCTTATCTAATACCGTATCGTTTTTATCGCATGATAACCCTATAAATCATGTGGCATTTATAAAGATCTGCATTTATGATGGCTGGGATGCTTCCTAAATTCCATCGCAACTCTTTATATTTGTATACAATTATGGACTTTATCTTCTTTTATTATCATTATATACAAGAACTACAGAAATAATCAATTACTTTTTTTACTGTTTCGATTGTTTTTGCCTCATAAGCGCGTCCTCCGCAGAATAAAAGGGCATTTTCTGTCTCTCCTTTGGCTGCATGGATGAGTGCTTCTGTGATACAGTACGGTGTTTCTGCCGGATTACAGGTATGAATACAGCGAAGACATTTCGTCGGCGGTATCCTTCCTTCGGATTTTACTTTATCTAAAAATGTGTTTCTGATTGCTCTTCCCGGCATTCCGACCGGACTTTTTACGATAACGATATCTTCTTTTTCTGCTTGAATATAGGTTTGTTTATAGTGTTCATCTGCATCACATTCTTCAGTTGTCACAAATCGGGTCGCAATCTGCACCCCGTCTGCACCAAGAGAAAATGCTCTCTCATAATCGGCATGGTCATAAATTCCTCCTGCCAGGATGACAGGTATTTTTTTCTCGTATTTTTCTTCGTATTTTTGTACTACGGTAATAATCTTCTTTACTTCTTCTCCATAAATATCTGGAGTAAATTCTTCTAACTGTTCTTTATGAAATCCTAAATGTCCTCCCGCCATCGGTCCTTCTATCACAATAAAATCGGCGGTTCTTTTATATTTTTTATCCCAGAATTTTAAAATGACATGAGCGGATTTCTGTGTGGATACAATCGGGGCAATCGCAATATCGCTGTCTGCTGTATACGCAGGCAGATCTACGGGAAGACCTGCTCCTGATACGATAAAATCAGCTCCTGCTGCAATTACTTCGTGGACATAGGTTTCATAATCGTTCATGGCTACCATAAGGTTAAAGCCAACAATTCCATCCGGTGAAATCGCTCTCGCTTT
>UMAJ01016896.1_pt1 | contig 9861 bp, 7 predicted proteins | sample 1963671 | NCBI WGS metagenome assembly UMAJ01 (sample SAMEA4835912, study PRJEB28245) | human gut metagenome | biome: gut microbiome; material: fecal sample | place: Denmark | collected 2008 | reverse complement strand
ACGCTCATTAAGAAGTGTGTCAATGTAACCGCCCACCTCATTATTGATTAATTCATCAATCACTTCGATATCCTGGCGGTTCTTAATACCAAGCACCTTACCTTTACGACTGATTACCAGAACATTCGATAAAAGAATATTACTTAACACCTCGCAGATATCATTAAATACTACCTTGTGTGAATTATTATTGTGCAACAATTTATTTATTTTTCTTGTTTTATCAAGCAATTGAACACTCATAAATACCTCCATCTCAATTGTTAAAATTAACAGACAATTCTTCACCTTTTATCATTTTAACATATCTTCCTGGCAACCACAACGGTATTATCTAATATTTTTACCACTTTTTTAAATTAATTTATAATTTCGTACAATTCCAATAATTTAGGAAAACAAAATAGGAATTTGCCGCAGGCAAAAAGACGCCCCGAAGAGAGTCGAACCCCTATATTTGTGACTTTAGTCACAGATATAGGGGTTATTCTCTCTGGGGTTCGTCTGTCTGCTTCACCCCGGCAAATTCCTATTTAACTTCTTCTTTGTCCATTACGAAGCCGCATTCCTTATCTGCACATACAAGCTTCTTACCCTTTTCCACCATATATCCCCCGCATTGTTTACAGCGAATATTGGAAGGCTTCTGCCAGCTCATAAAATCACATTCCGGATTATCGATGCAGCCGTAGTATTTTCTACCTTTTTTTGTCTTTTTAAGAACAACATCTTTGCCGCACTTTGGACAACTTACACCAATCTTTTCGTAATATGGCTTTGTGTTTCGACAGTCAGGGAAACCTGGACAAGCAAGGAACTTTCCGTGTGGTCCATATTTTACTACCATATTTCGTCCACATTCCTCGCAGACTTCTTCGGAAACCTCGTCTTCAATTTTTACTTCTTCTAATTCCTTTTCTGCCTTTTCAACAGCCTGCATCATATCTGGATAGAAGTTTTCGACAATTGTTTTCCACTTTACTTTTCCCTCTTCCACTCCATCTAAAAGAGATTCCATATTCGCAGTAAAATTCACATCAACAATGGTAGGAAAGCCATCCTCCATCATATCGTTTACAGCCTCTCCTAACTCTGTAATATAAAGATTCTTACTTTCTTTTACAATATATCTTCTTGCTAAAAGAGTAGTAATTGTTGGCGCATAGGTGCTTGGACGACCTATTCCTAATTCTTCTAAGGTTTTTACAAGAGAAGCTTCTGTAAAATGTGCTGGCGGCTGTGTAAAATGCTGCTGAGGATCTAATCCAGATAACGTAATCTCTGTATCCTTCGTAATTTTTTTCATTGCGGCATTCATTGTTGATTTTTCACTATCATAGCTATATACCGTCATAAATCCATCAAACTTGACTTTAGATGCTGCAACATTAAAACGGTAATCTCCAGCTCCAATTTTAACAGATGTTGTCTCATATACTGCTTCTGCCATCCGGCTTGCTAAAAATCTCGTCCAGATCAACTGATACAAACGGAACAAATCTCTTGGAAGCTGTTCTTTAAGCATTGCTGGTGAAAGACTGCTGTCAGTTGGACGGATTGCTTCATGTGCATCCTGAATCTTTCCTGTTTTTGATGACTTTACTGCCGTTTTATCTCCAACAAACTGTTCTCCATACTGCTGTGCGATATACTCTCGGCAACTTGCATCTGCTTCTTCTGAAATACGTGTAGAGTCTGTTCGAAGATAAGTGATAAGACCAACACTTCCCTTTCCTTTTAATGTAACTCCCTCATAAAGTTCCTGTGCAAGACGCATTGTCTTTTGTGTAGACATATTCAGACGCTTCGATGCTTCCTGCTGTAAAGTACTTGTTGTAAATGGCAGTGGCGGCTTCTTTCTTCTCTCTCCATTCTTTACTGACAATACCTCAAATTTCTCTTTTTGTAATTTCTCTACCAGAGCATCTACTTCTTTTTGTGAATGAAGTTCAATCTTACCATTTTTATCTCCAGCAAAATGAGCCTCCAGAGTTTTTTTCGCTCCTGGCACTAAAATGTTTGCAATAAGGCTCCAATATTCCTGTGAAATGTATTCATCAATTTCCTTTTCTCTGTCACAGATGATACGAAGCGCAACAGACTGTACACGGCCTGCTGAAAGCCCTCTTTTAATCTTTGACCAGAGAATCGGACTAATCTTATATCCTACAATTCGATCTAATACCCTTCTCGCCTGCTGTGCATCCACAAGATTCATATCAATATCACGGGAATTTTTAATGGATTTCTTTACGGCATCCTTTGTAATCTCATTAAAGGTAATGCGACTGCACTTCTTGTTCTCAAGTTTTAATGCATAATACAGATGCCATGAAATAGCCTCTCCTTCTCGGTCAGGGTCAGTTGCAAGATATACTTTATCTGCTTTCTTTACTTCTTTACGAAGCTGAGCTAAAATATCTCCCTTTCCTCGAATTGTGATATACTTTGGTTCAAAATCATTCTCAACGTCTATCCCCAGTGTACTTTTTGGCAAATCTCTTACATGGCCGTTTGAGGCAATAACCTTATATGACTTTCCCAGAAATTTCTGAATTGTTTTAGCCTTGGCCGGCGATTCAACAATAACTAAGTTTGCTGACATTCCCCAAAACACTCCTAACTTTTAAATATTATATTGCAATTTATTGTATTTTATCACTATCACATATTTGAAAAAATACCATTAGCAAGATATGCGTTACATTTATGGAATAATTTTTTCAAATACACTCTGCCGAACTGTCTTAATTAACATTTATAATTCGCATAAAGAAAAGATTCTATAAGGAAATTATGTTAAATATCAATAAGACAATACTCGAAATCAAAAACAATAAATGTACTCTTTCATAAAACAATTATACATCATACACTATTTCGTTTTGCCACGCAAGCAGAAAATTTCACACTTTTCTTAAATAGACATTTTGTTCTATCTGATAAATTATGTTTTTTAGTTCAAATTTCATCAGGATATGTTGCAATTCAAAGGCAGAAAAACCGCTATTTTCCAAAAGATTTTCAAAAGTCATGGGATGAATTTCATCTAAGAGCGAATATACTTTTTCTTCTTTTTTATTTTCACAAAAAAATTTTTGTTCTTTGAAAAATTTTTCTCTGTTTACATCCATATTTTTCTTTTTATTTCCTGTTTTCCCCTCTTTTATAATTATATCCATAATGTCTTCTGGAGAACGAACCAGGACAGCTCCCTGACTGATTAAATCATTACATCCTCTGCTCATACAATCCGTAATTCTTCCCGGAAGTGCAAAAATATCTTTTCCTTGTTCCAGTCCTTGATCAGCAGTAATTAATGAACCACTTCTCGCCCCCGCCTCCGTGACAAAAATCCCATCGGAAAGCCCGCTGATAATCCGATTTCTCATAGGAAACAATCCTTTTTGAGGAGAAATACCCATATTGTATTCCGAAAGAACTCCGCCCATCTGATACACCTGTTGATATAAATTAAAATTCTCTACTGGATAAATCGTATCAATCCCGCCTCCAAGAACCCCAAGCGTATATCCATTCGCATCTAACGCTCCCTTATGCCCCGCAGCATCCACTCCGGCCGCCATGCCACTCACAATCTGAATGCCACATTCTGCTAGTCTTTTTGCAAATTCTCTCGCCATTTTTCTTCCATATATAGTTGCCCTTCTCGCACCGACAATTGCAAGAATTGGCTTTGAAAAATTCGGAAGTCTTCCTATATAATATAGCAAATTTGGCGGTTCATATAACTGTGCAAGTCTTTCTGGATATTCCTGTGACTCCCTGTGAAAAAAATAAATTTCTCGTTTTTCTAATTTTCGTATAGAAGCTTCTATTTTTTTCTGATTTTTCGACGCTATAACCTCTTTACATTGCCCAGTCGTAAGAATTCCTTTTATCTCACTTTCCGGAGCATTATATATTGTAGATGGATGTCCAAAGTGTTCTAGAAGTTTTTTCTGTGTCTTTACACCAATTCCTGCAATATTCGTAAACCAATACCAGTAAAAATCATTGTTCGTCATCTCACCTTAACCCTCCCTTCTCCCTTTTGTCTAAAATATAGTGCTTCCTCTACATGACGGCTTTTTATATCGTAACTACCTTCTAAATCTGCGATGGTTCTTGCCACTTTTAAAATCTTAAAATAAGAACGCCCTGTAAGCTGGAAAACAGAAAAAGCTTCTTTCATAAGCTGCTGTCCTTCTTCATCTAGTTTGCAATAGATTTCCACCTCATTCTTATTCATTCTGCCATTAAACAATGTAGTACTTTGTGCAAAACGTTCTTTTTGTATCTCCCATGCTTTGCTTACCCTTTTCCGAATATCCGCAGAACTTTCTTCTTTAGAGTTCGAAGTCAGCGCTTCGTATCCTATCTCCTCACAACGAACAAACAAATCAATTCGGTCAAGAATCGGGCCACTTATTCTATTCTGGTACTTTACAATCTGACGATAGGTACAGCGGCATTTATCCATTGGATAATATCCGCATGGGCAGGAGTTCGCACAAACAGACAGCAAAAAGTCTGCCGGAAATGTCAGGGTTTGTTCCTTTCTTACAATAGAAATCTCATGTTTTTCCAAAGGAACTCGAAGCATTTCTATAATTTCTCTTTTATATTCTGGAAACTCATCTAAAAAAAGAATTCCGAACTGACGTTAGCATCCGTATCAATAATTATAAATTCTTATGCATAATCCTGACTTCATTTCACTTTGCACTTTTACGACCTACATATTTTGCACCTTTAAAACGCCAAAAATGAACTCTGTAACAAATAATTACATTTACTTATTACAGAGTTCTACAATATTAGTTTCTTCTATATAATATACATACTGACTATGTAGTTGTTTCTATCAATATATGATATTTTATTTTTTTATATGTTTTGGGTAACGGAACGGTGGCAGTTCCTTCGCTGCAGCCAGATCAAATACAATTGCTTTTTGATCTGAGAAAATAGTTCCTTCCATAGAATAACGCATACCATCATTCCATTTATCTCCCATCACTCGACGGATGATTGCTCTGATTGTATTACAGGTACTGCTGTAGCCTCCTTTGCCATTAGGTTTTGTAAATTTCATGGCTCGCTTTTCTTCCTTACTACACACCTGAATTGCAAAAGCCATATTCTCTGCATCAATCAGCGGTCTTACATACTCAGGGTTATCTAATGCTTCCTGCGTCCTCTGGTTAAAAGTAATACCATTCAGATTGATTGTCATCTCCGGTGTTGCTGCTGTTGTTACATCGATTACTGTGAAATTAAATTTTGAAAAATCTTTAAACATTATTATTCTTTCCTTTCTTCGCTCTTACTGAGCCATTCAAAAAATTTGTCTACATCTTTTTGTCGCCATCGTGGATCTATCACTGCAAATCCTTTCAAACGGCCATTTTTAATTTTGGAAACACGAAATTTTTTCTCAATCGGTTTTTTCTTTCCGTTCCCATATCGTCTGGGTTCTTTCAATAAATCCTGCACTTTATCCCAGACCTTTCTTGAGACAATTGCCTCATGGTCATCCGTTAGACGGTACTTGGGTTTTTGTCCTCTGTTAATAACGGTTTTATGCGAAAAACAATCTACAGTAAAAGTCTTTTGCATAATAACGTCACCACAGTATTTTTCATTCTTCAGGATATTTCTTACCGTTCCACTGTTCCAGACCTCACGGCCTTTTACGGTTGGAATGTGTGCCTCTGTCAATGCTTCTGCTATCTGCTTGACTGTCTGTCCATCCAGATAACAGTTATATATGTACCGCACCACTTCAGCTTCTTCCTCTACAACTATTAGCTTACCAAACTTATCCTTATCATATCCCAATAGATTATTTGTTGATATAATCGGTACTCCATTTTTAAATCGTTCAATAACCGACCACGTTATAGCCGCACTTTTGGCTTCTGATTCTCCTTGTGCCACAAGACTCATAACACCCAAGGTAAATTCATTTTTTGCCTCAATTGTATTCAGATTTACATCCTCAAAAAACACACCCACTGGCGGAGACAAGCCCTTCAGAACTCTGACAACTTCAAGACAGTCTCTTGTATTTCTGGCAAATCGGCTGACACTCTTTGTTACAATGAGATCAATCTTTCCATCCTTGCAATCTTGTATCATCCGCTGAAACTCTGGACGCTTTTTCATATTCGTTCCAGATGCTCCTTCATCTGCATAAATACCAACATTTTTCCACCCTTCTGTATTTTCGATCATTTCCCGGAAATGCTGAATCTGCCTTTCAAAACTCCCCGCCTGTGCATCTTCCAATGTACTGACACGGCAATACGCAGCTACCTTTGTAATGGGACGGTCTATACTATCTATATTTACCGTTGCGGGAATCACTTCCACTTCTTTCTTGTTGGCATAAGTTTCCCGTACACGTTCTCTTTCCATTCTCCGGCGATTCTCTGCTTTTTCTTTCTTTTTCCATTTCCCCGTCTCCTGTACCATCAGTTTCTTGGACATTTTTTCACCTCCTTTCCAAAAAAAATGTTCTGCTTTTCAGGCAAAACATTCTAATCATAAGTCAACATGCTAAATATTGCCATACTTTTATGTTATTTCCTTCACCAAGAAAAGCCTCCTGTGCATCATACACAGGAGACTATATTCATTGCTTTACATCATCGTTTATTTTTTATTTCTACAGTTATCTCTGTACCATCTAGTAAAATAAAGCAAATCCTGTCATCGTATAAAATACAATGATCTAAAACCTTCCCCACTAATGAAAGGCTAATCCGTTTCATCGGTTTGCTATTTGTAAGTTCCATCATCTGTTTTGACCTGAATGCTAAAAGTGCATTTTCACCCTTCATGTTTTCTTTCCATTCCTGGATATATTCATCACGGTTCTCTACTATTTGATTCCATGCTTTTACAAAAGCCTCATGTATACTCTTTTCATATACTGATTTGCTTTTACATCCCAGGACTCCCTTTTGCCTATACCGTTGTCCGCACATCCAGACTTTAAATTTCCCATTACTTCTGGTTAAGGTTCTTCGCCAGGAAACATGTCCGCAGGTTCCACAAATCACCCTGTTAGAAAAAGGCTGTTCATCCGTATATCTGCCTAATGTACGAAGATTATACTTTTCCATAAATGCTCTTCTCCGTGCAATCTCTAACTGGACTGCATTCCAGAATTTCTTATCAATAATCGCATCATGATCATTTTCTATATAATACTGCGTAATCTGACCGTTATTTTTTGTTGTTTTCTTCGTAAGAAAATCTTCGGTATACGTTTTTTGTAAACATGCGTCACCCATATATTTTTCATTTTTGAGAATTCCCCAAATCGTACCGCACGTCCATTTAGCTTCCCCTGTTACTCCCGGAATCTGTTCCTCATTCAATCTCATAGATATAATATCTGGATTGATTCCATTCATAAATTCCTCATAAATCCGCCTCACGGTGGCAGCCTGATCTTTATTTATAACAAGTTCCCCATTTGTGTCTTTATCATATCCTAAAAATCTATTTGTATTTAAATGCAATTTTCCATCACTAAACCCTTTCCTGATCCCCCATTTGCAGTTTTCAGAAATGGATCTGCTTTCTTCCTGTGCAAGTGAACTCAATATCGTAAAAAGTAATTCCCCAGTACCATCCAATGAATTGATACCTTCTTTTTCAAAGAAAACCCCTATCCCCATATTTTTAAGTTTTCTGGCATAGCTCAAACAATCCTGTGTATTTCTAGCAAATCGACTGATGCTTTTAGTAATAACAAGATCGATCTTCCCATCTTCACAATCCTCTATCATCCGATTAAATTCGTTTCTTCTGCGTGTTGATGTACCGGAAATTCCTTCATCCGCATAAATCCCGGCCATTTCATATTCTTCTTTGCTGTTAATATATTCCGTATAGTAACTCACCTGATTTTCAAAACTATTGAGCTGCTCATCTGCATCCGTTGACACACGGCAATATGCAGCCACTCGTAATTTTTTAACCTTTGTTGCCGTTTTCATGGTGGGTCTGCGCTCTGCTTTGATAACTGTAACTTTTTTCGCCATTCTCATCGACTCCTTCCATAACTGTAATTGTTCCTTCAAACTCCCAACTATCTGCGATTTCTGCCGGAACTTTGATTCCCTCGCACGCATTCTTCTTAATCCGCTTGGAACACCACCAGAATTCTTTGCCATTCCACGCAATCTGATGGTGCATTAAACTTCCGCATAATCCGCAGTACATTTTTCCACTTAACGGATAAATGCTGTGGGAATCCCTACCTTTTTTCTCCGTCGGTTCATAAGGACATTTTCGTGATTTTTCATATTCTTTTTTAGGCATAAAGGAAAAATGCTGTCTGCCAAATTCATCCTTCTCTTCAAACACCGTGACTTCTTCAGTAATTTTCCATTCTCGTGTTAGATCTTCTGGTACAGTAATTCCTATACATGCATCTTTTCCTTTCTTAATTTTCTTTCCGCAACACCAATACGTGTATTTTCCACCTGAATTCACCCTGTGATGAAGCGGGCTGCCGCAATGAGGACAATATAACATTCTTGTCAGAGAATACTTGTTATGCGAATTTCCTCCCATACTCCGTTTTGGAAGTTTCTGTTTCAATTGCATAGACCTGATATCAAGTACCTCCTGTACCTCATTCCACACAAACCTATCAACAATAGCTGGATGGTGATCCTCAATATAAAACCTGTCTTTTTGTCCGGTATTTCTATGGCGAACCCGATCTGCGTCAATATAAGTTTTTTGCATCATCACATCGCCTTTATAAATTTCATTCCGAAGAATACGATTTACAGCAGTATCATTCCACCGTTTTTCTTGAGGAGAGGGAATCCCGTTCTTATCCAAATATGCTCTGATTTTAGATACCCATATTCCCTGAAGTGCAAGATCAAACATCGTTTTTACTACTTGTGACTGAATTTCATCCAACACAATTTCCCCATCAGAATTCAGCCTGTACCCATAACACTCATATACCCTGATTGCCGGAATACCCTTTTTAAACCTTCGCTGATGTGCCATGTACATGTTCATACTGCTGTCTTCACTTTCTGCCTGTGCAAACGCAGCATAGATAGAAAGCATCAGTTCACCTTCATTTGACAGGGTATGAAGATTTTGAAGTTCAAAAAAAATACCGACACCTGCACTTTTCAGTTTCCTTACAACCTTTAGTGTGGTAACGGTATTTCTTGCAAATCTCGATATAGACTTTGTCAAAATCAGATCGATTTTTCCATTCATAGCATCTGCAATCATCTGCTGAAATCCTGGTCTTTTTTCCTTAAAACCCGAAATTCCCAAATCATAATAGATACCTGCAAACTCGTAACTTTTATTAGAACGAATATGCTTTTCATAAAAATCCTTCTGATTATTCAAGGAATTTTCCTGTTCATCTGCTTCTGTTGATACCCTGCAATAAGCAGCAACTTTCAATTTTTTCCTGCTGTTATCCTTAGGAGCAATCGCCGTAATCTTCATTTAATAGTCTGCCTCCTTCCTGTTTTGGTAGTCTATATATCACTCTTAATCGGTAATAAGTCCAGTAAAATATCCACCAAAAGAGGGTTTTATTTTTTGATGAATCTCTCATGTCCAAAAGAAAAAGGCTGACATTTCAGCCAGCCAAATTCCCACACTCCTATGCTTTCACAATATAGTCCGAAGAAACAAATCCATAGTATTTTCCCGCAATGCGAACATAATACCACGCTTTTCCGTCTGCCGCCTTTACTGTATCACAGACATCTACCAGATTCCCTCTGTACAGATATGGATAAGATTTGATCCTGCCATATTCCTTTCCTGCCCATTTGCGGACATTTAAGGATG
>UMAJ01066828.1_pt1 | contig 9876 bp, 7 predicted proteins | sample 1963671 | NCBI WGS metagenome assembly UMAJ01 (sample SAMEA4835912, study PRJEB28245) | human gut metagenome | biome: gut microbiome; material: fecal sample | place: Denmark | collected 2008 | reverse complement strand
ATAATATTCGGCTTGATCGCATCCTTTAACAGTGCTGTCATTGCACCGGTTGCATGAAGCTGGTCAGCTGTAACCGGTTCTCCGGAAAATGTATAGGCAACAATGATTCTGTCAAGACGTTTTTTCAGATCTTCCAGATCGTCTGCCAGACATAAAATTGCCATAATTTCGGACGCAACCGTGATCACAAAATGATCCTCTCTTACCATTCCGTCCATTTTATTTCCAAGACCAACTACTACATTACGCAGTACACGGTCATTCATATCTACACACCGTTTCCACACAACCTGTCTCGGATCGATTCCAAGAGCATTTCCTTGCTGGATATGGTTGTCAAGAAGAGCTGCAAGCAGGTTATTTGCCGATGTGATCGCATGAAAATCTCCGGTAAAATGAAGATTCAGATCTTCCATCGGTACAACCTGTGCATAACCGCCACCGGCAGCACCACCTTTAATTCCAAAGCAAGGTCCGAGCGATGGCTCGCGCAGAGCGATCAGAGCTTTTTTACCGAGCTTTGCCATTGCCTCTCCAAGTCCAACGGTAATCGTCGTCTTCCCCTCTCCCGCCGGAGTCGGATTGATTGCAGTAACAAGTACCAGCTTTCCATCTGGTCTGTCTTTTACTCTTTCCATCAGTTCATCCGATAATTTTGCCTTATACTTGCCGTAAAACTCAAGGTCTTCCTCTTCAATTCCAACCTTTGCTGCAACCTCGCGAATATGGAGCATCTCTGCCTCCTGTGCGATCTGAATGTCTGTTTTCATAATTATATCCTCCCTTTTTTCTTCTACGTTTCTTAAACTGATTCTTCTATGTATTGCTCAAACTGTTCCATAGACATCAGTACTTTTCTTGGTTTGGTACCTTCTTCTTCTCCTACGACTCCCGCCTCGGCAAGCTGATCCATAATCCGCGCCGCACGGTTAAACCCAATCTTAAACACCCGTTGGAGCATTCCGATCGATGCTTTGTCTTTTTCAATGATAAACTTTCCTGCATCTACAAAGTAGACATCTTTGTCGTCCTCGGAAGATGTTCCTCCCACAGATACATTCTGATTACTATTCACCTGCTTCTGGATCTCTTCACTGTAGGCTGCGCCTCCGCTGTTCTCTTTTAAGAAATCAACCACTGCCTGGACTTCTTTATCAGAAACAAAAGCCCCCTGAACACGTACCGGCTTCTGATAGCCAGCCGGATAGAACAACATATCGCCTTTTCCAAGCAGCTTCTCCGCGCCATTCATATCAATGATGGTACGGGAATCCACACCGGATGATACAGAAAATGCTATTCTTGATGGCATATTCGCCTTAATCAGACCGGTAATGACATTAACCGATGGTCTCTGCGTTGCAAGAACCAGATGAAGTCCTGCCGCACGCGCAAGCTGTGCCAGACGGCAGATTGCCTCTTCTACTTCTCCAGGTGCAACCATCATCAGGTCTGCAAGTTCGTCTACGATGATTACAATCTGTGGAAGTTTCTGTGCTTTATTCGGATCATCAATATCTTTAATGTTCTCGACTTTATCATTGTAACCTTTCAGATCACGGACATTATACTCGGCAAAAAGCTGATAACGTCTGTTCATTTCCGCAACCGCCCAGTTCAAAGCTCCTGCTGCCTTCTTCGGATCCGTTACAACCGGGATCATCAGATGTGGAATTCCATTATATACACTTAATTCCACCACCTTTGGATCTACCATGATCAGCTTCACATCCTCCGGTTTTGCTTTGTAGATAATACTCATAATGATCGTATTGATACAGACAGATTTACCGGATCCGGTAGCTCCTGCGACAAGCAGATGCGGCATCTTTGCGATATCTGATACCACGACTTTACCTGAAATGTCACGACCTGTCGCAAATGCGATCCGTGATCTACTTTTCTTAAATTCATCTGATTCCAGAAGATCACGCAGCATAACTGCAGTATTTTCCTTATTCGGAACTTCAATGCCGACCGCTGCTTTTCCCGGGATCGGTGCCTCAATACGGATATCAGCCGCCGCCAGGTTCAGCTTGATGTCATCCGCAAGTCCTACGATCTTGCTGACTTTCACCCCCATCTCAGGCTGTAACTCATAGCGTGTGACAGAAGGTCCGCAGCTGATATTAGTGATTGTAACATTCACACCGAAGGTTTGAAGTGTCTTCTGGAGCTTTGCTGCTGTCTCCCGCAGATGCGCATCCGAATCTCCGGAGGTTTTACTTCCATGCTTCAGCAGACTAAGAGGTGGAAAGCGGTATTCCCTGACCGGTTTCTCACTTTTTGCAATCGTATCTGCAACAGCAGCCACCTCTTTTGGGATATCTGCCTTAACTTTTGAATTTCCGGAGACCTGTCTTTTTATTCCGTCTTCTGTCTGCCCCGCTGATAAATTTTCTTCAGCCACATCTGTCTGTATATCTTTACCGGACTCCGTCTTTTTTTCTGCTTCCTGCATCGCTCCTTTTAAGAACTTCGGGAGTTTTTCTTTCACCGGCTCAAGGGGAACCGGTTCCGGATCCGGGATCAGCTCTGTAGCGGAAAGGGGCATCGCACGATTGATCACTACATCATCCAGTGCAATTTTCCCAGTCTGTTCCATAATGTGCTTTGCAGCCGCTTCTTCTGCACCGGCAAGCACGCTGCTCATATCCTTTCGGCTGCGTCTGGTAGCTTTCTTTTCTGTGCTTTCCTTTGCTTCTTTTCCGGCTTTTTCTTCTGCTTTTTCTGCCTCGTTCTCTTTTCCTCCAACTGTCGAATTAAAGGAAACGCCGCTTACCTGATAATCAACACGCATAGCTTCCCGTCTTGCCCTGCGTTCCTCAGCCTCTTCTTTACGCTTCTGCATGTCCTCTCTGGCACGGTCATACGCTTTTTCCCCGCCGATCTTCATTCCTTTTAGAATAGACTTTTCTGTGATAAGGACTACACAGATCACCATTAAAATGATCACGACAACATATGTACCAACTTTACCGATTGCCGGCACCAGTCTGACCGCAATTGCCTTTCCGACAGATCCGCCTTTTTCATCGATCAGTTCAAAGAGCACACAGCACTGAACCAGTAATACAACGCCTGCAACAGTCTTAATATATGCGATCCTGTTTCCTTTATTGGAAACCACAAACGCGACTCCACAAAATAAAAGCAGTGGAAATACATACGCCATCCAACCCATCATTCCCTGCTGCAGTGCTGCAATCTTTCTTCCAAATGCACCTGCAAGTCCGAAATTACTGATTGTGAGCAGAATCCCTACCGCAAGTGTCACCCAGATCAGAATCTCCGTTGCAAGAAATGATTCTTCCTGCGGCACAGCTTTTGATGTGGTATTCTTTCTGGTTGTCTTCGCAGATTTTGCAGACTTTGCACTTGTCTTCTTCGTAGGCTGCCGCTTTTTCGCCGTGCTCTGCTTTGCATTTTTCTTTGTTCCGGTTGTCTTTGAAGCCATCAAACTTCCCCCTTGTATTTATACTCTTTATCTTGTAATCAAATGACCGATTCCTTCTCCTCTCTCCCCAGATATAGTATCCGGAATCAGTCATCAAAAGTGTATACTTGTACATACTATTTTATTATAGCATCCTCTTCGCCTTATGTCATCTCATAATTTTTATCAGTATTTTCCATTTTTTCATCAATCATTTCATGCAATTTATTTAATGCATCTCTTATTCCGCCAACTTCATCAATGAGTCCTTCCTCCACTGCACGTTTTCCTTCCAGCATTGTCCCCACATCTTTGACAAGCTGTGTGGAATCCAGCATCAGTTCTTCAATCCGCTCCTGTGACATTCCGGAATGCTCTGCAAGGAATCCGGTGATCCGGTCCTGCGTCTTTTCAATATTCCGCAGGCTTTGTGCCACACCGATGAACATTCCGCTTGTCCGCACCGGGTGAATGATCATCGTCCCACTTGGAACAATAAAAGAATAATCTGCCGACACAGCAAGAGGGCCACCGATAGAATGACACCCTCCAAGTACCAGAGATACTGTCGGTTTGCTTAAAGACGCGATCATTTCCGCAATCGCAAGTCCCGCCTCCACATCTCCGCCCAGTGTATTTAAGAGAATCAGCACTCCATCAGTCTGAACACTGTTCTCAATCTGTGCCAGCTTTGGAAGCAGGTGCTCATACTTGGTTGCCTTTGTACTGCCGGAAACCGTCTCATGCCCTTCTACTTCGCCGATGATCGTGAGTAGCTCGATCTGATGATTTCGACGTCGGTCAAGCGAAAGCATTCCCATTTCTTTAACATGTTCATCTTCTTCCTTTGTGGTTTCCGGCTCTGTCTCTCTGACTGCCTTTTCTTTATTTTCCATATTTTCTACAGTCTGTTCCCTGCTCTTTTTCTTGCGTATCTGGTATTCTTTTACATCCGTTTCTTCCTGTATTTTCATTGCCGCATTCCTCCGTTCTTTTTAGCTTAGTATGGACAACGCTTATGAAAATATGCAGGATTTTCGCCACAGAAATGAATCGCAGATTCTTGTACCGACACAAATCTGTATCTGATTCACTGTATACGCAAAAGAGAATGCGACTCAGCACATTCTCTTTGATTTAAACATTATGAAAATAAATATTTCCTGCGCAGGCTATATACCATATCCGTATAAAGCTTACGGCATGCCTCCAGATTATCGGATTCGATCATGGAAACACATGGGTGAAGATAACGGCACCAGATATCTGCATATACATCTTCTGAATTTTCCATCCGGTTGATCCGGTTTACGATTGTCGGAGCAATATCGTAATACTCGGCAACAATTTCTTCGCCGCCTTTCTGATTCACCAGATATTCATCTCTGTATCTTCTCATCAGATTCAGTTCGTAACAGTCATCCGGTTTGCCAAGGCTTGCACATACGGCTGTAGTAATATAGCAGAGACGTGATTTGAAGCCTCCCTGGATCTGCTCGAATTCCGATTTACTGATCTTTAGTTCCAGATCATGATCATTCCAACGTTCGATCATGCAGTCTACAATCTCTTCACAAGCATCCATTCTGCCATAACGGAACATCGGGATCGCATACGTAACCATGCCCAGATTATATTTCATAAGTACATTTTCTTTTTTTCTTTTTGAACTTTCCTGATCCAGTACTTCCCGCATTCTATCCGGCAGAACAGCAGCAATCTCTTCAATCTCTTCCTGTCTGTCTTCCGAATTCTCACATTCCTGTGCAATCTCAGTAAAAAGCGGCTTATACTTCTCGTATGCATTTTTAAACGAATCCGCATAAGTCTTTTTATTGAAATCTCCGGAAATCGGAATAATCTGGTCAAACAGGTCATTCAGTCCATTCTGTATACTCTGATTCATTCAGGTTCCTCCCGGAATCGATCCTATGCTTCTTCCCAGTTATGATATACTTCCTGTACATCATCATCATCTTCAAGAAGATCAAGCGTCTTCTGAATGTTCTTGATATCTTCTTCGTTGTCCAAAGTTACCCATGTCTGTGGAATCATTGTAACTTCTGCGCTTGCCATCGGAATACCCGCTTCTTCCAGAGCAAGACGAACCTCACTGAAATCATTCGGATCTGTAAGAATTTCAAAGCTGTCCTCTTCTTCCGAAAAATCTTCTGCTCCTGCATCCAGTGCCTGCATCATCAGATCATCTGCATCCAGTTCACATTCTTCTTTATCGACAATGATCTGTCCTTTCTGATCAAACATGAAAGAAACACATCCACTGGTTCCGATATTTCCTTTTCCCTTTGTGAAAGCGCTTCTTACATTAGAAGCAGTACGGTTACGGTTATCAGTAAGTGCATCAACGATGATTGCAGTTCCGTTCGGTCCGTATCCTTCGTATACGATATGTTCGTAGTTGTTAGCATCTCCGTCTCCGGCTGCTTTTTTGATACTTCTGTCAATATTGTCATTTGGCATATTATTTGCTTTTGCCTTTGCAATCGCATCACGGAGTCTGCTGTTGTTAGCCGGATCAGCTCCGCCTCCTTCTTTGACTGCTACAGCGATTTCACGACCGATCTTCGTGAATACTTTTCCTTTTGCTGCGTCGTTTTTTTCTTTTTTATGCTTGATATTCGCAAATTTTGAATGTCCTGACATTACTTTTTACCTCTCTTCAGTATTTTTACTATTCTCAATTGTACTATTTTATCACTTTTTTGTCCTACTGACAAGGACTTTGCGTATTGTATTATTATCAACTGACAATACATGGAACAGATAGCCTCCGAATTCCACCTGACATTCTTCATCTTCCGAAGGAATTCTGTCCAGGCAGTCGATCAGATAACCATTGATCGTATCGTAATCTTCTTCGTTGAAACTGATTCCCAGAAGCTCTTCCAGATCCTCCAGCTGTGTCATACCATCCACGATATATGTACCATCTGCCTGTTTGATGATCAGCTCTTCTTCCTCATCATACTCATCCTGGATATTTCCAACGATTTCTTCTACAATATCTTCCATCGTAACGATCCCTGATGTCTGTCCATACTCATCCAGCACGATCACCATATGGCTCTTGTCCTGCTGCATCTGTTGAAACAGTTTGTCAATCGCCTTTGTTTCCGGGATAAATCCTGCCGGACGGATGGCATCCTTCAGATCATGCACCGGTTTTTTCCTTGCCGGACCGTCCAGGTAGCTCTGCATCGCATCCCGGATATGAAGAATCCCCACAATGTTGTCAATATCTTCTTCATAAACCGGGAATCTGGATTTGTTCTCCTCCAGCATAAAGGTAAGTGCTTTTTCCAGAGATTCCTCTCCATCCAGTGCTACGATATTTTTCCGGTGCGTCATGATATCTTTTGCATCCGAATCCATATATTCAAAAATGTTGGTGATCATCTTCATCTCACGTCTTGTCAGAACACCTTTTTCATAGCCTTCCAGTACTTTTTCAATGATTTCTTCTGCAATTTTCTCTTTATCTTCATTGTCAGAAAATACATTTTTCATTTTCTGAAGTAAATTACCTTCCGTTTCCATTGCTTTCCATACTTCTCCTCTTTTATGTATGAAGCATCAGGCTGACGCACAGCGCTTCATCGACTTTTCTCATAAGCTCTTTGTCTACCCGGCACACGTAATCCTTCAGTCTCTGTTTATCGATAGTCCGAATCTGCTCCAGAAGGACAACAGAATCCTTGACGATTCTGTACCTTTTTGCATCGATTTCCACATGTGTCGGCAGCTTCGCTTTATTCATCCTTGAAGTGATCGCGGCACAGATAACGGTCGGACTGTGCCGGTTCCCGACATCATTCTGGATGACAAGAACCGGACGCACACCGCCCTGCTCCGAACCGACTACCGGACTTAAATCCGCATAATAAATATCTCCACGCCTGATCTGCACTTCTTTCACACTCCGCTTATCAAGATACTTTCATTATTGCCAGCTTTCTCCTGCTGTATTCATATCTCTTTCGAAGTGCATCCCCGCATTTTAGAAATAATCGACCTGCTCTACAACTTTTCCGTCACGCAGATATTCCCTCGGAACACGTTTATTGATATCACAGATAAATTCATAGTTAAATCTACCGCTCAGACTGGCAAGTTCATCTATTGAAAGATAAGCATCCCCATCGTGGCCGACCAGTGTTGCCCTGTCACCAAATTTCACATCCGGAATTCCGGTCACATCTACCATAAACTGATCCATACAGACTCTGCCAAGGATCGGTGCCTTCTGACCATGGATCAGAACATATCCTTTGTTGGAAAGACTTCGTGGGTATCCGTCTCCATATCCCGTCGGGATCGTGGCGATCTGCATCCTTTTCGGGGCAACAAAGGTGCCTCCGTAGCTGACTTCCGTACCCTTTTCAATCCATTTCACATAAGTCACGTGCGCGATCAGCTCCATTGCCGGTCGGAGCGGAACTGCCTCCTTATTGACTTCATCTGACGGATACAGTCCATAGGTAGAAATCCCGGCTCTCTCCAGATTCATTCCAAGCTTTGGCATATCAATGATACTTGCACTGTTTGCACAGTGATAATAAGTAAATTCCATACCTTCTGCTGCAAGATGTTCTTTCATCCACAAAAAAGCACGGATCTGTTCCAGTGTCGTGGTCTTATCCGTCTCATCTGCTTTTGAAAAATGGGTAAACATTCCTTCGCAATCCGTATAAACAAGTCTGCCGATCTTAAGGATCTCCTCTACACTTTCTTTCGCTACCGGAAAGCCAAGTCTTGACATTCCTGTATCGATCTTAATGTGCAGATATGCCTTCTTCCCCATACGGTATGCGGTCTCATCCGCAAGCTTCGCAAGCTCATAGCTGTAGGTTGTCATGCGGATCTCATGACGGATCATCTCTTCCAGCTGGTCCGGGAAAATACATCCCAGGCAAAGAATCGGCTTCTGAATGCCGGCTTTTCTGAGTACAACACCTTCATCCAGAGTTGCGACCGCATAGCCCCAGACATAGTCCACATCTTCCAGCATTCTTGAAATCGGCACCGCTCCATGACCATAACCATCTGTCTTGATGACCACGACCATCTTGGTTCCTTTTTCTATATTTGCATGCATCATTTCCATGTTATACATCACCGCATCCAGATCGATCACCGCACGCAGTCTGCTGTATTTCTTCATTCTGTCATATCCTCCAATTCCTTAAGTGTTCTGCCGAGCATTTTCAAGAGATCACCCGCAAGCACACTGTAAGAGCCAAGTTCTTTTCTGGCATGATCTCCGCACAGACCATGCAGATAAACGCCAAGCACAGCGGCATCATCCGGTCTCATATGCTGTGCCATAAGTCCGGTGATCATTCCTGCAAGCACATCTCCCGATCCGGCCTTTGCCATTGCCGCATTACCGGTGGTATTGATCATAAGCCTTCCCTCTGGCGCTTTCACAAGTGTCCTGCTGTCTTTCAGTACACAGACAGCATGGACTTTTTCTGTATATTTCCTTAATAGCTCTCTTCTGTTGTCTTTTAATTCCTGTACGCTGTATCCGGTCAGTCTGGACATTTCTTTCATATGTGGAGTAAGTACATATCCGGAAGGATTCATCCGAATCTGTTCGATCCCCCACTCATCGGTCTTTGCCAGAAGGTTCAGTCCGTCCGCATCAATAACAGCCGGGGTTTTATTATTCTCAAGCACCTTTTTCAGTAATTCCTCCGAATGCGGTCCCATACCGAGTCCGCATCCAATACAGAGCACATCCGCCCATTCCAGCAAATCCGGAAGTTCTTCAAATGATTCTGTCTCATCCAGAGAATAGGTCGTCATTACCGCCTCCGGTAAAAGTTCCTGTAAGATTGCCCGGTTACTTTCCTCCGTATAAATCCGGACAAGACCTGCTCCCGAAAGATATGCTGCCCTGGCACTTAAATATGCTGCACCGGACATTCCTTTGCTTCCGGTAATCATCAGAACCTTTCCATAAGTTCCTTTATTAGAATCCGGTTTCCTTTGCGGCAGCATTGCCGGCACATCGGATTTTTCAAGTGCCATGCAGATTTCTTCTTCCGCAAAAAACTCCGGTCTGGTAATTCCGATCGGCGCTGTAACAAGCTTTCCTGTATACTCACATCCCGGATATAGGATCTGTCCCATCTTCTGAAACGCAAAGGTCACTGTAAGATCTGCTTTAAATGCCGTTCCAAGCACTTTTCCATCATCCGAACGGATCCCTGAAGGAGTGTCGACTGCCACCTTACAGGCAGTCATCCGATTCATCTGATCAATCACCTCTGCATATCTGCCTTTTATTTCACGGGATAGACCAATACCGAATACGGCATCTATAATAACACTATATTCTTTCTGTGGCAAACTGTTTCCTACAGATATTCCCAGATTTTCCAGAATTTTCATCTGGATTTTTGTTTCTTCACTAC
>UMAJ01078358.1_pt1 | contig 9947 bp, 8 predicted proteins | sample 1963671 | NCBI WGS metagenome assembly UMAJ01 (sample SAMEA4835912, study PRJEB28245) | human gut metagenome | biome: gut microbiome; material: fecal sample | place: Denmark | collected 2008 | reverse complement strand
GACTACACCTACGGCCTCATACCCTCGGTTGGACCTCTTCCGCCCATGCCGGATCTTGCTCAGATAGTAGAAATGCGGGCAGACCGTCTCCCCTATCTCGAAACTCCTGCTTCAGCTGCCCCCTGGCTCATTCGCATGATGCTTCTGATGGGAGTTGTCGTTATTGTTCCTCGCCTGATCTTCGCCTGCTTTGACACGTGGCGAATGGGACGTTTTAAAACACAAATCTCTCTTTCTATTGAATCCCCCTACTACGAAAACATTCTTGTTCAATGCGCACAGGACGCCGTGCTGGGAAACTTGTTGATTGTCACATCGTCAGTGAATCGTACCTTGCGAGATCAAACAACCGCTAACCTCTGCAAGCATTGGGGGAATGCAGAAGATTCTGCAGTTAAGACTGTCGACTTTGACGATGAAGAAGCGAACATTCCCGCTGTTCCTTCAGGTCCTCGAAAGCCAATCGTCCTTATCTGGTTTGACGGCATTGAGACACCGGAAGAGGAAGTGCACGGAGCAGTCATTGAGCGTTTGCGTCAAGCCTATGAATCCAACAATTCTGCCGTTTTTGCAGCACTCCTCGATATGAAAGAGTTTGCCCAACGCTTCGCTTCGATGCCGGCACGCATCAAAGAACGGCAAGAGGCGTGGGAATCTTTAAGCAATTTGCACCAGGTCAAGCTATTTGTGTTGCACGACACTTCCGAGTCTCAACTACAGGTCATCAAGAAAGTTCGAGCCTGGGCAGCCCCGCGAATTTCATCTGATCAAACCGTCCATGTGACTGACAATAAGGAAAACAACAATGAGCAATGATCCGATGCGAATTCATTTGAGTTTGGTCAGTCATACCAACATTGGGAAAACGACGCTGGCACGTACGTTGCTCGGCCGCGACATCGGTGAGGTTGCTGACCGTGCCCATGTCACTGAAACAACCGATGACTATGTACTAGCTCGTACCCCTGAAGGATGTGAACTCATTCTTTGGGATACACCGGGGTTTGGCAATTCTGTCGCTCTCGCCAAACGTCTGGAAGGGAGAGCTAATCCTGTAGGTTGGTTTTTGTCCGAGGTTTGGGATCGTGTCGCAAACAGATCTCTCTGGCTAAACCAGAAAGCACTTAAACACGTTAAAGAAATATCGAGCATTGTGCTCTACCTTGTCAATGCGACTGAGCTACCTGATTCTGCTCCATACGTAAGTGCAGAAATGCGAATTCTTGAGTGGGTTGGCAAACCTGTAATTGTTTTGCTTAATCAGATGGGAGAACCAAAAGCACCAGAGGCAGAGCAAGCTGATGTAAATCGTTGGAAAGATGCGATGTCGGCATATCCGATTGTGAGTTCAGTGCTTCCTATGGATGCCTTCGCTCGATGCTGGGTACAGGAATTCGCATTATTTGATGCTATCGCAGAGGCACTCCCAGAAGAACTTCAAGCAACATTCGACCCCCTGAGGGAAGTTTGGTCGAGAAAGCGCAGAGCGGCATATAACGCCAGTATTCACGCAATGGCTCACTATCTCGAGAAACTCGCCAATGATCACGAGATCGTTGAAAGCGCATCGGTTATAGATCAGATCAAATTTCTTGGTAAACGGCTCGGCCTTTTTAAAAATGAAACAGTCCAAGACCCTCTCTGTGCGGCTCAAACAGCCCTTGCATCTCGAGCTGCTGATGAGTTCTGTTCCTTAACAGATAAATTGATAACCATCAATTCGCTGAAAGGAAAAGGAGTGCGAAAAGAGATATTACGGCGTATGCAGTCCGACTGGAAGATCACTTGTGTAGTTCCGCTAGCACCAGCTGCAGTTGCTGGAGCTATTGGCACTGGGGCAGCTGGAGGTCTAGCTACCGATCTTGCATCAGGAGGCTTATCGCTAGGGCTAGGCACAGTGATTGGTACTGTTGTAGGAGCGTTTGGAGGAGCAGGCCTCGCGATTGCGTATAACCATACAAAATCGGCTAGAGGCACAACTGTGTCATGGTCCTTAAACGCTTTAAATAGATTTTTCTCAGATGCTATTCTTCTGTACCTTTCTATAGCACATTTTGGGAGAGGAAGAGGAAATTGGGAAGGGAATATTCATCCCAACTACTCGATAAAATCTTTAAACAATATAGAATATATAAAAAATAAGAACTTTAGAAATGCAATTAACGACATTGATCTTATTGTTCGAAATACGTTAAGCGAAATGCATCCTCAAGCAAAGTTCTAATCACTATATCTAAAAAAATAAATTTATTCTCAAATAAGAAAAACACTGTCGCAATAGACTCAATCTTTATGGTTAAATCGCTCCCCCTAGTATCTATCATTATCACCTCATACAATAAAGAGAAATTCATTATTGAATCTATAAATAGTGCCTTAAATCAGTCATATCAGAACATCGAAATTATCATTGTTGATGACGCATCCAATGATTGCTCTTTGAAGACAATACTTGAATTCATTAAAAATGAATCAAATTGTAGTCTGATTTGCAATTCCACAAATCAAGGAGTTGTTTTCAGCCGAAATATTGGTATTAGCAATTCCAAAGGAAAATACATCCTTCCCCTAGATGGGGATGACATCATTGCCAATAACTATATAAAGATAGCAGTTGACTATATGGAGTCCCATGAGAGTTGCGGCATCTGTTACTGTGAAGCCGTCAAATTTGAAAGCTCCTCGTCATATGAAAAATGGAATCTTCCAGAATGTTGTCTTGAAACTATGTTTTTAAGAAACTGCATCTTTTGCACTGCTCTCTTCAGAAGATCAGACTACAATAGAATAGGCGGATATGATTCAGACTTTTATTTTGGATTTGAAGATTGGAATTTTTGGCTTAAAATTTTAGAATTGAACAGATCAACATACAAAATTCCACAAATTCTATTTTATTACAGAAAAGGATCAAACGAACGATCCAACATAGCAAACAAAAACCTAAAAAAAGCCATTCAGCTTATATATCAAAAGAATCAATGGATACTTCAAAGGCCTGAAGTCTTACAAAAAATCGCAACATACGTAGTCAATTACGAATCTCAGGAAAAAAAACACTTAAAAATAATTCATAAACAGCGAAAATTTTTAATAATCACATACATAATTTTATTCATATTATTAGCCGATTTAATATATATCAACTATCTATAAAGATATAGCTTATGCGACAGAAAAAGATACTTATCGATATAGTTCTGAACTGCTCACAGCCCTTCCCGAGCGCGGTAGTGCCTTGCGTCGGGGGGGGGTAAGATTGATGCATTGCGATCGATTGGAGTGATTTTTAGTATAGACTCATGTGGCAATAACCTGTCATGACGTGTAAGTACAAGGGGAGACCTGATAAATATACAAAGCAGTTAAAATCCGACTTGCCCTCTAGACCATACAAGCAGTGCGGAGGTTAATCCTGCACTAATGTCAAATAAAGTTTTCAATATTGCGTATCGCCCCACGGTTGGTCGACAGCGAATTTCATCAACTTGATTTACTCTGATCATTCCTGAAGGGCTCCTATATTGGACTCTTTTACGAATGATCCCCCAGTTTTTCGACATTTGATCTTTCCTACTTTTAGGGGGGGGGAAAGATATCATTCTCAAAGTGAAAATTTACGCGTGTGTCTGAAACTTGGGCATGAGAGTGAAGGAATCATATCCAACTATTTGTACTGCTTTTGTAGAAAATCAAGATTCATGCTAGAGAAAACATTTGGCACGCATCTAAGCTGGATGATTGCAATCAACCTTTGTCCTATCGATAAACTCAAATAATTGCACAAACAAACTAATGGAGAAAATGTACACAATTCTCTCGAAATTGTAATTTTGTTGAATTTAAAAAGCAAACCAACCACTGGCGGTCTGGAAACTATTAGACTTCTTGTTAACAACTCAATAGTCTCAAATCAAACTCCAGCAAAATATGCGACCATAAATAACCAGGAGCCATTAGGTATTACCTGTATTTTTATAACCTTTTTGTGATTCTATGTTTCATATATCTTACATTCGCACGAAGCTTTTGTAGTATACCGAAATGAAAAATACTTCAGAACTAACTATTCTCTTGCCCGTCTTTAATGGGGAAATCGATCAAATCAATTTAGCCGTCCAATCAATACTAGATCAGACTTATAGAAATTTTGATATCATAATCATAGATGATGGTTCAGATAGCCCTGTAGCTGATTTTTTGTTAAGCTTGAAAAATAAAGATGCAAGAATTTCATTGGTGAGAAATGAAATTAACATTGGGCTAAGCCGATCTCTCAACAAATGTATAGCGAATTGTGATACAAAGTATATAGCAAGGATGGATGCCGACGATTGGAGCTTTCCTTTTCGATTAGAGTATCAGATGCAATTTTTAAAAACTCATCCAAATATTAGTGTTCTAGGAACTGAGGCTATTTTTATGGATGAGGATAGGAAACTTACTAGATTGAATGTGAAATCGCATAAGGATATTTGTTGTTGCTTACCTTTTTTTTGCTGTATAGCACACCCTACTGTTATCTTTCAGAAATCAGCAATTGATAAAGTCGGAGGATATCCAATTAAAAAGGCAGCACAAGACTACGCTCTATGGGCAAAGATTGCTTTTTGTTCTGACCTAGAGATGGCCATTTTACCAAAAGTATGCCTAAAATATCGACGGTCTATAAGCCAAATAAAATATGGCAACAAGCAACAGGAAAGCGCACTTGAAACACGAAATTTCATAGCAAAATCTATTGGCATTCAAAATCCTGTCCTTTGGAATTCTGATTTAACTTTCGAAACTTATCGTTTAGCACAACAGCAGATAAATAAATTATACGATGAATTATATCGAAGGTTGGCAGGAATGACATTCTTTCATACAATATAACTGAAGCTAAGTTAAATCTTCTTATTAATGCATTCAAGAAAGGGATTGTTCGTGGCATTAAATACACTTTAATGAAGAAATATACAAGATTACAACTTTCTTATTATAAGCGTCGAGCATTTAGCAAATAATCAAGACTTGTGCGCAGACTAGATATTTTTTGGAGCAGCTAACCATTGGTATCTATCCTTAAGAATCAGTTAAAACAACTTCACGACATTTAGTTTTTTTCAATATTTCAGCACCTATTATTTCGGTTACATCTGACCGTTGCTGGACACATGTATCGATCTTACCTCACTAAATATCCCGGGGGGGGGCAAACACCGATATTGACAACTTTGCTACTTCCTAAAACTCCCAAAGTCAGTCATATGTGAATATCGAAACACTTAAAATCTGTCCTCTGCTGTGGAGACAGCAAAAGATCTTATTATTGCATCTTTTATTGTTGACCAATACAATTGGCAGTTGTTCATTTATCGAATTTAGCAAATTTGTCAAGGCTTATCTAATAGTCTTAACTATCTCAGGCAATAGCCCTACATCATTCGACAGCTTACGCACATATAAGTTATTTTTGACCATTCTGAGATTCAACTCTTATTTTATCGCCTTTCTTTTTTTATTGTATTCCAAGCACAATAATCTTAAATAGATTAGAAGGGAATCATGGACGAAACAAATTTCGAAGTTTATACATTTGGGCAATCCGACCCTAATGAAAACTTAGCGATAAGATTTTTCAAAGCAAAGACAATCAAACTTAACAACATATCCATATTTAAAATATTAACATGCAAAACAAAATTTGCATCCGCACCTGTATTGAATTTAGCTGACTCACCAATAAACATTATTAAAAGGAAGCTAATTAAAATCCTTGGTCTCACCATCGAGAAAGACATTGAAAAAAAGAGTCTTGAAGAAATTCAAATTGTAAATCACGGTGGTATGGTACTTTTTTGTCCTGGAAAGGTTGCTAGCGAAATTTATTCTATTCACTGTCCACAAATGAAAACAGTAGAAATTTATTCCAAATTCAACCACGATGCTTTGCATATATCTAACCCCATAAATATTGATAATTCTCCAGGCATAACTGTATTTATAAATCCTCCCTCATCAAACTTACTGCTAATCTATCGTAAATTGCATCCAAATAAAAAAATCATAGTCCGACTTCATGATTGGATCGGATATGAAAATTCCGATTTGCATTCTTTAGCACAAGAATTAAATAAGCTACGTCATAACAAGATTATTGACAATATCGAAAGCTACAGTAGAAAAGATTCAGCTTATCTTAATGCTATTTATAGACCTAATGGTGCAAATGGATGTTATCTGTCATCTATCGATCCGAAATTCCGCTCGTCATTAGTTATATTTTTAGGCACCTCCAGTAACGCAAATAATAATTTCAATAGAGCTAAAACTCTAAAACTATTGAAAAGCGATCTTAAATCTATATATCCTACCATAGGTAACTGGATTCGCATGAGTGCCCCTAAAAATTTAAAAAATAGAATTTCGTATGCTCGTTATTTAGCCCAATCTGCAACAGCTGAAGTTTTTATAGATTTGGTCCGCATCAATTATAATGAAGGATTTTCATTTAGAATTCCCGAAGCCTTATTTCTAAATAGAAAAATAATTACAGATCGAGCAGATATAATTGAAGAAAAATTTTTTTCCAGTGAAAGAGTCTATATTATTGGCGCTGAAAATAAGTACAACTTGAAAACCTTCTTAGAAATCCCAACCCCTCCCGCACTTCCAAGAAGAATTTTAAATTTATTCGACTCAACTCTCTGGTGGACTAAAGATGATCCTTATATAAACTGAGAAACTCTTCAGATCTACTCTTAAATCTCCAAAATCTGGTAGTCCCTGATAAAAGTTTTTTATTCTTTCACACTTCGTTTTATGATTGTTCCAACATATCACAACAACGTTACCATCTATAAAAGTTTAGTTTGTTTTAGCATACAGGTGGATATTCTTTGTGCTGCTCACTGTACTGACCTGTCCTCCGAATTAGCGTTTAGGTACATCTTTTAGGTACATTTTTCACCTATTTTTTTGATTTTGAATGGAAAATAGCTTGACGCCGCTTCAGATTCTTTTCGATAGAACACTTATTAGGGTTCGTTGTTTTGACGTTGAAGAATGACTGAAAAGCCAAACTATGTTACTTCCTACCAAAAGCCGAAAAATACGGAGATCAAGAAAGTCGGAAATAACGGATACGTCTAGGAACGCTTCCGCAAATACGATCCAGCAATCAAGCGCAGCTGCAAGGTTTCCGGCAAGTGTCTGGGCAAGCTCACCCTTCAGGGGCTGGTGCCAACACAGCGTCGACTCGTGAAGGAATCGGATCAGAGGACGACAAAAGTTTCAGACGTGGCTGAACCCAGGGCTGTCTTGTTCTTTTGGGATTGGTCGGTTTCACTGCGCGAGCGCCCAAAGGAATTCTTTCCGGATATTTGGCAAACGATTTATGCGGCGGCCATTTTGCGCGCCATCAAGGAGCCACGTTTCCGCCGCCTGCAGGTGCATTATGAAACGAGCCTTCTGGCGCACCTTCTGCCCAACCTCTCTTTCGATGCCCCCAGCAACGATGTTTTCCTCCTTTTCGATGGACATCGACTGATCACTTCCTCCAAAACAATGGCATTGGCAGAACTGGGGTATGACTCGAAAAGACGTGTCAAGCCGCAAGTCAATTTGCTCTATGTCTACCGCCTTTCCTCCGATGCCAGCGCTCGGATGTATTACAAGCAATTTCTCGGCAGCCCCCTGACGTCAGTGCGTTTGCCAACATACTCAACGAATGCGGCATCTCCAGCAAGAAGTACACGTTGATCGCCAATAAAGGCTTTGCCGCCGAAGAGCAATTCGAAGCATTGACCGAAAAAGAACTTTCTTACGTTATTCCGATCAAACGAGGCAGCAAAGCTCGTAACCGCTTATTTGCCACTGACACCGCAAAGCTACTCTGATCTTTTCTCCTATAACAGACGAGCTATACAGGCATTCAAAAGCGAAGAAGACGGCTTCAATGTCTTTGTCTACTACGATGCACAACTGTACGCAATAAATTGGTAGATGCCGCAGAACGTGCAGAGCAGAAAACCGAAGGGAAGGTCTGTCAAACGGCATTTGAAAGTACCGCAGTTGCGGCGTAAAACAGTACTGTCCCCCTTATCGTTGTTGAGATGCCGGTAGACCGCTCAGAATCACACCAGAGCCTGCTACAGGGGATGGCCATCCCGCAAGGCCTGTCAAGGAAGCGAGGATTAAATGGAGGTACCCCGCGCTTGCGGGCGAGGAAGAGGTCGTTTATGCCGCAACACCTGACAGACCGAAGAGTGGCGTAGCCTTGGGCTGGGGAGAATGTAGGTAGCGGCGACACGCCGCGGAGTTCCTTTCCTCGAGCCTTCCGCCGGCGTGGACGGTGGTTCGGGGGCGGAGCCCCTGAGTTCTTTCACACTCTCTCTAACTGCTCTAAGTTTGCCGTTGCGGTACTTTCTGACGCCTCCTAACAAGGACAGTACGGTACAACGTGAGTTGCGCAGACACCGGAAGGGAAAAGACAGACTCAGTGACAGACAGCTCAGTGAACTGCAACCCCAGAATCTGAAGCAGGTTCTTGAGTCAGCCCCGGAGATGGGGACGATGTCAATTTGGACAAATCGTCTAGACCTAAACAGTCATCAGGTTTACCGACCTATATGCAACGTCAAGCGATCGAGAAGTTGTACAGAATGTACGGCGCCAATATGGACTTTGATGCTTCCTACATGAGCGATCGAACAAGTCAGGAAGCATGGTTGTTCCTAAATCACCTGTCCACCACGATCGCCATGGAATGCATTGCCGATATGGCACGGCTCGGAAAAGACAACACATGTCGTTTGAAGACTTGCGGCAAACTCTTGGAAAAATCATGACCAGTCAAGTCAATGGCAATGACAATGACAATGGATGTTGGCTCCCATCAAGAAATCCGTCCAAGAACTCATTTCAAAACCCGACTTCCAAATCGACTCACTTGATCTGGATGCGACCACTCGAACCAGCGGTACGTCTGACGTACCTGAATTTCTATCGTTACAGCCTAAAAACTGTTGCGAATTAGGTTAGGACCTGGTTCATTTTGTTTGGAATCACACAAAAGGTTCCGCCTGTTGATTTTTATGCGTATCTGATTGAGTGATTTGAACCTCTCGTAAAATAGTGCCGTCTGATCGGACCGTCCCAATTCTTTTTGCAGGAATTCCGGCAAGAACAGAATTATCCGGGAAGCTCTGGGTAACTACCGAATTAGCACCAATAACACAATTATCGCCTATGACAATCTGGCCTATTATAACGGCTCCAGCATAAATTCGAACATTTCTGCCTATTGTCGGATAGGTAAGATTGTCTAAAGATTTTGCCCCAATGGTAACATTCTGCCATATAAGAGTGTTATCTCCGATTTTTGCATGTCGAGAAATAACTATGCCAACCGGATGATGAAAATCGATCCCCCTCTTCTTCAAATCTTGTATATCTAGTCCAATATCACAAGAGGTTATAAACCTTGGGTCAATCCCCCCTCCCCGGGTTAACTTCTTGTAGGTGTGGAATGAGGCCTTCAAAGCTCGCAGTCTTTGTCTCACAATTTTAGAAAGTCTCGTTAGCTTCTTCTTGATCCAAGTCATAAAGCTCCTCTGTAGCGGACATCTTAGTTCCATTAAATGAGCAAAATTGGTTCTCTGTTTTAGACTTTCAAACTATCGTAACTCTAGCACTAATTCGAGGAGCGAATTATAAACCAGCATCTGTTGTTTGCTATTCCTCGACAGCGACAGTCTATGCTACTTTGTGCGACTAGTGTCCAAGTTTTCAGGCTACAGATAGCGGGTACCTGCTTATTTTTGTATTGAGTGTAGGTTGCAGAGTCTTTGAGTTAGACATGCATGGGAAGGGGACGTAAGTTAGGATGCTGCATGCTCAAGATATCTTTGAGGGTTAGAAGCACGGAAGCGAGTTTGTCGCCCCTATTTCAATCATTACTA
>UMAJ01075537.1_pt1 | contig 9999 bp, 8 predicted proteins | sample 1963671 | NCBI WGS metagenome assembly UMAJ01 (sample SAMEA4835912, study PRJEB28245) | human gut metagenome | biome: gut microbiome; material: fecal sample | place: Denmark | collected 2008 | reverse complement strand
ACCCTTAATCGTGTATTGGATGATAGTTGCGGATTTTAGGTGTATTAATTCTGAGGCGCAAAAAAAATTTCAGATATTCCCCCTTCTGACGACCACGATGCCCGCTCTGCCGAACCTCTCGGCAGCCGCTGAACGGGCGGCGCAGGCGTTTGAAAATATCTAAAAAAAGCTTAATTAGTGTGGCGCCCGGCAGGCCGTTAAACGCATATTTATTAACTTTGCAGGTGAGGGGCGAAGCGTGAGTTCCGTGCCCCGCAAACCGAAACGATTTGTAACAATGCTGAAAAAAATACGTGTCGCTCTGGCGGCTCTGTTCTTCCTGGGCATCACAGCCCTGTTGCTCGATTTTACCGGCACGCTCCATGCGTGGCTCGGGTGGATGACGCGCATACAGCTCCTCCCCGCCGCCATGGCGCTCAACGTAGGCGTCCTCGTTGGCCTCGCAGTGCTCACCCTGCTCTTCGGCCGCGTCTATTGCTCCGTAATCTGTCCGCTTGGGGTGATGCAGGACATATTCTCGCGCTTCCACCGCCGCCGCAAAGCCCGTTTCCGCTTCTCTTACACCCCGGCGCATAACTGGTGGCGATACACCATCTTCGGCCTCTTTGTGGTGGCAATCATCTGCGGCATAGGCTCTTTTGTGGCGCTCCTGGCGCCTTACAGCTCTTACGGCCGCATCGTCAACAATCTCTTCGAGCCTCTTTACCGCCTCGGCAACAATCTGCTGGCATATTTTGCCGAGCGTGCAGACTCCTACGCCTTCTATCATGTTGACGTTTGGGTGAAGTCGCTGCCGGTGTTCATTGTGGCCGCCGTTACCTTCGTGGCTCTTTTCTTTGTGGCGTGGCGCCACGGTCGGCTCTACTGCAACACCATCTGCCCGGTGGGTACGCTATTGGGCTTCCTCAGTCGCTTCAGCATCTTCGGCATAAAAATCAACACCGACAAATGCGTCAACTGCGGCCTCTGCTCGCGCGGCTGCAAGGCTGAGTGCATCGACGGCAAGAACCATCGTGTGGATGCCTCGCGCTGTGTGGCCTGCATGGACTGCATCAACATCTGCAACGAGGGCGCCATCTCTTTCGGCCTGCGCAGCAAAGGGTTACGGATAAAAGGCATGGCACCGGAAGCCTCTTCCAACGGGCCGTCAGACCCGGGGCGCCGCACTCTCATCACCACCGGCATCCTCATGGGTGCCACGGCTGCCGTTACGGCGCAGACAAAGAAGGTAGACGGCGGATTGGCTATCCTCACCGACAAGAAGGTGCCCCGCCGCCAGACGCGCATTGTGCCTCCCGGCGCCATCAGCAGCGACCATCTCGCCGACCATTGCACAGGCTGTCAGCTCTGTGTCAACGCCTGCCCCAATGATGTGCTGCGACCCTCGGGCAACATCCTCACCTTCATGCAGCCGCAGTCGAGCTACGAGCGCGGGTACTGCCGCCCGGAATGTACTGCCTGCTCCGACGTATGCCCCGCAGGCGCCATCCTCCCCGTGACGCGCGAACAGAAAACGGCAATTCAGATTGGCCACGCGGTGTGGATAAAGAACAACTGTCTGGCCGTTACCGACGGGGTGGCATGCGGCAACTGTGAGCGCCATTGTCCGTCGGGTGCCATTCAGATGGTGCCGCTCGACGAGAACGACTTCTCCTCGCCCATGGTGCCGGCCGTGAACGAAGCGCGTTGCATCGGCTGCGGCGCCTGCGAAAACCTCTGTCCCGCTCGTCCCTTCTCCGCCATCTATGTGGAAGGTCACGAGCACCACAGCAAAATTTAAGTCTAAGTATATGTCAAATAAGCAGATAACACGTCGCGAGTTCCTGAAACGCCTCGGTCTGGGAGGCGCCGTGGCAGGCACCGCCGCCCTGGTGGGTTGCTCGGCAAAAGATGCCGTTGCCGGCTCACAGGCAGCCCTCGGTCCCATCCCCAAAGATAAAATGACTTACCGCACCAATCCCTCAACAGGCGACAAGGTGTCGCTGCTCGGATACGGCTGCATGCGCTGGCCGACCATGTCGGGAGAAGCGGTGAAGGATAAAAATGCGTCGCCCGAGGAGGCCAAGCTCGACCAGAAGGCCATTAACCGCCTGGTGGATTTTGCGCTTGAGCACGGGGTGAACTACTTCGACACGTCGCCGGCTTATTGTCAGGGTCAGAGCGAACGGGCCACGGGTATAGCCCTCAGCCGCCATCCGCGCAACAAGTATTTCATCGCCACCAAGCTCTCCAACTTCGACCCCTCAACGTTCAGTCACGACGCCTCGGTGGCCATGTACCGCAACTCGCTAAAGGAGCTGCAGACGGATTACATCGACTATTATCTGCTCCACGCCGTGGGTATGGGCGACGACGGCATGGAGATGCTGCGCAAACGGTATATCGACAACGGCATGCTCGACTTCCTGCTCGCCGAGCGCGAGGCAGGCCGAATCCGCAATCTCGGTTTCTCCTATCACGGCGATGTGGCGGTGTTCGACTATCTGCTCGCAAACCACGACAAATACAAATGGGACTTTGTGCAGATTCAGCATAATTATTCCGACTGGCAGAACGCCGCCGAGGGTGAGACGAAGTCGGAATATCTCTACGGGGAGCTGCAGAAACGTGGCATACCGGCTGTTGTCATGGAGCCGCTGTTAGGTGGCCGTCTGGCCTCCGTGCCCGACGCTGTGGCCGCGCGTCTGAAACAGCATGAGCCGGAACGCTCCGTGGCCTCGTGGGCCTTCCGCTATGCCGGCACAATGCCCGGTATCCTCACCGTGCTCAGCGGCATGACACACATGGAACACCTGCAGGATAACCTCCGCTCGTTCTGCCCGCTGAAACCTCTCACCGACGCCGAGATGCAGATGCTCTACAGCCAGGCCGCCGTGATTGCCAAATACCCTTATATCAACTGCAATCAGTGCCAGTATTGCATGCCCTGCCCCTACGGACTCGACATACCCGGCATCTTCGGCCATTACAACAAATGTCTCGACGAGGGCAACATAGCGACCAACCGCCGCGACCCGGACTATGCCCGCGCGCGCCGCGCCTACCTCATCGGCTACGACCGCGCCGTCGACAAAGAGCGCCAGGCCTCCCGCTGCATAGCCTGCGGCACCTGCCTGCCTCACTGTCCCCAGCGCATCGACATCCCCCTGCAGATGCAGCAAATCGACGCCTACACCGAGCACCTCCGCACCGACACCTGATCCCCCCCCAATGTTGCGCATCCCCACATTGCTGCGCCGCGCCGTATGCGATGTGATGGCTATTTCTTGTTCATTTTGCCGGTGATCATCAGGTCGCCTTCCTCGGTGATGTAAATGCTAATGTCCCATCCGCAGGATACTGTTTTTACCCGGTCGGCAATCTTCACCGGAGTGTAGCGGTCAGTTGTTGTGCCGTCGCCAAGCTGACCGTCTTTGTTTCCTCCCCATGCCCAAAGAGTTTCATCAGTTTTCAGAACCATAAAAATTTTTCCACTGGCGGAAACCTCCTGGTAGTTGCCTTTGGCGGCGGAAGTTACAGTGATGGCGAAGAAGGCGAGAAGACAGAGAAGCAGGCGTAAGCGCATATTTGTTGATTTTGGGGTTGACATAAGTTGTTAGTTCGAAATTGTTTCTTTTTACAAATGTAATAAAAAGCCTCCGTTCGCCCAAATCCGCGGTCATACGGGCGATGGCAAAAATACCGGACAGCAGGCCGGGTCGGTGAGGGCGTTGCTGTCCGGTATGTATGGGGGTCGCGGGGCGTTACCGTATCATGATGCGCTGCGTATATGCCTGTGTGGCAGTGAGTACGCGCACTACGTAGATGCCCGGTTGGCTGTGGCTCATGTCGGCTACGGCGGTGGTGCCGTCGATGCGCACGCCGGTGTTGACGCGCATGCCGCGCATGTCGTACACCTCCATGCCGGTGATGGTCTCCGGACAGGTGGCCACGGCTTCGTCGCCCGTCAGCATTACGCTGAACTCATCGCCGGTGAGCATCTTTATGCCGGTGGTGGTGACGGTGAAGGTGGTCGAGGCCAGGAAGGCGTTGCCGTTGGCAGGCTTGTAGTTGAGCAGCAGGGTGTATTCCTTGTCCTTTTCGGCGGCCATGAAGGGGAAGGAGCAGGTGATGTGCTTTGTTTCGCCGGGTGCCAGAATAATGGCCGGTGTGGAGCCGCTGTAGAGCGCTGTGCTGCCTTCGCGGGCCCAGAACCATATTGGCTTCATGTAGTAGCCCGAGGTGGCGGTAACGTCGAGGCTGAAGGTGATGTTGGTGGCGTCAACCGCTGTGCTGTTGGCCACAACAAGGTTCTTGGCCGTCATCTTCATGGTGGTCTGGTTGGTCTCGGCCGTTACGGTGGCAAAGGGGCTGAGGCGCTCGTAGCCGTCGGCGGTCTCCCTAACGAAGGCAATCTTATATGTTGTGCCGGCGGTGAGGGAGGTGGGTACGTCGGTAACCATTTCCATGTCCTGAGTTTCGTTGGCCGGCACATCCACGGTCATTTTCTCGGAGATGGAGGTCATGGTCTCGTTGCTGTTGAACCAGCCAATGTATACGTCGTCGTAATATTCTTCGGAGCTGCTGTTGACGTACTTGCCCTTGACGGCGCAGGTGCCGCCCACGAAGGCCGGGGTGAGGGCTGCCAGTTCGGTAACGCTGATGTTGGCGGCGCTGCCGTTGATGAGGGTCTTGGTGCCATTGCTCACACGCAGTTTGTATTTGTTGCGCACGGTTGAAAGCACGTATGCGTCAGCCTCAGACGTGCTGCCGTCCTCCTCCTGGAAGATGTTGTAGGGGATGATGCTGTAGACACCGTCGGCCATGGTCGAGGGCAGCGTTGTGGTCTGCGACCGGAAGCCGTAAGCGGGTTTGAGGCTGGTGGTGGTGCTGCTTGCCGAGGTGTAGGTCTTGCCGTTGTCGCCAACGTAGCGGAACATATAGCTGACGCGCGGTATTACGGTGCTGGCAATGCTGCCGCCGAAGCCGGTAAGGGTAAGACGGGTGCCCGACAGCGCCAGGGTATAGCCCGAGTTGTAGTCAACGCCTCTGAAGGGCTTTTCGCCGGCGAACTTAGGCTGCAGGTCGAGGATGGCAGTCTGGCCGCGGTTGAAGCCGCCGCTGCCGCCGCCGATGCCTAACGAGCCGGGGTCAAGGGCCGTGAGCAGGAAGTAACCGTCGGACGAGCCGCCCCAGCCCCAGTTGAGGTGGAAATAGCCGTTGCCCTGATAGCCGTCGACAACAAAGGCATGACCGCCGCCGTCGCCGCTGCCGCTGTAGTAAACCGGGTGTCCGCGCTTGAGCGAGCCGTAGACCTGATCTTCCCATTCATAGAGGGTGAAGGTGTTGCGGTCGAGATGACGGCTCGACGGCGAATAGCTGAAATACGTAACCAGCGCCGGCAGCACATCGCGCGAGTAGGCGCCCGACGAGCTTTCGTTGTACATCATGTTTACGCTCACACCGCAGGCACGCATCAGCGTGGCCACGGCGTTCTTCTCCTTCTCGGTAGACGCGGAGGTATAGCGGTGAGTCATCTGCGACCAGGCGAAAGTGGTGGCGCCGAAGTCGAATGAGTTGGTGATGTCTTTGTAGACGTAAGAGTGCGAGCCTGTGCCCTTTGCGGGAGCTTTCCAGAAACGCAGCAGCTGAGCCATGGCGGTGGCCACGCAGCCTGTGGGCGCCGTCTTGGTGTTGTATACCGGACACTGGGCGTTGTAGGGAGCCGACTGGTTCCACAGCGTAAGTACCAGCGGCGCAATGAAGTCGCGCTGCGGACGCGCCATGGCCACCGTCTTCACGGGCGCCTTGCGGGCCTCGTTGATCTGGCGGGCATACCCTTCGAGCCACCACTTCATCTGCGGGGGCAGCGAGGCATAGTTGAACGAGCCGCTGTCGCTGTAACCCAACACGGGAGCGGCCACATCGTCGGCCGACGCGATGACGAAGCCCTGAGGCGTGTTGAAGGCATAATAGGCCGGAGTGGCCGTTTCCGTTCCTGCGTAGGCAAACTCCAGAGGAGCCGCGGCATAACGGCTGCCGCCCTCGGCTTGTTGTATGCGGCCCTTGGCCTGCTCCACACTGAGCGGAGCCGACAGCATGCTGAAAACGGTTATCAGCATGGCTGCCAAAAAGAGGTATAATCGTTTCATGCAGTAGATGAGTTTTCTCGTTACATTCAGTAGATGAGTTTTCTCGTTACATTCAGTTGATGAGTTTTCTCGTTACATTCAGTTGATGAGTTTTCTCGTTACATTCAGTTGATGAGTTTTCTCGTTACATTCAGTTGATGAGTTTTCTCGTTACATGCAGTTGATGAGTTTTCTCGTTACAGAGAGTAGATGAGTTTTCTCGTTACAGAAAGTAGATGAGTTTTCTCGTTACATTCAGTTGATGAGTTTTTCAGATTGCAAATTTAACCAAATTTTTCTGATTGGCAAACCCCTGCCTTTGACAACGCCCCTCCCCCCCGCGATAACATTCTTGCACCCCGGAGTCTGTGATTTTCAAAACAAAAGCATTACCTTTGTAAAACGAAGCATTCATTGGATATGGAAGCAAATAACTCACAGTTGGTGATATATCAGACACCCGACGGAAATATGTCGATTGACGTTACCGTTGAGAATGAAAAGGTATGGCTGAGTCAGGGACAAATGGCTGAACTTTTCGATAAAGATCAGTCGGTCATAGCACGTCATATCGCCAACGTTTTTAAGGAAGGAGAACTATTATACTTTTAGCTCTATTAGGAGTGATTTACTTTAAAAATACAACTGATAAAGATGATTTAGCCCAATAGTTAGATAAATATTAGGATATGCTGATACTGGGGTTATTTATCGGAATAGTAGCTGCTATAGTGCTATCAGCAGTGATTATATTATAAAAATAGAGCCAGTCTATTAAGTTAGGCTGGCTCTTTTCTTTTATCTACTAATTATTCGTTGCTGCCGTTCTTTATCCCTCCGGCGAGGAAGGCTATGAATCCCGGTATTATCAGAATGGGTAGAAGAGCATACTCCACATAGAAGTAAAGCAGGATTCCACCGGCTGCCGGGAGTATCACGAGAAGCAGGATGTTGAGGAGGATGTTGAGGAGTTTGTTTTTACAGAGATACATGGCTGTTGGTTTTGTGCAAAGTTACTGTAATGTTTTTGAAATTCATTTTATATTAATTATCTCTCTTTTTCTTTTTATCCTCTTGCTTTTCAATTATCCAGCCAATAAGATAAACTATAAGGAATATACCCAGTAAGCTCCAGATAACATATCTAAAAGGTATGTAATCAAAGATACTTATTACCAGAGCTACAACTGGGATAAGCAGTAAGCCCCCAATTTGCGCCCCACAGCCACCTACAAAGCTGCCATCTTTATAGTGAAAACCCATAGATATTAATGATTACTTTTGGTTCTATTGCAGTGTACACAAAGCATCTGGCAATTTTCTTTTATAGTTTTACCGCCTTTGCTCCACGGAATTATATGGTCTGCTTCCATTTCATCTATTTCAAAATGCTCTCCACAGATTTTACAGATACCTTGCTGCTCTTCATATACAACTTCTTTAATATCATCGCCAAAAGTGCGTAAACCTAAGTGGCGTTCATCATTGGTAAAGAGATACGGTACTATACCGCTCTTTTTCTCTACCTCACTATCTTTAATAAGTCTGACTATCTGAGCATCCAGAGCATCCTTATCTATTACTACATCCTTTTTCAGCTCATACCACTTAGCCCAGTCTAAGCCCTTTAATATGGATTTTCTTTTAGCCACATTAAAGTTATTTTTAACCCAGTTTATTACCGTCTGGTAGTACTGCCAGAGTAAGGTAGCGTTAGGGTCGTGCTGGTGTTGTGCCATATAGTAGCGTACATCATTAATACCCTCTTTGGCACATATCCATTTTAGAGCCAGCTCTAACAGCTCTTGCCTCTCTGGAGATTTAGTAACTAAATCCTTACCCAGTAGATAGGCTGGAGCATTGCCACGCTTGCTAAAATACCTCTTTGCATCTGCTACAAATGTACCAGAATACACAGCGTTCCTAAGCTCTTGCGGTGTTAACTGCTCTCCAGCTATATTTATAGTTTCAAACCACTTTAGCTTCTCTTCATTCTCTCCAGAGCATACATATATAGTAAGCTCATAGTTAAGTATCTTTTCCTTTTCGGCTGGCTCTAAGTTGTGGAAATATCTAAAGTTATAGGCATAATCACCGTTTACATACTGGCAGATGGAAATAGTGCGCTGCTGTCCGTCTATGATTTCAAAAGTGCCATCATCTTTAGCAGCCCAGTACATCACATTAAGCGGATAGCCAGCCTTAACAGTTGTAATAACCGCATCCCTCTGCTTATCCTTATAGATAAATTCTCTCTGGTATGGAGGTCTAACATCCAGCTTACCGCCATAGGCTACTACTCCATTCTCACCGCTATCCAGATAGCCCTCTGTTAGCTCTCTGACTGTTATTTTATGAGGCGTTATATTCATCTTAATTAGTCTGTTTACGTCTTATGAGTAATCTGGAAAATAGCCTTTTACCTTTTAAGTAAGGTCGCTCTTTAAGCATAGGGTTAAGTAGAGTGCCAGTAGGAATAGCACCAGTACCATAGGGGAAAACAGATAAAGTACCATCTGCATCTCTATTAAAGGCTACTATTTCAAACTCATCTGGGTTATACTTATCTAAAAATGTGATAGGTACACACATTACATCATTGTAATCAGATGGTATATCTACTGTGTTTTTTACAAAGATAGCATCAAAGTTATCCAGCTTAGGGTATAGCTCTGGCTTATAGCTCTGATAAGAGATAAAAGGTTCGTGCCGTTGCTGATTATCTATGTTAGTAAACCATCTAACTCCTTTAACCTTTATCCACTTTTTGCCATCTGCATCTATGCCACATCCAGAAGCTTTTAGGGGGTAGTAGTCTGGCACATTAAAAACCCTATCACCACTATGTATAGAGATACCCAGCCAGATTTTATTATCTGCAAACAGCGGAAATATTGATTGAGTAGCTATAGAGTTGATATTACCGATAATGAGGAACTTCTTATTATGCTTTATAAGAAAAGATACATATTCTCCAAATAAGGAAAAAGGAGGATTGGTAACTACTACATCCGCTTGCTCCAATAGCTCTACACATTCTGGGCTATCATAAGAACCATTACCTCTAAGAGGTACTGTAGGGATAGATTCTAAGCTCTCCAGAGTGGTAATATCTAAAGAACCATCATACACCAGAGATACAGCCTTATCAGTAGTGTAATCACTAAATAAATCTGGATTCTGATTCTTATAGCAGGTGGTAATCAGTTTTTTAAGTCCCAATCTTTTAAAATTGAGTGCAAAGTATCTAAAGAAATTGCTTACTCTGGGGTCATCACAATTACAAAGCACAGTCTTACCTTTAAAAAAGGCTGTATAGTGCTTCAGCTCTTTTTCAATATCGGTAAGCTGTGTAAAAAATTCATCGTTCTTACCAGCTTTGGCTGTATTTAATCCTTTGTTACTGGGCATAGCATTAAGGGTATTAGATTGCAAAGTTACAAAAAAATTAGGTAAATCCAGCCCATTTACAGCCAGATTTACCTACAGAGCGCTATATTGGGAATTGCAGGAATAGTGCTGCTTATGGTGGCTGTAGCGTTTATCCGCCCGTGGTACAATGTGTGGTCGCAGTAGATGGAGGGTAAGGCTGAGTTTGCCAAAGCCGAACAAAACCGCAAAATCAAGATTGAGGAAGCTAAGGCTAATCTGGAGGCCGAGAAGCTCAACGCTCAGGCTGAGGTAGAACGAGCTAAAGGAGCCGCTGAAGCCATCCGCATTGAAAACGGCAACATCACTCCCACCTACATTCAGTATCTGTGGGTGCGCCAGCAGGCAGACCTCAGCGACAAGACCGTTATCTATGTACCCACGGAAACCAATCTCCCAATTCTTGAATCAACAAGAGGGTTAAGTACATGACAAAAATTTGAACACATCGAATTTCGGC
>UMAJ01069004.1_pt1 | contig 10030 bp, 8 predicted proteins | sample 1963671 | NCBI WGS metagenome assembly UMAJ01 (sample SAMEA4835912, study PRJEB28245) | human gut metagenome | biome: gut microbiome; material: fecal sample | place: Denmark | collected 2008 | reverse complement strand
TGTCGTATTCCATCAACTTGTCACGGTACTCCTCAAGTTCCGGACCTGTTTCTTCTTTTCTCGTATGACTTTCTTTTGTTCCTTGTCCTAGTGTTCCAGCGCCTCTTTAAGTTCATTCACTATATCTGAGAGCATGGCAGGAGTGAACTCTACGGATGTGCCTTTGGAGGAGTTCTCTTGGGCTATGGCTTCATCTGCCTGCTCCAGGAGAATGCGGATCTTATCCATCAGCTTTGTACGGTTCTTTTCGACTGTCTTGCGCCAGACAAAAGTATATTTGTTGGCCCTGAACTCAATCTTGCTACCGTAGATATGCTCTACGTCAAGGCTGATAAAACCTTTGTCGGCAAGGACAAGGACCAACTGCGTAAATACGGTATTTATTTCTTCTTTTGCACGGTTTCGAAAACGGTTGATGGTAGTAAAATCCGGATGTTCATTAGCGGAAAGCCAGATATAATGGATGTCACATAGGAGAAGCTTCTCTATTTTGCGGCACGAATAGATATTGTTCATGTAGGCGTAGATAATCACCTTAAGCATCATTTTAGGATGATAAGGACAACGACCGATTGCTTTATAAAGCTTCTTGAAATTGTCTAGATTGAGATTATCAACAACAGTATTAACTATGCGAACCGGATCGTTCGATGCTATGTTTTCATCAATTCTTTGTGGAAAAAGAACGGTCTGGTTGGGGAATGTAAGGACGAAAATGTAACTTTGCCATAACAAAAAACTTTATGTCTAAAGATATAGAAACTTTGGATAATAACAAAGCCCGGGCTTGCGAAAGTCTGGGCTTTGCGCATAAAAAAGGGTGTGCCAACGTTGAAGTGCACCTCAAAAGTTAGATAAAAAACTTTTGGGGTCATTTCACATTTGACACAATCTCTTTCTTTTCAACTTTCTTATACTTTTATGACCAAAAAAGATTATGTGCGTTTGAATATGTTAAAATATGACCCGATTTGTCACGTTTAGGTGGTATTTCTTTTTTGTCGAACTAGGAATTTTGTTTTTGCGACCTACAGATTTTCCATTTCCTGTTTTCAGACTGCAAATTTACGAATAATCCATATTTTTATTTCTATATATGTAATAATAACAAATTAAAGAATTTAATAATTCCTTAATATTCCCGAAAGAAATGTGAAATAAAATATATGGAATTTTGCAGCGAGAAAAAATAGTAAGTATGCTTAAACGAATAATTATTGCATTGACCATTGCTTGTTTCGCACTGGCAGAAACGAAAGCTACTCCCAAATATATCTTCTTATTTATAGGAGACAGTATGGGGCTTGGCCATATTATGGCAACGGAAGAATATCTTAGAACCAATGAATTTGAACTTCTCCTTATGTTTGGATTTCCTAATGTCGGAATAATGGCCACATTCTCCGCTTCATCTCCTATAACAGATTCAGCAGCAGCTGGAACAGCTTTGGCATGTGGGCATAAGGCCAATAGATGAGTTTGGAAATATATACAAGAAAAAATGTATAGAACACAAAAATAATGAAATCAATCAATAACTAATCATTATCTTATGAGTGCATTAACAAGAAAATTAATTTTGCTGCTCGTGGTTTGCATAACTGCAATCGGAGCAGCAGCACAGACAAGAACGCTTAGCGGTGAAGTTGTCGAAAAAAGCGGAGACCCGTTAGTGGGTGTCAGTGTATTCAATCGAGAATACAAGATAGGGACAACGACTGACATAGATGGCAAGTTTGAAATCACACTTCCCTCCGGCGTAAAAAAACTGACTTTCTCCTATATAGGCTTTCAACCTTTGGAAATAGATTTGAAGCCTGACGAGAATAAAATAACCGTTACAATGACTGAAGACGCTCAAGCTCTTGATGAGGTCGTAGTGGTGGGCTATGGCACACAAAAAAAGGTTAATCTCACAGGAGCGGTCTCGGTAATTACAGATAAGGAGCTTTCCGATCGTCCGTCCCAGTCACTTACCTCAATGCTTCAAGGTACGACTCCTGGACTTAACATCACGACGGGTTCCGGTCTTCCGAACAAATCTCCATCAATCAATGTACGTGGTACCACTTCAGTAAATGCCACCAATCCTCTCGTCCTGGTAGATGGTGTTGAAAGTGATCTTAGCCAAGTCAACCCAAGCGATGTCAAGAGTATTTCAGTTATCAAAGATGCTTCAGCCGCAGCCATATATGGAGCTCGTGCCGCATTTGGTGTTATTTTGGTCACCACTAAGGCTGGAGAGAGCGATGATGCAACAGGGAAAAGAGCCAGGACTACAGTTCGATACAGTGGCAGATTCGGCTGGGAGGCAAACACCAACAGTACAGATTATGAGGACCGTGGTTATTGGGCTGTCTATACTGCCAACTTATTTGCCAGAGCTAAAGACGGTAAAAATATCATAGACTACACAGATAAGGATATGGCTGAGTTACTGGCACGTGTCAACGACCGTACAGAACACCCGGATCGTCCGTGGATAGTTGAAGATGTACGTAATGGAAAAAAACAGTGGGTATATTATGGAAATTATGACCATTATCACATGAATTTCAGTGATAACCGGCCTAAAATGCAGCATAATATATCACTGTCAGGCGGCATTGGCGATGTAAATTACTTCGTATCCGGAGCGTATGAATACCGTAAAGGCATCTTGAAAGTTAATCCTGATACCTATAACAAATATAATCTTCGGTCTAAAATAGAGTTTCCTGTTACAAAATGGGCGCGATTTTCCAATAACACATCACTTTACTCTACTTCCTATAAATCTCAGGGAAACGGCAGTATAGAAGACACATTCGGATATTCTGCAAATGGTGCATTTGCATGTTATCCCAACAAGAATCCGGATGGAACATGGATATACTCAGTACCTTATCAGAGTACAAAAATGGCAAATGGCCGTCATATTATGATTGGAGAGGGCTCACATCGTAATCTTGAACGCAATATGAGTTTTATAAATACTTCCCGTTTTATAGTAACCCCTATCAAGCAATTAAGTATTACAGGCGATTTTTCATACAAATTTGATCAGGACCGTAATTATTGGCGTTCAAATCATTTGAATTTCAGGATGTATCCTGATTCCGAAATGGACTTTTACGGTATTGGGGCCGGCCAAAACAAACTTACTGAACAGGTTTATACATCGAACTATATATCTGTAAATGCCTATGCAAATTATAATCAAAGCTGGAATGATAAACATAATTTAGCCGCAACATTTGGTTTCAATTATGAACATTGGCATAAAAAAAATCTTAGTGCAGTAGGTTATGAGTTATCATCAGATGACCTCGATGACTTGAATCTCGCAACAACCATGTTTTCAATGGGAGGTGGTCAGAACGAATACAAGCTTGCAGGATGGTTCGGACGTGTCAACTATGATTATGACGGACGTTATTTTGCTGAGATTAGCGGACGTTATGATGGTACTTCCCGTTTTGCTTCCAATAACCGTTGGGGATGCTTCCCTTCCGGTTCCGTAGGCTGGAGAATATCCGAAGAAAAATTCATGGAATGGGCACGCCCGTCACTTAGCAATCTGAAATTCAGGGTTTCATACGGAAGTCTGGGAAACCAGAACGTATCTTCTTTTTATACGTTCCTTCGTATGATTACTCTCAGTGACTTTGACACATTCAACTTTGGTTCTGATACAAAGGCGAAATATTCGTCTATCGGAGCACCCATAGCACAAAACCTTACTTGGGAAACGGCACGTCAGTGGAATATTGGTGCAGATCTAGCGATGTTCAACAATCGTTTGAATTTTACCGGAGACATTTATGTGCGAAATACCGTTAATATGCTTACCGATGGTATTGAGCTTCCCGGAGTATATGGTGCCACTCCTCCGCAGATGAACACGGCGGACTTGCGGACAAAAGGATATGAACTTTCTGCCACATGGCATGATAATTTGAAGATATTCGGTCACAACCTTTCTTATTCTGTTTCTGCCAATCTCAGTAATTATGATGCACGGATAACACGTTATGATAATCCTGAGAAAGTATTTGCAAAGAGCTACTATCCGGGCATGAAACTTGGTGAAATATGGGGTTATCATGTAGATGGTCTGTTTGCTTCTGATGAAGAGGCAGCCCAATATTCATCCCAGGTAGATCTTGGAGTTGTTGCCAAGAATCTTCCTCAAGGAACATGGAGGGCAGGTGATCTTAAATTTGCTGATCTTGATGGGGATGGTAAGATATCTGTAGGTGAGGACTCTGCTTTGAATCCGGGTGATATGAAAATCATCGGAAACGAACTTCCTACCCTCCAGTATGGATTCTCTGGCTCCCTAAACTATATGGGATTTGATATTTATGCCTTCTTCCAAGGAACCGGCAACCACTATTGGTATCCAAATGGCTATAATTACCAATTTTGGGGTTCATTTTCGGATCCTGTGGCAGGATATATACCACGTAACTTTATCGACCAATGTTGGTCGAAGGACAACCCGGGTGCATATTTCCCCCGCCCTCTCGGACAGTCAGCAAAAAATGGTCAGTTAAGCTTTGTAAATGACAGGTATCTTCAGAATATCCGCTATATGCGTTTCAAAAATCTGACAATAGGATATTCTATCCCCGGAAAAATACTTTCAAAAGTATCAATCCAACAATTGCGCGTATATTTCACAGCCGAGAATCTGTGTTACTGGTCTCCCATAAAGAAACATTCCAAATATATTGATCCGGAAGCCGCCTTCAGTCGCAGCAGCAATCAACTTAATGCGATGTATTATCCTTGGGCAAAAACCTATATGTTCGGAATTGATATAACATTATAATTAACAGAGAATATGAAAATAATAAAATATCTGGTTTTCACCGTAGCTGTCACTCTGATGTGTGGGTGCAACGATGATCTTGACCTTCTGCCGAAGGACAGAATGTCATCGGAAGAATATTTCCGTACAGCTTCAGACCTGGAGCTCTTCACGAATCCTTTATATAATAACATCCTTCCCAAAGTTCAATACAAGGATCAGAGCGACATTTATGTATGTCAGTCGCTCTCCAATGAGCTGATGGGGGGCTCCTATCGTACCGTCCCCGCTTCAGGCGGTGGATGGTCATGGACAGACCTCAGACGTATCAACACTTTGCTTGGCAACATTGACAAATGCGAAGATTCCGATGCCGCCGAAAAATATTCGGCTGTCGCCAGATTCTTCCGTGCGTACTTCTATGCTGACAAAATCGAACGATTTGGCGATGTGCCTTGGTACGATACCGAACTAAGCGATACTGATCCTGAACTCTACAAGCCTCGCGATTCCCGCGAGTTAGTGATGCAGAAAATGCTGGAGGATCTCGATTTCGCAATCGAACATCTTCCCTCCCGCAACAATGAGGCTGAAGCCCCCTATAAAGTAACCAAAGGTGCTGCTCTCGCTTTCAAAAGCAGAGTATGTCTGTTTGAAGGTACTTATCGTAAGTATCACAACTTACGGATTGAAGGACATGACGCAGACTATTACTTGGCCCAATCGGCTGATGCAGCAGGCAAGCTGATTGACAGTGGTGAATATTCGCTTTATTCTACCGGCTCTCCTTCTACCGACTACAATATTCTCTTTGCAGAGGATGATGCCAATCCGAACGAATATATCCTGGCCATTAGCTACCGCTATGCAATCTTTAACAATTCACATGGATCAAACGCACACATGTTGTTGAGTAATCAAGGACGTCCCGGCTATACCCGCAAGATGGTTTGTATGTATCTTAATTCAGATGGAACCCGATTTACTGACCGTCCCGGTTGGGAGACGATGGGATTTAATGAAGAGACTGTAAACCGTGACCCCCGTTTGGCTCAGTCTATACGTACTCCCGGTTATACACGAATCGGAAAGAAAGAGATTCTCGCTCCGGATCTCGGCGTTGCAATCACGGGATATCAACCTATCAAATTCGTACAAGATCCCACGGCTGCCGGAGGCAATACCGACAGGGCAAGCTATTCAGTAAATGATTTACCTGTCATCAGATATGCTGAAGTCCTTCTGAATTATGCAGAGGCAAAGGCCGAACTGGGGACATTGACGCAGTCGGATCTTGACCGCTCCGTAAATCTGCTACGTGGTCGTGTCGGTATGCTCGGGATTGACATGGGGATGTCGAACGCTATCCCTGATCCATATCTTTGCGACCCTAAAACCGGTTTCCCAAATGTGAATGGTGCCAACAAAGGTGTCATACTTGAAATACGTCGTGAGCGTACCGTTGAACTCGTACAGGAAGGCTTCCGTTGGTCTGACCTTATGCGATGGAAAGCAGGATATGCAATAAATGACTCTGATGATAAATCATTTTCTCCATTTATGGGAATGTATATTGCAGGAGCTGGAGAATATGACTTATCCGGTGATGGGAAAGTTGACGTGATTTTTTATAATCAGGGTACTCCTAAACCCAATGCCGGAGTTGGAGTTCAGGTATATGCTCTCGGAAAGGATATATTGTTGTCAAATAATGATCATGGCTACATATATTACCACAGGAGTGTTCCAAGAGTTAACTTCAATGAACAAAGAGATTATCTTTACCCAATTCCTATCCATGAACGCTCGCTGAATAATAGCTTGACACAGAATCCTGGATGGGATGATGGTTTAGGTTTTTGATAATCTTAAATTCTTCATATAAAACAATGAAACAACTTATAATTATTACCTTCATCTTTCTTGTTGGTCAAGTAAAAGCATCAGGGCAAACATATTACACCGAGGCTACAAATAGTGATATGTTACATCAGGCAAATCGTACAGGAGCCTCCACTCGCGTCGAGTTCATACTTCCCGATTCCATCGAAGGATATATTCCACTGAAGGCGGATCTTCATCTTCATACATACTTTTCTGACGGACATCTGTCGCCGTCTGCTCGTGTCCGAGAAGCTTGGCTCGATGGTCTTGATGCTATTTCAGTGACTGATCACATTGAATATCATCCCGCCGATACTGATATGATAGGTTATCTAGGAGCTACACTCCCTGATGGTATCGAGGCTCATAATGTGAATAAAAAAACTAATGTTAAACCAAAGCAAGATCTGAACAAATCTGTTGAACTTACCAAGAAAGCTGCCGTCAGCTATGGTCTGCTTATTATTCCCGGTATAGAAATCACACGTGAGCCAAAAGGTATCGGGCACTATAACGCTCTGTTCACAACAGATAACAATGGCATATATGACCCGGATCCTCTCACCGCAATTCGCAACGCCAAAGCTCAGGGAGCTTTGGTGATGCATAATCATCCCGGTTGGCGCCGTGAATCGATTCAACACCCAGATTTTGAACTAAAAGCATACGGCGAAGGGCTTATTGACGGAATAGAAGCCAACAATGGCACAGCATTTTGTCCCGGAACTATAGACCGAGCAAAAGAAGACAACTTATTCGTAGCATCGACGACCGACCTTCACGATACATCGTTTGAGGAATATATTGGTAGAGGACTACGTCGGGACATGACGATAATCTTAGCTAAGGACCGTTCACTTGATGCAATGAGAGATGCTCTTGAAAATAGACGTACCATCGGATATGGTGCAGGAGGGACATTAATGGGACAGGAATACCTTTTACGTCAACTTTTTATGAGTTGTGTTTCCATCTCTCCCGTAAATGGTCATAATATCCAACTCAAGAATCCTACTTCTTTGCGTTTTATCATTCATCCGGATGGAAAAAATCCTATTGTACTCCCTGAATTTAGCTCAATAATTTTGTCTGACAAGGACCGCGGGTTCTCTGTAGATAATGCATGGACAGGAGCTGATTCATTTTTAAGAATATCATTATAATCAAACTGAGATAATGAAAAAGTCAATAAATATCCTATTTTTTACGTTGATGCTTGCGGTTTTTTCTGCTTGCATCAACGATAATGAGCCGATAATGGCAAAAGCTGTACTCTCAAGTACAGAAAATCTTTCTTTCGAGTCAACTGATGCTGAGAGCCTGATAATCACCATATATGCTGATGCTGAATGGAGAGTCGATACGCCTGACTAGATTACTGTTACTCCTTCAAATGGTGTCGGACTCACAGACGTGACCGTTTGCGTTAAGGATAATTATAGTGATGGAGAAGTTGACAGTCCACGCACAGACAAAATAGTCTTTCATGAGTCAAAACTCTCCAGCTATGCCTATGTTATCGTCTCTCAAGAAGGCGACTGTTATCGAGGAATCTCTGAAATTTCAGTGAAAGCTATATTCTCTACTGACGATCATTCATTTATTATAGTGAAAGACGCTGTCGTCAACATAGTAAGTGGAAACAGTATGATTATTTCTGATAAGTTCAGTCTTGAAGCAATGTGTGCGACTACTATTACTGATGTCAAAGCCGGAGATGAAATCATTTTGTATGGGCAAAAACTTACTGATGAAAACTCCTGTGTGACGATAAAGACAGACCGAGTAGATATAATCTCATCAGGAAATTTCATAAAATATCCCAATTCGACAGATATTTACGACTTTGACAATAAAATAGATGAATGGTCATTCATAATAGTTGAAGGAGTAGTTAACGGTAACACCATTGAATTGAATGATAAGTCAACATTTTAGGTTAAGACCATCTTATTGGAATCTAATTTAAATGGGGATATTCCCAAAATAAGAAAAATTAAGGTAACTAATTTATTGCGAGTTAGTTGCTTTTTTGTATCTTTAAGCATTGCCCCCAAAAACGGTTTGACGGCCAAAACGGGGGTAATCTAAACTAAAAACACATGGTAAAGATACAAAAAATCTCCGGAATCGAACCTTGTTTAGGTTTTACCGAGTTCGATATGCTAAAAAATATCGTCAAAGTTTTGCAACGAGTGAATTAGGTCGACTCCATGCTCTCTTCCCTTTTTCGGAACTGGTCCGACAAATGCATTTGAAGTCTTCTCCTTTTGGGCGTAAAAGTTATTTTTCTCCCGAAGGTAAAATAGCCTTGATGGTCCTGAAGTCCTATACCAACTTTTCCGATGCACAACTGATTGAACATTTAAACGGTAATATTCATTACCAGTTGTTTTGTGGTGTTCAGATTGATCCGCTTCATCCGCTGACCAATCCTAAAATCGTCAGTGCGATCCGCCAGTTCCTGACGAATCGCCTTGATGTTGAGTCCCTCCAGCTTATTCTTGCCGGGCATTGGAAACCTTATCTTGAGAACCTTCATGTCTGTATGACGGATGCCACCTGTTATGAAAGCCGTCTGCGTTTCCCTACTGATACCAAACTCTTATGGGAAGGTATCGTATGGCTTCATCGTCATCTGTGCAAACATTGCCGGAGATTGCACATACAACGTCCCCGTAACAAGTATCTTGATGTAAGCCGTGCCTACCTTGTTTACAGTAAACTGCGTAAACGCAGGAAATCACAGACCCGTATGATTACACGCGGGCTACTTCAGTTGTTGGAAAAGTTGCTTGACCAGCTGGAGCGGATTCATTCATCCTACGGGAACAAGCTTACACTATCCTCTGATTACCAAAGACGATTCTCGGTCATACAGACGGTTCTTGAGCAAGGGAAGAATTTATTTGCAGGCCAAAAAGTGTCCGACCGTATCGTGAGTATCGACCGGCATTACCTTCGCCCCATTATCAGAGGCAAGGAAACCAAATCCGTTGAATTCGGAGCCAAGGTCAACAATATACAGATAGATGGAATCTCCTTTATAGAACATATCTCCTTTAAGGCTTTTAACGAAGGAGTACGTTTGAAAGACTGTATTCATCTGCAACAACAACTGACCAAGGTTAGGGTTAAGGCGCTTGCAGCGGATTCAATCTATGCCAATAATGCCAACCGGAAATTTTGTACTAAATATTATATAAGTACTTCCTTCAAGCGTAAGGGTAGAGCCGCCAAAGATGAGCCGCTTCGGAAGATCTTACGGTCGGAACTCAGCCGTGAAAGAGTTACCCGGCTGGAAGGAAGCTTTGGAACGCAGAAACAACATTACTCACTGGCCAGGATAAA
>UMAJ01017111.1_pt1 | contig 10075 bp, 9 predicted proteins | sample 1963671 | NCBI WGS metagenome assembly UMAJ01 (sample SAMEA4835912, study PRJEB28245) | human gut metagenome | biome: gut microbiome; material: fecal sample | place: Denmark | collected 2008 | reverse complement strand
GCGGCCACCGGGCATGAAAAGGGGACAGGCCTACGCCTGTCCCTTTAGGATTTCCAGGGCCTGTTTGGTGTCGCAGTCGGAGAGCTCGGGTTCGGCGGCTTCGACGAGGCGGGGGGCGTCTTCGTGCCGGCGGATGACGGAGGAGCCGCCGCGGTCGCCCTCGAGCGCGCACAGCTCCGGGAAAAACCGTGCCGGGAACAGGCAGGGGTTGCCGCGATGGCCGTTGTGGGCCGCGCCGACGATGCAGCCCGGGTGCTGCCGCCAGTCCTGCACGATGCGCAGGACCGTTTCCTGCCGCAGAAGCGGCTGGTCGGCGACCATATAAAGGATCCCGGCGCAGTCCGCCATGGCCTCGGTGCCGAGGCGGATGGTCCGGCTGATGCCGTCGTCCGGCCGGTCATTCCGGATGGCATGAAACCCGGCCTGCTCCGCCTCCTGCAAAAGCGCCGGATACTGGGAAACGACGGTGACGCGGGCAAACGTGTCCGCGGGGATCGCAGCCAGCGCGAGCGAAAACAGGCTCTTGCCGGCAAAGCTCGCCGTCAGCTTGTTTTCCCCGAAGCGGGACGCATTTCCTGCCGCCATGATGAGGCAGCCGATGGGAGCAGCGGTAAATTCAGACATAGCCAGACTCCTTGTGATTTTCTACAAATCAGTATAGGGATTTTTGCCGTTTTCCGCAAGAAGTATGCAAAATTTTCGACATTCACGAAAAAATCCGTTATTCATGAAGTAAGATAATGAATCCACTTTCTCTTCGAAAAACTGTATGCTACAATATGAGCAATAACATCGGAAAACTGGCAGGATCCGGGGCCAATGCCCGGGTTTTGCCGATCACCCGGCAAAATGGAGGTACCCGAATGAACATCGTAGGCAGAAGTGAGGTCCGCGTCGACGCCTTCGACAAGGCGACCGGCCGGACAAAATACTATGATGATCTGGCCCCGAAGGATGCGCTGCTCGTCCGGATCAAGCACTCGACCATCGCGCACGGCTTCGTCAAGTCGGTCGACATCAGCAAGGCGGAGAAGATCCCCGGCGTCGTGAAGATCCTGACCTGCTTCGACGTGCCCGACATCCCGTTCCCGACCGCCGGTCACCCGTGGTCGATGGATCCGTCGCACCAGGACATCGCCGACCGGCACCTGCTCAACCGGCACGTGCGCTACTACGGCGACGACGTCTGTGCCGTCATCGCGGAGGACGAGGTCGCGGCCATGCAGGCCGTGCGCGCCATCGAGGTCGAGTATGAGGAGCTGCCGTTCGTGCTCGACGTGCAGAAGGCCATGGAGCCCGGCGCGCCCCAGCTGCACGAGAAGTTCCCCAACAACATCCTCAAGCACACGACCGCCGCCGCAGGCAACTACGCGGAAGCCATCAAGGAACCCGGCCTTATTAAGGTCGAGGGCTGGTACGAGACGCCGACGGTCCAGCACTGCCACATCGAGAACCACGGCTGCTTCTGCTACGAGGAGAACGGCCGTCTGGTCGTGACCAGCTCCACGCAGATCCCGCACATCATCCGCCGCGTCGTCGGTCAGGCCATCGGCCGCCCGTGGGGCGACATCCGCGTCATCAAGCCGTACATCGGCGGCGGCTTCGGCAACAAGCAGGACGCGCTGTATGAGCCGCTGTGCGCCTGGTGCTGCACGCAGGTGGGCGGCCGCTGCGTCAAGCTCGACTGCTCGCGCGAGGAGACCTTCGTCTCCAACCGTGTCCGCCACGCCATCCGCACGCATATCATCTCGTGGCTGCGCAAAGACGGCACCATCGCTGCCAAGAAGGTCGAATGCTTCTCCAACCAGGGCTCCTACGCCTCCCACGGCCACTCGATCGTGGCAAAGGCGCTGGGCTCGTTCAACCAGCATTATCCCTGCCCCAACTTTGAGGGCGACGCCTATACCGTCTTCACCAACCGGCCCGCGGCCGGCGCTATGCGCGGCTACGGCATGCCGCAGGCCTCGTTTGCCGACGAGAGCCACGCGGAGGAATGCGCAAAGGCCGTCGGCATGACGCCGCTGGCCTACCGCTGGCAGAACCTGATGAAGCCCGGCTACGTCGACGGCTTCTCCAAGAACGAGCTCTATACCGACTCCTACCGCCAGTGTATGGAGAAGGGCATGCAGGCCATCGGCTATGAGGAAAAGGTCAAGGCCTACGCCGATCAGACCGGCCCCATCCGCCGCGGCATCGGCCTTGCGACCTTCTGGTACAATACCGCCGTCTTCCCCATCTCGCTCGAGACCTCGTCCTGCCGTCTGCAGCTGAACCTCGACGGCACGGTCAACCTGCAGGTCGGCGAGACCGAGATCGGCCAGGGCGCGGATACCGCCTACGCGCAGATGTGCGCCGAGATCCTTGGCCTGTCCGACTATAAGAAGGTCCACGTCATCTCCTGTCAGGATACCGACATCACCCCGACGGGCCTCGGCGCCTACGCCTCCCGCCAGACCTTCACCGCAGGCTTCTCTATCCGGCAGACCTCGGAGATGCTCAAAAAGAAGATCCTCGACTACGCCTGTGAGCTCACCCGTCAGGCGACCTACAACATGGACATCATCGACTCCAACATCGTCCGCACGACCGACGGCCGCGTGCTCATGAGCCTGTCCGAGTTGTCCATGACCGCGCAGTATAACCCCGTCCATTCCGAGCATCTGACCGCGGAATCGACGTATACCATCCGCAACAACGCCTATTCCTTCGGCTGTACGTTCGCCGAGGTCGAGGTCGATATCCCGATGTGCAAGGTCAAGCTCCTGAACATCGTGAACGTCCATGACTGCGGCAAGCTCATCAACCCCGCGCTGGCCGAGGCGCAGGTCCACGGCGGCATGTCGATGGGCATCGGCTACGGCCTGTCCGAGCAGCTGCTGTTCGATGAGAAGACCGGCCGGCCGCTCAACAACAACCTGCTCGACTACAAGCTCTCGACCTTCATGGACCATCCGGATCTGGAAGCCGAGTTTGTGGAAAACTACGAGCCGACGTCCGCCTACGGCACCAAGGCGCTGGGCGAACCGCCCGCGTGCTCGCCGGCGCCCGCCATCCGCAACGCCATCTATCAGGCGACCGGCGTCGCCATCGACCAGGCGCCGATCACGCCGCATATCCTCTTCGCGAAATTCACCGAAGCGGGTCTGATCCAGGACTGAGGGAGGTAGCAGAACATGTATGATATGAAAGCGCTCTATGAGGCGCACAGCGTGGAAGAAGCCGTCCGGCTTCGTCTGGAGCATCCGGAAGCGCAGATCATCGCCGGCGGCACCGACGTGCTCGTGCAGATGCGCGAAGGCCGCCGTGCCGGCAAGGAACTCATCTCCATCCAGAAGGTCGACGAGATCCGCGGCATCTGCATGGACGAGCAGGAGAATATCCGCATCGGCTCGCTCACGACCTTCTCCCACATCACCCATGACCCCATCATCATTGAGAGAATCAACGTGCTGGGCGAAGCCGTCGACATGGTCGGCGGCCCGCAGATCCGCAACGCCGGTACCATCGGCGGCAACACCTGCAACGGCGTGACCTCCGCCGATTCCGCCTCCACGCTCCACGCGTGGGAAGCGATCATCGAGCTTACGGGCGTGAACGGCAAACGCTATCTGCCCATCAAGGACTTCTATATCAAGGCCGGTACGGTCGATATCAATGTTGCCGAGGGCGAAATCCAGACCGCCGTGCTCATCCCGAAGGCCTCCTGGGAAAACACCAAGGGCTTCTACATCAAATACGGCATGCGCAACGCCATGGAGATCGCCACGACCGGCTGCTCCGTCAATGTCCGCCTGTCGGAGGATCAGAAGACCTTTGACCGCGTCCGCATCGCCTATGGCGTCGCGGGCCCGGTGCCCATGCGCGCGCCGAGCGCCGAGGCCGTCGTAAACGGTCAGCCGGTCACGATGGAAAACGTCGAGGCCTTCTCCCGGGCCGTGCTCGAGGACATCAACCCGCGTGACTCCTGGCGTGCCAGCAAGGCGTTCCGGAAGCATATCGCGGTGGAGATGGCCAAGCGGGCCCTCATCGAATCTGTCAAACGCTGCGGAGGTGAGATCTGATGGCACAGTACGCGCTGGTCAAATGCAATATCAACGGCAAGGACGTGGAAAAGATCGTTGACGTCCGCGCAAGTCTGACGGACATGCTCCGCAATGACTTCCGGCTCACGTCCGTCAAAAAGGGCTGCGAGGTCGGCGAGTGCGGCGCATGCACCGCGCTCATCGACGGCGAAGCCATCAACACCTGCCTGTATCTCGCCGTCTGGGCCGAGGGCAAGCACATCATCACGCTCGAGGGTCTCATGAACCCCGACGGCACGATCTCCGATGTCCAGCAGGCGTTCATGGACGAAACAGCCATTCAGTGCGGCTTCTGCACGCCCGGCTTCATCCTGACCGCCACAGAGATCGTGAATTCCGGCAAGGAATACACCGACGACGAGCTCCGGAAGCTCCTCTCCGGCCACCTGTGCCGCTGCACGGGCTACCAGAACATCTTCCGCGCCGTCAAAAAAACCATGCTCCGCCGCCTCGGCAAAACCGAAGAAGCGGAAAACGTCCGCTGAAACAACACCCCCGGCGCACCGCGCCGGGGGTCATTTTTTTCGCCGCGCGGCCCAAAGGCTCCCCTTCCAGGGGCCGATTCCCCCTATCAGGGGGAAATGTCCCGAAGGGACAAAAGGGGTAGGGATGCTGGCAGCCGAAGGCTGACTGAGAGGGTGTAGCAAATTTGCAGCTGCCGACGCCTCCGGCGGCCCCTTCTTTTCCGTCTTGCCGGAAAAGAAGGGGGAGAAAAGGGGCGCTGAGTTACGTTTTTAGTGCTTTCTGCCTCTGAATTTAGGTAAGCCCCAACGTTTCGGTCTGGCGTTCCACTCGGTGTTCACCTCACGGGCATCTGACTACGCGCCGCCTGATACGGGGGTGTCGGATTTGCAGCTAGTTTCCGTAGAATATCTGCCATAAATAGAAGGTGCAGGCCAATTTGCTGGCCTGCACCTTTTTTGCGGGAAAATTTTATGGATTTGCACGCACCAAGGCGTGCCCCGCAGGGGCGGATGAGGGCAGGGGAGCACTTTCGTATAGCTTTGCAGTTTCGTCAAAACCGCCACTGCTCCCCGGCTCTCATCCGTCTGCTGCGCTTCGCTCCGCAGCCCCCCCCTTGTCAAGGGAAGGCTCACAGCTCGTAGTCGATCGCGCCGCGGGATTCGCGGATGGATTTGCAGAGGGTGGAGACCGCGACGTGGCGGGGGTCGTTTTTGTAGCGGCTGAGGGCCTCTAGATCGTCAAAGTCGGCGATCAGGCAGGCGTCGTAGGGGTTGCCGGGCTTGCAGCTGCGGTGGATCTCCATATGGCGGATCTCGGGGATCACACCATCCAGCGCCTGCAGGCCGGAGAGAAATTTCTCCCGGTTTTCTTCTTCTCCTTCGCGGAATTTCCACATCACGATATGACGGATCATAGCCCTTCTCCTTTATTCTTTGATTCGGTATTCGAAGTTTTCAAAAATGAGCACCATGCCCTCGCGGACGCCGTCCGGCAGCAGGGCCAGCGCGACCTCGGTCGTGCCGCCGGATTCGTTTTCCAGCACGGCGTAGTCGCCCGCGATCTCGCGGACCGTTCGTTCCATACGCATATGCATGCCTCCTTTTTCCGCATTGTATCATATTTTTTCCGCTTTTGGAACACAATAATTGCAGAGTCTGAAAGGAGGAGATGCAAGATGAACGAAGACACGCTGCATTTGTTGTCCGAGTGCGCGGCGGGGACCGATATGGCCATCCGCTCGCTGGACGACGTGCTGAAAAACAGCCCGGACGGGCCGCTGCAGCGGCGGCTCGCGAGCAGCAAGCGCCAGCATGAGTCGCTCGCCGCCGAGACGAAGGCGCTGCTGCGCGCGCAGGGCAAGGAGGCAAAGTCCGCCGATCCGGCCGCCCGCGCCATGTCCTGGATGAAGACGGAGGCGATGCTCGCCATGAAGCCCGGCGACGCGACGACGGCCGACCTCATCTCGACCGGCTGCTCGATGGGCATCAAGTCGCTCGCCCGCTACTGCAACCAGTATCCGACGGCCAGCCGCGAGGCGAAGGACATCGCCCAGTCGCTCATCCGGCTGGAGGATCAGCTGGTCAAGGACATGAGGCCGTATCTTTGATGCCGTCCTGACGGAAATTTTTCATTGTCATCCCGAGCGTTTTGGTGTATAATAGGGGCATCAAAAATAAGGGGGAGTCTTTATGACAAACAAGGTCATCACCATCAGCCGCCAGTTTGGCAGCGGCGGAAGAAGTATCGGCAAGGCGGTGGCCGAGAAACTCGGCATCCCCTATTACGATAAGGAGCTGGTCGACAAGGTCGCAAAGGAGAGCGGCTTCTCGCACGAGTTCATCGAGGAGATCGGCGAATACGCCTCCGTCACCAGCAGCTTCCTGTTCAACATCGCCGTGTCGTCCCACCCGATGGGGCTGATCGACACCATGTCCGTGTCGGATAAGCTCTACGTCTGCCAGACAAACGTCATCCGCGATCTGGCCAGCAAGGGCCCGTGCGTCATCGTCGGCCGCTGCGCGGATTTCATCCTGAAGGACCAGCCGGACTGCCTGCACATCTTCGTCCATTCCGACATGCAGCACCGCGCCGCCCGCGTGCGCGAGCGCTACGGCGAGACCAGCAAGCCCATGGAAAAGCGCCTGCAGGAGAAGGACAGCAAGCGGAAGGTCTACTACAAGCACTACACCAACCGCAACTGGGGCGAGGCCGAGAACTACGACATCTGCCTCGACAGCGGCAAGCTCGGCGTCGACAAGTGCGTCGAGATCGTCTGCGACATCGCGCAGATGAAATAAGCGACCGGATCTGACGGCCTGCCGCGCTGCGGCAGGCCGTTTTTCTGTCGGATCCGCGGGGAATGGCTGCAAGATGGTTGCAATTATCCTGCAAATGGGATACAATAGAAAGAACGTGCGGCTGCACGTGTGCGCAAACGATACTCCCTCTCTTCGGGAGCTCCCAATAGAAAGAAAAAAGGACATTGTATCTATGGAACAGGTTTTACAGCAGTTCTGCCTGGACGGAACGCCCATCTCCTGTGAGCCGCTCGGCAACGGCCATATCAACCGCACCTTCCGCGTCGTCTGCGACAACCGGAAGGCCTACACCCTGCAGCGGATCAACCGCGTCGCCTTCCGCCACCCGGAGGAGCTGATCGAGAATATCGACGCGGTCTCCCGGTTCATCGACCGCAAGCAGATCGGTCTGGAGTGCATCCGCCTCTGCAGGGCCAAGGACGGCAGAAAATACTGCATCGATGACCAGGGCGAGTTCTGGCGCGCCTACAACTTCATCTCCGGCGGCATCAGCCTGGATATGCCGCGCGACAGAAACGACTTTTACCAGGCCGCGGTGGCCTTCGGCAAGTTCCAGCAGGCGCTGGCGGATTTCCCGGCGGCCTCCCTGTATGAGACCATCCCGCATTTCCACGACACCATCGACCGCCTGCGTCAGTTCCGCGCCGCCATCGAAGCCGATGTCTGCGGCCGCGTGAAGGATGTCGGGCCCGAGATCGACTTCCTGCTCGCGCGGGAGCAGGAGCTCGGGACGCTCTGCCGCATGCTCGCGGCCGGCGAGCTGCCGCTGCGCGTGACGCACAACGACACCAAGCTCAACAACGTCCTGCTCGACCCGCAGACCGGCTGCGCCAAGTGCGTGCTCGATCTCGACACGGTGATGCCGGGTTTGTCTGCCTATGATTTCGGCGACGGCGTGCGTTTCGGCGCGTCCTCGGCCGCAGAGGATGAGAAGGATCTGGATCAGGTCTGGCTGAAGCTCGACATGTACCAGGCGTTCCTGGAGGGCTATCTCGACGCCTGTGGTCACGCGCTGACCCCGAAGGAGATCGAGGTCCTGCCGCTTGGCGCGAAGATCATCACGGCGGAGCTGGCTATGCGGTTTTTGAAGGATTATCTGGACGGCGACGTCTATTTCAAGATCGACTATCCCACCCAGAACCTTGACCGCTGCCGCACGCAGCTGAAGCTGGTCGCCGACATGGAAGCCAAGTGGCCAGAAATGCAGCGCATCCTCCATGAAACCGCCGCCGTCCGCTGCGCCCAACCGACAACGCCGCAATGACCAGCATCCCCGCGCTGCGATCCACGCAGCCGCGGGGATCTTTCATATTCCGCAGCAAGCAAAAAGCTCCCCTTCCAGGGGAGCCTTTTCATGCTTTACACGCTGGCGGTGAAGCGGAGGAAGGCGGATTGGCCGGCGGGGGTGCGTTTGTAGACGCCGGCGTCTTCGAGGACCTGCATGAAGACAGCGCCGACCTCCTGCTGCAGGATCTGCTCGGTATTCTCCGGCGTAAAGGTATAGCGGCCCTGCAGCGCCTCGGCCCAGTCGGCGTGCTTCTGCAGCGTCTCGTCCGCGCGCAGGTCGCGGCCAGAGAGGATCGCGTCCTTCAGAAGCGCCAGCTCCTTGTCCAGCCGCGCAGGCAGGACGGCCAGACCCATGACCTCGATGAGGCCGATGTTCTCTTTTTTGATGTGGTGCAGCTGCTCGTGCGGGTGATAGAGGCCGAGCGGATGCTCCGGCGTCGTGAGATTGTTGCGCAGGACAAGATCCAGCTCAAAATCTTCCCCGCGGCGGCGGGCGATGGGCGTGATGGTGTTGTGCGGCGTGCCGTCAGTCTCGGCGAAGACCATGGCGGCTTCATCGGTGTAGCCGCGCCAGGCAGTCAGGATCTTCTCCGCCAGCTGGCACAGCCGGTCCGGGTCGCTGCCGGTCAGGCGCAGGACGGACATCGGCCATTTGACGATCCCGGCTGCAATGTCCGGAAATCCGGCAAACGAGACCGGCGTCTCGACCGGGGCCTTTTCCATGGCGAAGGTATAGTGGCCGCCCTGGAAATGGTCGTGGCTCAAAATCGAGCCGCCGACGATGGGTAGATCCGCGTTCGAGCCGAGGAAATAATGCGGGAACAGCTTCGTAAAGTCCAGCAGCCGACGGAATGTCGCCGCGCTGATGCGCATGGGCGTATGCTCGGCGTTGAGGACGATGCAGTGCTCGTTGTAATAGACGTACGGGGAATACTGCAGATACCAGCTGCCGCTGTCCAGCTCAAGGGGGATGATGCGGTGGTTCTGCCGAGCGGGATGGTTCATGCGGCCCGCGTAGCCCTCGTTTTCCGCGCACAGGGCGCATTTGGGATAGCCGGACTGCGGCGCGAGCTTGGCCGCGGCGATGGCGCGCGGGTCCTTCTCGGGCTTGGAGAGGTTGATGGTGATGTCCAGCTCGCCGTATTCGCAGGCGTAGGTCCACTTTTTGTCCTTCGCGATGCGGTCGCGGCGGATGTAGTTGGTGTCCTGGCTGAAGCGGTAGAACCAGTCGGTCGCCTTCTGCGGGGAGATCTGGTAGAGCGTATGGAAGCAGGTGCGGACCTCGTGCGGCCGGGGCGTCAGCACGCCCATGAGCTTCGTGTCGAACAGGTCGCGGGCGACCTGGTTGTCCGGGCAGACGCCGCGGGCGACGGCATCGCCGGTCAGCACCTGCAAAATATCGGCCAGCGAGGCCTCTGCCGGGGCGGCGGCTTCGTCGAAGGAATCGAGCTGCAGCGCCTCGAGCAGCGCGTTGCGCGCAAAGACCAGATCCTCCGGCTGGAGGAGCCCCGTGCGTTCGGCATAGCGGCAGAGGGCGGAAATATAAGAATCAAGCATGGCGATACCTCTTTTGTCGATTTTGTCTTAGGGTGTATCTGAAAACCAGCAATGAGACCGGCAGCGAGGAATTTTCACGCTGAGAAAGACATTTTTTCGCAGGAATACTGACGTATTTCAAGGAAAAATGACGCAGCGCAGCGCGAAAAGGCCCGCTGTCCGGGCGCGTTGGGAGTTTTCAGATACACCCTAATTATACCTGCAAATGCCCGCGGGCGCAAGGGGCATCTGCCTCTTGCATCCTGCGCGGGATGTGGTAAGATAGACACAAACAGACAAAGGAGGCGGCGCAGATGGATGCTTCGCAGCTGCCCGAGGGCGTGACGCTCTATTATACCGACAAGGCCGTCCACCTGACGACGAACG
>UMAJ01006262.1_pt1 | contig 10185 bp, 9 predicted proteins | sample 1963671 | NCBI WGS metagenome assembly UMAJ01 (sample SAMEA4835912, study PRJEB28245) | human gut metagenome | biome: gut microbiome; material: fecal sample | place: Denmark | collected 2008 | reverse complement strand
AGAGTGTCCGAAAACGCGGATTTCAACGCCCTTGTCGATGAGTTCATCGCCCATCCCGAGAACCTCGACAGCGTGCTCGAAAGACTCAAGGCGCTCAGCGAACAGCTCGGCGAAAATGAGTATACAATGAATATGTGCCTGCTCCTCGGCGCGTGCCCCGCGCTGCGCGAGCGCTATGCCGAAAAGGGTATCGACGAGGCGATATTCTGGAAGAGCATTGAGGATATGCGCTGGAAGCTTCGCGAGTGCATGGACTGCGAAGAGGTCTGGGGCACTTTCGTCCCGCATTGGTACAGGGGCTTTTTTGAGATGACCCGCTTCGGACTCGGCAGATTCCAGTTCGAGGAGGCGGACTTTGACGCCGATTACTATGAGAAGTGCGGCAACACCCTCAAACGTGGTGACACGGTCATAAACTTCCATATTCCCTCGGCAGGACCGTTGACCGATGAGAAGAGACTTGATTCATATAAGCAGGCATACAAGTTCTTCGGCGGCAAGGACGGCGAGCCCATGGCGTTCGTGTGCGGCTCGTGGCTGCTCTATGAGGGGCACAGGGAGTTCCTGCCCAAAAACAGCAACATACTTCGCTTCATGGACGATTTTGATATAATCAGAAGCGCCGACAGAGAGAAGTTCAGCGACGGCTGGCGCGTGTTCGGAAAATACAGCAACGGACCCGTTGATGACCTGCCCGAGGATACTTCTATAAGGCGCGCATTCAAGCAGAGACTTCAGCAGGGCAAGCCCACCGGCTACGGTTACGGCGTGTTCTTCTTCGACGGCGAAAAGATACTCGGCAAATAACGAAAAATTTAAAAAAATTGTTGACAACCGGCTCGTTTTTTGATATCATAGCTGTTGTCGCACGGGAGTGCGACACATAAGGGCCACTAGCTCAGTTGGTTAGAGCACTCGGCTCATAACCGAATGGTCCGGGGTTCGAGTCCCTGGTGGCCCACCAAGAAGCGCCGATCTTCGGCGCTTCACAAATATAGGGGTATAGCTCAGTTGGTAGAGCAGCGGTCTCCAAAACCGCGTGCCGAGGGTTCAAGTCCTTCTGCCCCTGCCAAAACTCCTGCGCATTAGCAGAGTGGTCGTAAGACAGTAATCCATCAAAAATTACGAAATACGGCATCTGTTAGGCAGGATTGGAAACAGACAGACGGCATTCAACTTCGTTTGGATGCCGTCTGTTTCTGTATCTATAAGGGTTGAAAACCACCTGTTTTATGCGCTGTGAAGCGTTGTACGAAAGAGAGTATATCTGACTTCACCATTGTGTGTGACTTGGCTTGTTAGCGTGAAATCTGCCACAAATCAGCACATCAGCTTCACAGTTCAGAGAAGCACTGTTCGGTGAAATTCTTTCACTCTGCAGAGATATTTTTTGTAAAAACCACAACAACCGATTAAATCTTGGTGAAAAAGCTTTCCACACTTTGAGATAAGTGATACTCCAAGAACTTGAAACTTTTTTATGAATAATCGTAGCGATATATTGAAATCTTTGATGCTTTATGGTATCATATATTAAACATAGGTATAGGCAAATGTTTGAGAGGTATTTGCATGAAGATTAGTTATAAAAAACTTTGGATGCTGCTGATTCAAAAGGATATTACAAAAGTACAGTTGCGTAGAGATTTAGGAATAGCTCCTGGCACAATGAGCAAGCTCAATAAGGGCGAAGAAGTTGCTATGTCAGTACTTTTGCGTATTTGTGAATATCTTGATTGCGATATTGGCGATATATGCGAGGTTGTACGCCCCATCAAAGAATAGGAGGAAATATGGGATTTATTCAAACTATCATTGATCAGCATCAAAAGAAAGTTCAAGAACGAAACGATGCTTGTAATGATTTGATTTCTCGTATAGACGATGCTCTATGTGATGCCAAATCAATATTTTCTGCACCGCAAGTGTTCGTTGATCCTAACACCGAAACCGAGTGGAGAAGCAGAAATAGCGGAATATTAGCTGATTCCGAAGCGCATAAAATCTTGCGGCTGAAAAAGGCAGCTAAATATAAAATGCTGTCCGAGAAACAACTTGAATTGGTTGATATTGCTCGTTCCATGTCACATCAGATTCTCCAACACAATGAGCGAGCTGCAAGCATGAAAGTACAAGCAGCGTATGCTCTTATCGGTGATGTCGAGGGGCGAAAACTCGACCAACAGCAGATGACATGTATTGTCAAGGAAGCGCATAACCACTTGGTAATAGCCGGTGCAGGAACAGGAAAAACGACTACTGTTGTTGGCAAAATCAAGTATCTGCTTAAAACGGGTAAATGTCTGCCGCAAGATATTTTAGTGTTATCATTCACAAATGCTTCTGCATCTGAGATGAATGAGCGTATTTCTGCTGAGACTGGACACAGTATTGCCGCATCAACATTTCACAAACTTGGATTAAACATTATCTCGCAAGTTAATGGTGTAATGCCAAGAATTACACAAATTAGCTTGCGAAAGTTTGTTAAGGAACAGCTTTTGCTGAATATGCAATCTGATACATATCTCAATTTACTGAGTTCGTATCTACTGTATAATCGTGTGGTGGCAAAATCGGAATTTGAGTTCAAATCGCAGAAAGAATATGATGAATATCTGAAATTGAATCCGCCGACCACCGTTAATAATGAAACGGTGAAAAGCTACGGCGAAATGGATATTGCCAACTTCTTGATGCAAAACGGCATACGGTACATATATGAGCATCCGTATGAAATTGACACACGCACCAGCGAATACGGTCAATATCATCCCGATTTTTATCTTCCCGATTACAAAATTTATATTGAGTATTTTGGAATCAACCGAAACAGCGAAGTCCCGTCTTATTTCAAAGCTGCAAACGGAATGAGTGCAACAGAAGCCTATCGTGCCTCTATGGAATGGAAACGCACTACCCATCGTGAACATCAAACCACAATGATTGAGTGCTATGCTTATGAGAAATTGGAGGGCAATTTACTTGATTCCTTGAAAGAAAAGCTGGAAGCCGCATCTGTTTTGTTAGTCCCGAAATCCTCTAAAGAACTGTGGACACAGGTTGCCGCCGAGGGCGATTCTTTGCTTGATGGCATCATTGAATTATTTGAAACATTGGTCAACTTGATCAAGAGCAACGGGTACGACATAGCAACTGTCCGCAAACTGAATCACGCAGGAAGCAATACACAGACAAACAATATTTTGCTTTTGCTACTTGAACCGATCTTCAATGCGTACTGCAAATATCTTGCAGATCACAAAGAAATTGATTTTAACGATATGATTAACCTTGCTTCCGAATATGTTCGGCAAGGGAAATATATCAACCCGTACAAGTATGTGATTGTCGATGAATATCAAGATATATCTAAGGCTCGCTTTACGCTCTTAGACTGTCTGCGAAAATCAAGAGATTATGAACTGTTCTGTGTTGGTGATGATTGGCAAAGCATTTATCGCTTTGCAGGAAGCGACATTGGTTTCATCCTAAATTTTTCAAAATATTGGGGTGCAACAGAAGTCAGCAAAATCGAAACCACATACCGTTTCTCTCAGAAGTTGATTGAAATAAGCGGTGGATTCATTATGCAAAACCCCGTCCAAATCAAAAAATCCATTAGAGGCAAATCTGAAGATTTTGGATTTCCGCTTGGTGAAATCTCCGGCTACACCGACAAATTTGCGATTGAGTTCATGTCAAAGAAGCTGAATGATATTCCCAAAGGTAGCAGCGTATTCTTTATCGGCAGATATTCATTTGATGCAAAATTATTGAATGACAGCGGACTGTTTTCTTGTCAGTATAACAACACAAGCGGGTTTGTCGATGTTAAGGCTAAATCCCGTCCCGACTTGAACATGGTGTTCTTGACAGCACATAAGTCAAAGGGATTGCAAGCAGACTATGTGTTTATCATTAACAACAAAAAGTCAAGAATGGGTTTCCCAAGCAAAATTCAAGATGCTCCCATTTTAGATTTGCTGCTTGATAATTGCGACCAATACCCTCATGCAGAGGAACGCCGCCTGTTCTATGTGGCTTTAACCAGAGCAAAGAAAAAAGCGTTTATTGTTACTGTTAATGGACAAGAATCTGAATTTGCAATGGAACTAAAAGCGCGATATGGAGAAGAGTTGAAGAAAGAACAATTTGAATGTCCTCTTTGTGGCGGACGCTTGGTAAAACGCTCCGGTCCATATGGTGAGTTCTTCGGATGCTCCAATTATCGCACAAATGGATGTAACTACAAAAGAAAGATTCGGTAAAACATCTTATTCAGCACCAACGGTGCGAAGCCAATTTCCTTGAAATTGTTAAAGGGTTTCTGGCCGACGGCATCCCGTGGTGCGCGATAGACAGGGAAAACGGATATCTCTACACCTCGCAGTTCCACAATGTCGGCGAGATACTTCAATATGACCTTGAAACAATGACTTTCCTGTGCGCGATACCGCTCGAAGAGAAGCTCGACAGAATACAGGGCGGCTCGGTCTATAATGGCATGCTTTATCTCTCCTATGACGCGGCTAACAGCACTCAGGAGCAGATAATCGCGGTCGATCCGAACACCGGCTCGGTTCGCGTGGAGTTCACAAGATATTGCCCGAACTATGACAACGAGGCGGAGGATGTCTGCGTTTATCCCATGGAGGACGGCTCGCTGTTCCATGTTGTCGATTACGATAAGCTCATCAACGCGAATGTGAGCCACTATAAGCCCGCAGAGGGCTGAATTTCCGAAGCTATTTTTATTCAAATATAAAGGAAGAGGTGGAGTTTATGGCAACATTACTTAAAAACTGCAGGATCTACGATGGAACGGGCAGCGACGCCGTGAACGGCAGCGTTCTGTTCGAGGGAGACAGAATAATTGAAGTGGGCGATGTTGACGAGAGCCGTGCCGACCGCGTTATCGACCTCGAGGGCAGGTCGCTCGCCTCCGGCTTTATCGATCCCCATTCCCACAATGACTGGTTCGCCATAAAGACGGAACCGCTCAAATATTTTGAGCCGTTTATCCGCCAGGGCATAACCACATTCGTGACCGGAAACTGCGGCCTTTCCGCCATCGGCTTTGACGATGATACGCCCTATAAAGACAAGATAGGCGGCGGCCTTTTCTTCTTCAACGGCACTACCGGGAAATACGGCTCGATAAAAGAATTCAACGCCGCTATAGACAGAAATATGCCCTGCAATATCGCGACGCTCGTGGGTCATTGCTCGGCGCGTGCGTCTGTTTCGGGATATGAAAGCAGAAAGCTCTCGGCGCAGGAGGAGGAGAAAATGCTCGGCATCCTCGAAGATAACCTGCGCGACGGCGCGGCGGGTGTCTCGCTCGGCTTGATGTATGAGCCGGGGCTCTATGCCGACACAGAGGAGCTCAAAAAAGTTGTCAAGCTCTGCTGTAAGTATAATAAGCCGCTCACCGTCCATCCGAGGGCGGAGAGCAAAGTCTCAATGTCCTACGATTCGCTTTTCGGACGTTCGCATCTGCTCAGAGCCGAGGATGAGCTCGTTGAAATATCAAAGGGTACGAACCTCAAGCTCCAGCATTCGCACGCGATATTTGTCGGCCGCCAGTCGTTCGGCGACAAGGATGAGTTCGTCGCCATTCAGAATAGTCTGCGCGAAAACGGCGTCGACGCGATGTTCGATATATATAATGAAACTCTGGGCGTGTCCGTCATAACGGTCGTGCTCCCCGTGTGGTATCAGGGAATGAGCAAAGAGGAGCGTAAAAAGCCGCTCAACAAGCTCAAACTCAGCGTGCTCATCAAGGCGACGAGCATACTTCTCGGCTTCGGCTTCAAAGATATTCAGATAGCGTATATCGGTCCGGGATATGAGAAATATGAGGGCAAGACCGTCCACGAGATAGCAAAGGAGAATGGAAAATCGGATCTCGACATGTATCTCCAACTCTGCGAAGAGAGCGACTTCAAGGGCAGGGTCAATATGGGACCGTACAGCACTCCCGAGATAATCCGCGAGTTCGAGCATAACCCCAACTGTCTCTACATGACCGATGCTTGGGTCGAGGATTTCGGCGTTCAGAACCCGGCTATCTATGACTGCTATCCGAAGTTCCTGCGCGATTCTCTCAGAGGTACGGGCGACACTCTGCCCAACACCGTCCGCCGCATGACCGGCGCGACCGCCGACAGATTCATGCTCAAAGACCGCGGATATGTAAAGCCCGGCTATTTCGCCGATTTTACCGTGTTCGATGAGGACGAGACGAAGAACGCAACGCCCGATCAGACGAAGTCTTTCGGCATAAAGAAAGTGTTTATCAACGGTGAGCTCGTGCTCGATAACGATGAACTCAACAAGTCCGCGCTCAAAACCACAGGCCGTGCGCTGACAGTGTGAAATATTATAAGGAACTCTAAACCATGCAAACCGCAACCGACAAAAAGATAGATTTTCTAAACGACCTTGAGGGTACAAATATCGACAGCTCCGTATACCCGGAACTCGAAAGGCTCTCGCGTGATCGAAATCCCGAAATTCGCAACAGGGTCGCGCAGGTGCTGGGCGGTGCGCGCGGCGAATATACCGATATTTTGCTGCGCCTTCTGAATGACCGGGATGAGCTCGTGAGGGTCAATGCCTGCGATTCTCTGAGCGGAACCGACAGCCGCGAGGCGATAAACGGACTTGAAAAGCATATCGCCGACAGCTCGGAACTTGTCCGCGGATATGTGTATTCGTCACTGTACGATACCGCGTCAATGAATCCGGCGGCTTATAAGAGCGAGGTGCACGCTCTGCTTCTGTCTGCTTGTAAAGACGAAAAATCAGATCGGGCGGGAGCTATATTGGCTTGTTCGCTGTATGCATTGGGTGAAGCCGATGCGGCGAATAAAATAAAATCATACATATCCTCCGAGGACTGTTATGTGAGAAACGCCGCCGTTCAACAGCTTCACGCCATTTGCGGCGATGCGGATATTTCGTGCTTCCGCAAAGACCTGCAGGCGCAGTATCACAAGGAGTCGGTCGGGTTTGTAAAAGATGCGCTTGAGAGTCTTTTGGAAGATATCCCGGCATAGCACAGTGAAATTGCATCAAAGAGCGTTCTCCGAAAAGAGGACGCTCTTTCGTCTTTCCGCCTTGCTTCTTAGCCGTGCAATCTGATAGAATAGACTCATTAGCAGTGAATTTTTGGAGGACAACTCTGAAAAAATATTTAACGCCGCCGATTTCGGCATAGTCCCGAATGAGGATATTTCGGAGAAGCTCGCAGAGTTTATCTCGGTTTTGAAAGCTGAGGACGGGGAGAAGACCGCCGTGTTCGACAGCGGCACTTATTATATCGACAGCAAGCGCTGCAAGGAATATATGCTCGTTATCACCAACACCGCCGGGGAGAAGGAGTTTTCGCCCGACGAAACGCCGCTCTCAACGCCGTTCCATTCTATTTCGGCGGCGTGTCGGATCTTGTTTTTGACGGCGGAGATTCGATTTTTGTTATCGACGGCAAGGTGACTAACATAGCCGTTGAAGATTGCCGGAATATAACTCTGCGCAATCTCGAGATACGCCACGCTCACCCGTATATGCATGAGTTTTTGGTCGTTAGAAAAAGTGCATTCAGCGTGGATTTCAAAATCGACAGCGACAGCAGCTTTTCGGTCTATACACTATTATGCTAAATTTGACAAATGTATTTTCTCGGTGTATAATATAAAATGTCAAGACTTCCCAAAAGCTATTTTCGCCGGGATTTTTCGCCCGGATTTTATCCTGTTAAAAGCCGCTTTCGGCGGCGGGAAAGGGGATATTTTTTGTGAAAAAATCTGCTTTGATTTTTCTTGCTTTTTCTATATTGCTGCTTGCGGCATGCCAAAAAACGCCCGAGTCTGTCATGGACGGAAATGTCCTGCGCGCAAAAAGCTCGAACGATTTGCTCGTCGAGTCCCTCGTGAGCGCTCCCGCCGATAACGGCAGGAGCGGAGAGGGTGTGCCGACTCTCTCTGAATCCGAGCATCTCAAGCGCGACATTTCATCCGGAGGCATAACCGTGCATATCGACGCCGATATAAAAGTGCCGAAGATAACCGGAGATATACGGACATATTCCGCGCAGTACCGCTTCTTCGACCTGCTCGAGCTTGAAGACCTGTTCTTCTCCGGCGACGATCCGATGTTCAATCCCGGCTCGGAGAAAACGGCGGAGGACGATCCGTCTGCCGGGCTGCTCCCGGGCGGATTTTATTTCGGCGTGTCCGAAGTTCTGAGCGCGTCAAATCATCCGACTGCTTTGAAACCCGGATGGGCAAAGGGCTGCAATATCTCTCCCGACGATGCGCGCCGCCTGTCGGATAAGCTTCTCGGCCGCCTCGGAATGACCGATTTTGAGCTCGTCTTTTCGCAGGTCGTTGAACCTCTGACCGAGCGAGGCAACCGTGCCAAACGCGGCAGATATGAATATAAATATGTCCAGATCGCAGACGGAATACCGCTTTCGAGCGGCGAGCCGGACAGCACCGGATGCACCGTCGCAATAGACGACAGGGGTGTTGTCGAAGCAAGGCTTACAAGGCTTGAGCTTGGCGAGTCGAAAATCGTAAACAGCAGAATCATGACGCTCGACGGCGTTCTCGCAGTCCTGCAGAAGAAGCTTGCCGCCGCAGGACTTGTCAAAGACTCTATAGTAAAAGAGATAAGCTTTGAATATATGTCGGTCGAAGACCCCGAAACATATAATTCTACCGTGTTCCCGTGCTGGCGTTTCTGTATAGCTACTATCGCAACGCTGGAGCAATACGGCGAATATGAAAATGATATTATAATCAATGCCGTAACCGGTGAATTTTACGCCGTTACGAATAGATACGAATAACCAAAAGGAGGAAAACAAAATGTTGAAACGCACAAAAGGATTCGTATCGCTCGCTGCCGCAATCGCACTCATGCTGGGACTCTGTTCCTGCAGCGGCAAACCCGAAACAGACCCGAGCACAACTGCCGACCCGACCGGAATAGGGGCGCAGGCAGAGACCGGGGAGAACACCACGGCGAAGGATATTGTTCCCGAAAGCGGCGCACCGGAAACCGCCGCAAAGGAAGCAAGCACTGCCAAAGAAGCAAGCGCCGCCGCGCAGACGGAAAAGGCAACAAAGAAAACAGATGCTTCAAATGCAAATGTCAGCGCCGCCGGATTCATCTGGCCCGTGCCCGGCTATACACAGCTTTCCTCTCCGTACAGCACTCAGTATAAGCGCATAAGCATCAAGGCCGATTTCGGCGCAAAGGTTGTCGCCCGCGGCGACAGTATCGGCTTCGTCGGCAGATACGGAACCGGTCCTCACCTGAATATTTCAGCCACGAAGGACGGCGCAAGTATTGATCCCGCAACGATCATAAAGCCCTGAGCGGGGTGATCCTATGCTCAGAAAGGATGTAAAAAGCCAGCTCTTTTCAACCGGGATGTTGATATCCCTGCTGCTCGGACTTGTTCTTCTTGTCGAGCCGCAGTATCAGTATTTTCTGTATTTTGCGCGGTGGGATAACAAGGCAGATTATATCAATTTCTTCTTCTCGTCCCTCGCGCTCGGCGGATATCTTATCTTTACGCCGATAATAACCGTTATGCCCGGCGTGTTCCGTTTCTGCGATGAGTATAACAGCGGATACCTGCGCTTTATGCTCGTGCGCTCGAAGAGCCGCAGAAAATATATGTTCTCAAGACTTTTTTCAAACGCTGTCTGCGGCGGCGCGGCAAACGCTCTGCCGCTTGCGGTGTTTGCGCTCATAATGCTCATTTTCTGCGACCCGTATGTCCCGAACGGACATTCGAAAACTCCGCTTGACGGAAGTATATTGCAGCCGTTTGAAAATGTCGCGGGCGGGCTCGGCTTGGTCGGAGTGATAATCCTGCTCGCGTTCCTCTTCGGCGTCGTGTGGGGAGTTATCGGCACGGCTCTGTCTGCCGCAGTGCCCAACAGATATGTGGCTCTCTGCGGTCCGTTCGTGCTGTTCTTCCTGATGCACCTCGTCGCGAGCGCGCTGCAAAAAGAAAAATTCAGCCCGACCAATACTATCCTGCCCGATATTTTGCCGTCGTTCGGCTTTCTGTTTTTGTATCAGGCGGTGCTTCTGGTGCTCGGCTGCGCGGCGTTCATCTTCTTTGCGCGAAGGAGGCTGCTGCAATGAAACAGTGTCTCTCTG
>UMAJ01061274.1_pt1 | contig 10334 bp, 10 predicted proteins | sample 1963671 | NCBI WGS metagenome assembly UMAJ01 (sample SAMEA4835912, study PRJEB28245) | human gut metagenome | biome: gut microbiome; material: fecal sample | place: Denmark | collected 2008 | reverse complement strand
GCTGTCGGAGTTGGGCTTTGACATCGGAGAGCAGATTGAAGTAAAGTGTGAGGATGGACGATTGATTATAACTAAAGCAAACGAAATATGGTCTGTTTGATAGAGTAAAAACCTAAATGTGATAAAATAACTTTGGTGATTGATATGGATAATTTGACAAAAGAACAACGGCATAAAAATATGGTTAATATTAAATCGAAGGACACCTCTATTGAGGTGTGCCTTCGAAAAGCGTTGTGGGCGAGAGGAATACATTATAGAAAAAACTATGACAAGATTCCGGGAAAACCAGACATTGCACTTACTAAATACAGAATTGCAATCTTTTGTGATAGTGAATTTTTTCATGGTAAAGACTGGGAGGTATTAAAGCCTAGACTGAAAAAGAGCAATAATTCAGACTATTGGATACACAAGATTTCTCGTAATATGGAAAGAGATGATGAGGTAAATAAACAGCTATTGTTTATGGGATGGACAGTGATTAGATTTTGGGGAAAGGATATATCGAAAAAGACAGATGAATGTGTCAGAGTAATAGAAGAAGCTATATTTGATGAGAAAGTGCTTTTTGACCAAATTATAATGGATGAACGAGAAATTTAAAAATGAGCAAAATAATACTTTGTGTAGAGAATTAAAAATGCTTGAAAGTGTTCGCTTTATCGAATATAATATACTAGGTTATTATGGATTTTACTGTATGGAGGTAACTACATGGATTTTATTACTTCAGCAGAAGCTGCAGATAAATGGAATATATCTCAGAGAAGAGTAGCGATATATTGTAAAGAGGGAAGAATTGAAGGCGCTGTTTTAAAAGGGCGAATGTGGATGCTTCCTTCTGATGCAAAAAAGCCAGAAGACCCAAGGCGTGCGAGAAAAAAAAGCACAAAAAAATGAAAATATTACCATAATTATAAACGAAATGAGGATTTTTTGATGAAAAAGCAATTTACATGTGTTGATTTATTTTCCGGGGCTGGAGGATTATCTAGGGGCTTTTATGATGCTGGCTATAATGTAGTGCTTGGCGTGGATTTTGATGATGCGGCTTTACAAACTTTCAAGGCAAACCATGGAAATGCCGAGGCAATGAAACTTGACCTTTTTGATCATAATAATATAAATGCGATTGTTGATTTTCTTAAAGAAAAAAATATAAAATTGGATGTTTTAGTGGGCGGACCGCCATGTCAGGGATTTTCAATAGCTGGACCGAGAGATATGAATGATAAAAGAAATACGTTGTATCTTGCGATGGTTAAACTTGCTGCTACATTAAAACCACAAGCGGTTGTGTTGGAAAATGTACCTGGCATGATTCAGACTAATGGTGGAATCGGCGCAAAGCGAATTATTGAAGATTTTGCTGAAATAGGTTACAAAATGACACCAAAATTACTGTATGCTCCTGATTATGGAATTCCACAAATTAGGAAAAGAGTATTCTTTGTAGGTTTGAGAGATTCAGAATCAGCATTTGAATTCCCAGAACCATTTGTTAATAGCGAAGATTATGTGACATGTGAGGATGCTATTAGTGATTTGCCGCCCTTACAAACAGCCGAAGGCGAAATAATATATGGGGAAGAAGTTCAAGAGTACGAAACTGAGCCAAAGACTGAATATCAGAAAATGATGCGTAAGAATTCTAAATCAGTCAGAAATCATATAGGTAGCATACCTATAGAAAAAACTAAGAAAATGATTTCATTGGTTCCCGAAGGGAAAAACTATAAAGCATTACCAGAAGAGTATCGAGGCATGTATAAATATCATGAGGCTCTTACACGATATAATAGTAAGAAACCATCGTTGACAATTAATACAGGCCATAGATCGCATTTTCATTATAAATATAATAGGATTCCGACTGTAAGAGAAAGTGCAAGATTACAGAGTTTTCCGGATGATTTTATATTTTATGGGAATAAGTCGCAACAATACAAACAAGTTGGTAATGCAGTGCCACCTATGTTAGGACAGGTTGTTGCAAAAAAATTACTAGAATATTTAAGAGGCTGATTAGATGAAATATAGAATGATAGATTTGTTCGCTGGATGCGGAGGTTTAACTGAAGGATTTATGCAGACAAAGCAGTATGAGGAGATAGCAGCGGTTGAGTGGTTGCGTCCACAAGTTAATACATTGAGGAAAAGGCTAAAAACAAAATGGGGTGAAGCCGATTCAGAACAAAGAGTGATGCACTTTGACATTCAACGAGAAGAAGAACTTTTTTCTGGATGGAACGATGAAGAGTTTGGAAAAGGAAAAGGACTCGATTATTTTGTTGAACAATCAGGGGGAATAGATCTTATTATTGGAGGACCTCCATGCCAGGCATATTCTGTTGCTGGAAGGGTAAGAGATGAAAACGGCATGCGAGATGATTACAGAAATTATCTTTTTGAACATTATTTAAACGTAGTTAATAGATACCGTCCTAAATTTTTTGTCTTTGAAAATGTTCCGGGAATATTAAGCGCTGCACCAGATGGAACACCTATAACTGAGCTAATAACAAGAGGTTTTGAGGGAATAGGATATAAAATTATTTCAGAATTAAAAAATGCCGTTGTTAATGCAAGTGACTATGGTGTTCCGCAGAACAGAAGTAGAGTTGTAATACTAGGAGTGGATGTAAGAAGTATTGATAATGCAGAAGAAGTAATAAACAAATTTTATAATACAATACTTCCAAAATATCGTGTAAAAAAGAAGATTACGGTGCGTGAGGCAATAGGAGATTTACCAAAATGCATGCCAGTGTTTGATGAAAGTAGTCATAAAAAGCGTATTTCACATAAAACACCAGAATGTAATATTACGTGGCATATTCCTAGATACAGTAATTTGCGAGATATGGATACTTTCAGAATTTTGGAAGAGGACATTGCATCGGGGCTAAGAGAGTATGATAGTAAAAAAATAAGTGAATTGTATGAAAAGAAGATTGGATCTAAATCACCAATTCATAGATATCATGTTTTAGAGCCTGACGAACCAAGCACAACAATAATTGCGCATTTATATAAAGACGGTAACCGTTTTATACATTATGATCCAGAGCAGCAGAGGACAATTACTGTAAGGGAAGCAGCAAGATTACAGTCATTTCCTGATGATTTTGAGTTTGTTGGAAGCCGTGGAAATGCATATCAAATGATTGGAAATGCAGTGCCACCTCAATTGGCTAATGTGATTGCAGAGTCTGTGGCTGAACTACTGAAGGAGGTGTAATTATAGAATGTTTCATTATTTATTTACTAATGATTTAAGGATTTCAAATCTTGAAAGTTTTTTGACAGAAGCTGGAAAATGTTTCGTGGAAGATACTGTACCCAGTGCAGCAGAAGATAAAAATGCAAATAATAATATGAATACACTGGGGTTTTATTTCAACTTAACTAAGGACAGTAATTGTGCCAAAGCGTGCAAAAATGGGGATGTTCGTAAAGTTGTGTTAAACTTTATAAAGAAATTTCAATTTCCTAATCCAAGAACAACGGATTCTTTAAATCAAGCTGTTAATGATGATATTACATTAGCACCTATGAGGATTATTTTGCAGTTATTATACATTATGGGAATGGCAGATTCTGATAAGGCATATCTGACTAAGGCAGAAATCGCAGATTATATATTTTTTAATGAAGATGTTGCGAAAAAGGTGCAGCCGGATGTGATTGGTCTTGCAAAAATGATCCTTGAAAAGAGAAGTAAAGGGATAAGTCCAGATTTTCCGACAGATGAACAATTAGAAGACAATGAATGCTATTGGAAACAATGCAAACGCCAAGTTCGTGAGATGGTAAAGGTATTATGTTGGTCAGGCTGCGTGAAGGAAGATAGCAATGGTGCAATATCTATCTTTCATGAAAATTTGACACGAGAAAACAAAGCAGATTTGTTTGAGATATTAACATATAGAGGACGATGGATTCCTGATAGAGATAAGAATACGAATGAAAATAAGCAGTCATATCAGCAGTATATGGATATCGATGATTTGGAGGATACGAATGAAGAGTCATATAAAGATGATGAATACCGTAGGGCTGCTAAGATAATCACAGATTATGTGTCAGAAACTGGATTTGAAATACCATGCAGCAGAAGTAATATTGAAACTGCTATACGAGAGTTTCAGGAAAGATTCTCACCAGAAAAGCTGGCAGCCATCGAAGATGAGAATCTCTTAACTTCTTTATTTTATACAGTTGGGGATAATACAGAAGCACTATGCTGTTGGTTAGAGCATAATGCAGACTGCCGAGAATATTTCGGAAGCATTGCGGGTGGATCTGCATACAAATTTGGTTTGTTTCAGAAAAAGGATACAGGCGAGTGGATGACGGGAAGCCCACAGAAACCAGAAGTGTTATCAGAAGAACAGGCTCTTGAAATCGGAAAGACAATAAGAGATGCACTTGTTAAAGGTGTAGATATTATAAATAATGCCATCTTGGATAACCTGTCTGATTTTGAAAAGCTCGATGAAGATTTGAAACAGGGTGTAGGTGAACAATACTATAACCTGGCATGGTTTCATAAATATTTTTCACTTATCTGTCCAGAAAAATTAAGCGGTTTCCATTCAAACGACTGGCAGACACATGTACTCAGATGTTTAAGAATCAATCCAAGTGAAAAATATTATGCCCGAAGCGCACAGCTTGCGAAGATTGAAAACTATGCCGGAATGTATTATAGAGAATTCTTTGCTGTTGTTTTCGAAGAATTTGGTGGCATAAAACATTTTGTGAGAATTGGCACAAAAGATGATGAAAAAAATTATGTTGCGGAATGGCAGCAGAAATCTGTAGTTGGAATCGGATGGAGAGCTATCGGGTCACTTCAGGATTATGTTGCGGGTGATGGAATAGATAAGGATGCCATTACAGAAAAGATGATGGAAGAGTATTTCCACGATGATAAAAAGACAGCATCCAGAAAGGCCGGAGAACTGGCAAGATTCTATAAAACAAATGCAGATACTGTTTTTGTCGCTATGAATGGAGAAAAGCTTATAGCGTTTGTTGATGAAATTGGAGAATACTTCTATGACGCATCAACGGCTATGGCGCATATGAAAGCTGGAAAGTGGCATAATAAATTTGCAGATGGAGATACCCTTCCGGATAAATCAGAAGGAAAACTTACATCCTGTTATCAGCTTACAAATAACGAAAATCTGATGTTTTTATATGAAAAATATTATTATGGGGAAGAAGCTGAATCAGAAGAATTAGATAATTCGGAAGCGGAGGAAACCTATATGCCGTTAGTATTTAACACAGAAATAGAAACAAAATATGAAAGAAACCGTATTGTTTTTGGTGCTCCGGGTACTGGAAAGAGTTATGAACTTAAAGAGGATTGTGAGGACTTGTTGAAGAACACAAATGGTTCTTATGAGCGTGTTACATTCCATCCTGATTATTCATACTCGCAGTTTGTTGGTACATATAAGCCTGTCATGGGTGCAGATGAAAAAATCAGATATGCTTTTGTGCCGGGGCCGTTCATGCGTGTTTATGTAGAAGCACTTAAGAGCGGAAGAACTGAAAATCCACAGCCACACCTTTTGCTTATTGAAGAGATAAACAGAGCAAAAGTGGCAGCAGTATTTGGCGATGTATTCCAGCTGTTGGACAGGGATGATGATGGAGTCAGTGAATATGAAATTCAGGCATCAGAGGATATTAGAAAATATCTTGCCTCACAACTAAAAGGAAATCCTGATAACTATCAGAAGATTCGCATTCCCAATAATATGTTTATCTGGTCTACAATGAACAGTGCTGATCAGGGTGTATTTCCGATGGACACTGCGTTTAAGAGAAGATGGAACTTTGAGTATCTTGGTATCAATGAAAACGAAGAAAAGATTTCTGGCATTGGAAAAATAGAACTTGCCGGAAGTGATGAGCCTATTGAATGGAATATCCTCCGCAGAGCAATTAATGCAAAAATGTCATCAGATCAGTTTAAGATTAATGAGGACAAGTTGATGGGGCCATTCTTCCTTTCAAAGAAGGTAATTGCATCTGATGAGAATGGCATGATTGTAGATACAGACAAATTTGTGGCTGCATTTAAGAGCAAGGTAATTATGTATCTGTATGAGGATGCAGTTAAACAGGGCAAGCACAGATTCTTTGATGGATGTGATAACAGCAAATATTCATCTGTGTGTGATGCTTTTGATGAAATAGGAATGGGAATCTTCGGATCAAATTTTAAGGAAAACTTTTATGATAAACAAAAGGATGAGGCATGATGAAAGTTGTTTCACGGTATGTCAGGGAACAGAAGCGTTATACGAAAAATGACCTTAAAAGCAAGTTTTCCTTTGATGAAGACGGAGTAGAAAAATTTATAAAAAATCTCAAAGCCTATGGTGTCTTGAAGAGTGTAAAAAATACCGATGACCAGCTCGAAATGTCAGACCTTGTAGATGACGATGTGGAAATTACGGATGAAACGGCAGAGAGTGGTGACTGCCTGTATGTATTTACATATGTCGGAGTCATCACCTGTGGAAGCCGTGTCATAAAGGTCTATCCGAAGTATCTGCTGTCAAAGAAAGATGATAATGTTCTGGATGAGATGAAACAGGTTGTTAAAGTACTTGAGCGTTACAGCCGTTCTGAAGAGCAGATTATCAATGTTTTTAATGGTGATGGAGAGAACAGAAGTTTTAATATACTTGCGGTTATCCTGTTCCTGATTAATGATTATTACGAATATGGCATCTATACGAACAGTGAGGATATCATAGAAGTAAATGGAGAGGGTGAAATCCTCTGGGGAAAGACCATTGATGAGAGCTTTGCCATGATCGAGGATAACCGTCCGTATTATATGGAACTCTATACGGAGAAATCTGTAGAAGATGACATGGATTATTTCAAACGTCTGCATGAATGTGTGCTTACGGAATGTTCCAGACAGCTTCGTGATGCACAATTAGATGCTCTCTTTGATATGGATGTCATAGAACTTTCCGAAGAAACACTGGCCGATTTTGGTGACAAGGAATATGTGTTAGAACGGATTATAAAGGAACTGAATCTTCAGTTTAATACGCACAGGCAGATTCTTCTCAAAACACTATATGCATATGTGTCCCAGGACAGAAAAATGCTTGATGAGAATGATGGTATCAGTATGTTTGGAACAACAGCATACCATGCGGTTTGGGAGAAAGCCTGTGCGGAAGTGTTTGACAATAAGCTGAATACTACCCTTGCACAGCTTAAGATGACTGTTCCGCTTGCAGATAAGTATAACAGCAAAACGGCAAAGAAACAGAAGCTGATAGATATTATAGAAAAGCCTATATGGCAGGGAGAAGATACGGAAGCAAAGGCAGCAGATACCCTTATTCCCGATTTGATCAGTATTCCTTGCATAGACGGAAAGGACTGGTTCATAATATTTGATGCCAAATATTATAATCTTCAGCTGGAAAAAGGAAAGTCCCTCAGGGGAAATCCGGGTGTCGGAGATGTAACAAAACAATATCTATATCAGCTTGCCTATAAGGATTTTATTAATGCACATGGCATTGCAGAAGTTAGGAACTGTTTTCTGATGCCAACGGAGAAAAAAGATATTGTAAAAAAAGGTTGTGCCCGAATGGCTATGCTTGAAGCGCTCAATCTGAAAAACATACAAATCCGTCTGATTCCGGCAGCAGAGTTATATGATAATTATCTGACCGGAAATCATATGGATATTACACAGTTGGAGTTGTAATAAAGGAGGGACGGAATTATGGTCATTTGTCCAAAATGCAGATCAGGCAGGACAGCACCAATATTATATGGTTATCCGTCCCACGAAGCCTTTGAAGCAGAGGAACGGGGAGAACTTATCCTGGGTGGATGTGAGATGATAGACGGAATGCCACACGAGGATTATGGCTGCCTTGACTGCAGATACCGATGGTCAAAGGAACTTCTTCCAGCTACCCAGATTACAAAAATACGATATAAGGTTGTGGAGAATGGTCCGTGTACGATAGATTCCCAACAGTCATGGGTGTATGAAATATATCCGGATGGAAGATGTAAAGAATATATCTATCAAGGGCAGAGCCGGAAATATCAGTTTAAAACTGATGAAAAGGTCTCCGAAAAGAAGGCATACAGACTTGCATGCTCCCTACAGAAAATCATAGGTGCTCCATTGTGGGAAAAGAACATTGTAGAAGGTCAAGTGTGCGATGGATGCAGTTATGAACTTCAGATAACTTATGTTGATAAACGGAAAGAAATAATAAATGGTGATGTTGCCGGAGGTACGTTTGATTCCATACTGGAGAAATTCGTCCGTAGTGTGTTTCAGGAATAATCCAATGGGCATGTAAATGAACTATTGACAGCAGAACAGATGTTCGATATAATAACCTCAGGTTCGCTACCTGAGGTTATTAATGTTAAACAGAGACAAATTTGACACCAAGGTTAGGTCAGCCTGACTTTCCCTTAGCTGGCCTTCAATTATTATATGGAGGCGATAACGTGGTTACCAAACTGGAAGTGGGCGATAAAGCTTTTATTATAGAAAGCAATCGCATTGTCAGAGAAGTGATTGTTCTGAAAAGGAGCAGAGATTTTTTTACTGTCCGTTTTGTAGAAAATACATCAGGCGGTATACAACTTAGGGCAAGCAGGCTTTTTTCTTCAAAGGAAGAAGCACAAAGTTGCTTACCTAAGAAACAAGTACAGAAGAGAACAGGATTTCGTTCTCCGTATGATTATCTATAGAGAAATGGGGGATAGCATATGGGAGAGCAGATTCTGAAAGTATCATGTCCATGCTGCAAAAACGGTAGATTGTTTGATGTGCTGCCTGATACAGAAGGCACTATACAAATCAAGTGTCCGTGCTGCAGAAAAATAATACAGATATCATTACATAATAAAAAGATTCGTACTGAGCGAATAGGTGCATGAAAATCATAGCAACCAATGCCTGACGAAGCAATGAGTTATATACTTTTGCTTTTGTCAGGCATTTTGCATTTTATTCACATACAAATGCAAAGAAAAAAATAATTTGCATATATTGACAATAGATGCAAAAGGCACTATAATTTGCTCATAGATGTGAAAAAGGAGATGATTATCATGAATAATGAAGAATTTGAACTCTTATTACAAAAAGCATCTCTGGGATGCTGCCCAAAAGAAGATTTGTTGGATGCCAAGGAGAGACTTGAATCTGCAGTTGAGGATAAGAATGCGGAATGTGCCGATTTTGAACAGGTTTTACAGATGATGAGTTTTGAGGGAAAGGATAATACTAATCCTGACGAAGTAAAAAAGGCAATGGAGTCACATGGAGTTGCTGCTATATCAAGGGATGAAATAAAAGTATTGCAGGAACAGAGAAACCGTTTAGCGCATTATCTTACAAATATAACAGATGCATTAGATGAATTTAAAAATTTTAACAAGTACACATGCTTTAACAATATCCGTGCTTTATTAAAAGTAAATCCAGATGTAAAAATCGGAATGATAGAAAAGGAAGCAGGTGTTCGTTTGGGATATATGTCAAGACTGGAAAAACCGGATAATTCATCCGAACCAACATTGGAATTTGTGGCAACGGCAGCTAAGATGCTTGGAGTCAGCATTGACTTTTTGATATCAGCTAATATAGATGAGGTAACACCGACAGAAAAATATGTCCTGGAATTTATAAAGAAAATAGCTGATGATTCCAAATGTGGGAATTTGTACTGGCACAGAGAACCAAATCAGAAGCTGAATAATCCGACTGATTTATACTCTGAATTTGGTCCAGCACCACATCCATTGCAGAGTCCTGATGATGACAGCATGGATTGTAACGGAAATTACAGAGAAGCTAGTTTCTTTTCAAGATTTTATCCTGAAAAAGTAATACAGGTAACTGGAAATACTTATTGGTCAAGACTGGAAGATGCGGAAAGTGATATGTATATTCTTCCATGTGTGATTAATATGGATGATAATTGTGTAGAAGGACAGGCATGCTATGAAATTTATCTTGTAGCTCCTGATAAATCCGTAGTTCCGTTATGCAATACGATTATGGCGTGTGATTTGATTAAATCTGCCGTGAAAGATTTATACATGCAGATAGAGGTATTGGCATCTCACGTAAATATTGATAACAAGGCAAGGAGTGTTATTGATGCATATTTAAATAAGGACAAAAAGGTTCTCTCAAAGACTTTTAAAGTACCAGAACCTTCAAGTGATGATTTTATGACTGATATAGATCTGCCGTTTAAATAGGAGGTGGTGCGGATGCAGAGAATCGAAATCAG
>UMAJ01035778.1_pt1 | contig 10423 bp, 9 predicted proteins | sample 1963671 | NCBI WGS metagenome assembly UMAJ01 (sample SAMEA4835912, study PRJEB28245) | human gut metagenome | biome: gut microbiome; material: fecal sample | place: Denmark | collected 2008 | reverse complement strand
AGCTTTATTCTTCTTAGTAAATGGAAGTTGCTGCGGGGGTATTTGCGGATATTATGAGCATTGCAAACGTTTAATCCAAATCGTAATATAGAAAGATGAAACACATCATTATATTGGGTGATGGTATGGCCGACTGGCCCGTGAAGGCTCTGGGAGGCAAAACCTTGCTGCAGGCGGCTGCAACTCCCTATATGGACAAGCTGGCACGCATGGGACGTGTGGGAAGGCTGGTGACGGTGGCCGAGGGATTTCATCCCGGCAGTGAGGTGGCGAATATGTCCGTTCTGGGCTATAACCTGCCGAAGGTGTACGAAGGCCGCGGTCCATTGGAGGCGGCGAGTATCGGTGTGGACTTGCAGCCGGGTGAGATGGCGATGCGCTGCAACATTATCTGCATCGAGGGAGACAATATCAAGAATCATTCTGCCGGGCACATTACTACAGAGGAAGCGGATGTGTTGGTAAAATACCTTCAGGAGCATTTGGGTGATGACCGCGTGCATTTCCATACGGGCGTGCAATACCGCCATCTGCTGGTAATAAAAGGAGGGGACAAGCGCATTGACTGTACGCCGCCCCACGATGTCCCTTTGAGGCCTTTCCGTCCGTTGATGGTGAAGCCGATGGAGGGTACGGAGAATATTTCGCTCCCCGAAGGCGGTGCAGAGCTTACTCCGAAGCAGACTGCCGATTTGATTAATGATTTGATTCTCCGTTCGCAAGTGTTGCTGGAAAACCATCCGGTCAACATGAAGCGGAAGGCCGAGGGTAAGGACCCTGCCAATAGCATCTGGCCGTGGAGTCCCGGTTATCGTCCGCAGATGGAGCGCCTTTCAGACAAGTTCCCGCAGGTGAAGCGTGGTGCTGTGATTTCTGCCGTGGATTTGATTAACGGCATCGGCTACTATGCCGGATTGCGGCGCATCACCGTAGAAGGTGCGACGGGGCTTTATGATACCAACTATGAGAATAAGGTGGCTGCCGCCCTTGATGCATTGCGGACGGATGATTTTGTCTACCTGCATATCGAGGCCAGTGATGAGGCCGGTCACGAAGGAAATGTCCCCTTGAAGATTATGACGATTGAGAATCTGGACAGCCGTGCCGTAGGTCCTATCTACGAGGCTGTGAAGGATTGGGAGGAACCCGTTGCTATCTCCGTATTGCCCGACCATCCCACTCCCTGCGAACTCCGTACGCATACGGCCGAACCTATCCCGTTCCTCATTTGGCATCCGGGTATCGAGGCTGACGAAGTACGGACATTTGATGAAGTGGCAGCCTGCGAAGGCAGTTACGGACTGATGAAAGAAGACGAGTTTATTAATGAATTTATGAGTTCCACCACAGAGTAACACAGAGTTTCACGGGGTTTTATTTATAGAGAATTCTGTGAGACTCTGTGGTGAATAAAAAAATACCGCAATGAAATATTATAGCACCAACAAACAAGCCCCCGAAGCCACTCTTGAAGAGGCCGTGGTAAAGGGGCTTGCCGCAGACAAGGGGCTTTTCATGCCCTTTACAATCAAAACTCTGCCACAAGAGTTTTACGATAGCATCGATACACTCAGCTTTCAGGAGATAGCCTATCGCGTGGCAGATGCTTTCTTTGGCGAGGATGTTTCTGCCGATACGCTGAAACAGATTGTTTATGACACACTCAGTTTCGATGTCCCTCTGGTCCGGGTGACGGAGAATATTTATTCGCTTGAGCTGTTCCATGGTCCGACGCTTGCCTTTAAGGATGTGGGCGGTCGCTTCATGGCGCGTTTGCTGGGATACTTTATCAAGAAAGAGGGCAAGAAGCAAGTCAATGTTCTCGTTGCTACTTCCGGTGATACGGGGAGTGCTGTTGCCAATGGTTTCCTCGGTGTGGAAGGCATACACGTCTATGTGCTCTACCCGAAGGGAAAAGTCAGTGAAATCCAGGAGAAACAGTTTACTACCTTAGGGCAGAATATCACGGCCATTGAGGTCGATGGCACGTTCGACGATTGCCAGGCTCTGGTTAAATCCGCTTTTATGGACGGGGAACTCAACGAGCACCTGCAACTGACCAGCGCCAATTCCATCAACGTGGCGCGTTTCTTGCCGCAGGCATTCTATTACTTTTATGCCTATGCTCAACTGAAGCGTGCCGGTAAGGGAGACAATGCCGTCATTTGTGTACCCAGTGGTAACTTCGGCAATATCACTGCCGGCCTCTTCGGCAAGCGTATGGGACTACCCGTGGAACGCTTTATCGCTTCCAACAACCGCAATGATATCTTCTTCCAATATTTGCAGACGGGTGTTTATACACCGCGTCCCAGTATCGCTACCATTGCTAACGCGATGGATGTGGGCGACCCGAGCAACTTTGCCCGCGTACTCGACCTTTACGGAGGCAGCCATGCCGCCATCTCTGCCGAAATCAGCGGTGCCACTTATACCGACGAGCAGATTGCCGAAACCATGCGGGAAGTGTGGAAGAAGGACCATTACCTGCTCGACCCGCACGGAGCCTGCGGCTTCCGGGCCCTGGCCGAAGGACTGAAACCCGGCGAAACGGGCGTATTCTTGGAAACGGCCCATCCGGCGAAGTTCAAGGATACAGTGGAGAAGATTATCGGTGAAGCCGTAGAAATACCTGCCAAGCTTCAGGCCTTTATGCGCGGCGAGAAGAAGAGCCTGCCAATGTCGAAGGACTTTGCGGACTTCAAGCAATATCTGATGCATGTATAAAGAATGGGACGTCAGTAAAGAAAAACACCGGATTGCTTGACATTGCCTTTCGGATGTTGTATCTTTGTAACTGCAATCTTAGTTCAGATTCAATTTTAAATTAGCATAAAAGGAGAGGCGTCGCTTCTCCTTTTTTGTTGTGTTCTTCCGTCACTTCATTAGCCAAAGCTTAGGGTTTACTCTCCTAAACCAGTGTTTTGCAGATTTAATCCTCCACTTCAGCAAGCGGAATGGTGGGCATTTGCTTGGAAAATTCCGGCGGTTTTGACGAAAAGTCCGGATGTTTCGGATGAAAAGCTCCGAGCTTTCGGATGATATATTCAGCGCTGACAGATGGTGTGTCGAGGATAAACGGATGATATGTTCGGGACGGATACATGGTTTGTTCCGGCTATATGAACGGACGATCATGCGTCTGTTCCGTTAATCTTCCATAAATCTGCTCTTGACAAGATTGGCTGCTTTATTCTGTATCGGGTTCTTCCCGGATGATGTTTATCATGCTGCCCAACTTATGATGGTTGTTCCATAGCACAAGCACTTCAATCTTCCGGAGACTGTGCCGGTAAAGAAGCGTATAGTCGGGATGCGGAATGATGTACCGTATGTTCTCTGCTTCGGTGGGCTGTCCGATAAACGGATTCAGCGTGACACGGTACAATGCATTTTGGAACAAGGTGTACAGAGTCCCGCCACACCGTTTGTTGCCATCTCTTTCTTGCGAGGAAATCAGCAGGTCCTTCAGAGCTTCTTTGGCAAGTGGCGACCAGATTATTTGTTTAGCCATGCTTCCACCTCCTTACTGATTGTGACATCCTCTTGTCCTTCTCCCTCATCCAGTTGCCGGCAGGCTTTCTTAAGGTCATGGCGTAGCCGGGTGGAGAATGCGAGGACTTGCTTTGTTTGCTGGGACGATTGCTCTTCTTTAACTTTTGCCATAACGTTATCTCCTTTTTCCTTAAAACATTTCGAAGTATAGGGTTTCAGAACGGAAAAGATAGTCATACAATCGGAAAGAAAAGAAATGTAATATACTGTATATATGGTATTTATGGATTTTCTTATCTTGTCCGTTATCTCGTTAATAGCCATAGTTTTAACGATATTTTGTTGCATATTTGTTGCGCGTCGCGGAGAAAAGTGTTAATTTTGCGGCTGTGAAACGGGGCATTTTGCTGCCGTGAAAAGAAAAGATAAGAAAGGGAAAGGATATGGCACGACCGAAGAAAGTGCAAAAGGTAAAAGAGCCTGTGCGCATCCGAAAGCGCAAATTGGCCAACGGAAACATGAGCCTGTATCTCGATGTTTATGTGAAAGGGGTACGCAAGGTTGAATCGCTTGGATTGTACCTTGTGCCGGAACAAACGCCGATTGACAAACAGCAGAACGCTCATGCAATGCAGGTGGCATCCAAAATCAAGGCCGAGCGCATTTTGGCGTTGCAGAGCCACGGTGTGCGCCAATGGAACAAGGTCAGGCGGTCGTGCATCACCCTTATTGATTTTCTGAAAGAGTACGAACAGGAGAAATTCGGTTTCTCTGCATCCACTTTGAAAGGCAGACGGGATTTGCGGCTTAAAGTCGAAACCTATCTAAACGAAACGTGCCAGCCCGATACTATGCTGGCTAACGTGGATGCGGACTTTTGCCGTGGCTTCATCGCTTTTCTGCGCTACGCGAAGAACAGTGTCCGCAAGGATGGCAGTGTTATCAGTAACGGTGCGGCGCACCACCACCAAGCCGTGCTGAACGGTGCGCTGAACAAGGCGGTGCGTGAGGGCATACTGGCTTCCAATCCTTTGAAGTCAATCGGCTCGAAAGAGAAATACCAACCCTCGGAAAGTATCAGGGAATACCTTACATTGGAGGAAATGAAAGCGGCTATGGCTGCTCCATGCCCACGTAAGGACGTGAAAAAGGCTTTTCTGTTTGCCTGTTTCACAGGGCTTCGGTTGAGTGATGTACGTGCCTTGACATGGGGCAAAGTCATCAAAGCACCGGACGGCAAGACCTTATATATAAGAGTAAGGATGCAAAAAACACAAAAACTGATAAATCTGCCGTTGTCGAAAGAAGCCCTTGACTGCCTTACCCCGAAAGACAATCCTGACGAGCCAATCTTCACGCTCCCGGCCGGTGCGTCCAACATCGAGCGTAATATCTCGGCGTGGATGGATAATGCAAAGATAACCAAGCATATAACCTACCATTGCTCAAGACATACCTTTGCCACCATGATGCTGACACTCGGCGCGGACATCTACACGGTGAGCAAGCTGCTTGGCCATGCCAATGTAAACACAACTTCCATTTATGCCAAGATTGTTGACCAAAAGAAAGTGGAAACGGTAGGCCTTGTTGATAACTTCTTTTCTAACCAACCATAAACAAAGGGGAAAAGATGAAGATAACCATACGAACCCGGACGCTTAAATCGGGAAGCCGTTCGATATACCTCGATTTCTACGAAAAAGGCAGACGTTGGAACGAATACCTTAACCTATTCCTCGTACCTGACGATGCGCCCGATGCCAAGCGGCTCAACGATGCGACAATGGCAAAGGCCAATGCAGTAAAGTCCAAGCGTATGCTCGGTATGGAGGAGGAAACGGAAACAGACAGTGGCAACCAAGCAAAACTGCCCAAGCGGATTTTTGCAGACTGGCTTGACGGTTATTTGGAAGGACTTGGACGGAATCCGTCCTACGCACAATCCACCTACCGCAACGTCCGTTCGATGACCAATATCATAAAGGCGTATTTGAAGCATCGCCGCAGGCCACACCTGCTGATGTCAGAGATAGACAAACGGTTTATTGTCGGGTTGCTTGATTATATGCGAAACACCTACCGCAATACCAAATCGCCGGACAATCCCAAGCCGTTGTCACCGCATACACTCCACCTGCACCAGTCCATTTTTGTAAGGATGCTGAATGCGGCTGTAAAAGACGGGGTAATGGATAGAAATCCGTTCTACTCATTGGATAAGAAAGAACGAATCGCCAAGCAACAGGCCGAAAGGGACTACCTATCCAAAGAGGAACTGCAAGCAATGGCGGATGCACCGACTGTGAACGAAACGACCAAAAGGGCTTTCCTCTTTTGCTGCTTTACCGGATTGCGACACAGTGACGTAAGCCGCCTGAGGTGGCGTGACATTCGGCAATCGGACAGCGGATGGGTGGCTTCTGTCCGTTCCATGAAAAAGACAGGCAAACCGGTGATAATTCCACTGAACCAATCGGCTATGAAATTGTTACCGGAAAGAAATGGTCGCAAACCGGGCGAAAAGGTCTTTGACATGACCTGCCTTAGTGCTTGTGACCGATGTCTGAAAAAGATGGCTGCTGCTGCAAAGGTAGCAAAGAACGTCAGCTTTCACACAAGCCGTCATACATTTGCAGTCTTGGCATTGGCCGCAGGGGGAGATATTTATACGGTCGGGAAATTACTTGGTCATGCGAGTATCAACTCAACGCAGGTTTATGCCGATGTGGTAATGGAAACAAAAATAGAAGCGATAAACCGTATATCAACTTTCTTTTCAAAATGATTGGTAATCAATGAAAATGTTAAGGTTGTGGCCAGTTTCTTGAGTTAATTTTTATATCTTTGCACCGAATTGATAAACTGATGTTATGAGTGATACGAAATTACAATCATTGTCTGAAATATTCAATAATAAGATATTTAGAATTCCTGATTTCCAAAGAGGTTATTCTTGGGGTGAACAACAATTGGATGACTTTTGGGAAGACGTTCGCAATCTCAATCCTAACAAAATACACTACATTGGCTTGCTAACAGTAGAACCAATAGATAAAAATGCCATACAAAATATTGAAAAGTGGAATGATGATTTGTGGCTATTCAAAAAGGGTATATCAGCATTTTATATTATTGACGGTCAACAGCGGTTAACCACAATGATTATTCTTATTCATGAAATTCTCAGAACTTTTAGAGCTGATGAAGGTATAAATTTTGGCCACAAAGATGAATGGATTGATAAATTTCTATATCACTCATTCAATGAACAATATAGGTCTTTTGTTTTTGGATATGAGAAAGATAATCCAAGCGATGAATATTTCAAGACAAAAATCTTAGAACAAGCATCATCGTCAGCCGATAAATTTCCAGAAACTTTATATACAGCAAATTTGATGTTTGCGAAGATGTATTTTAGGGGGAAACTGTCAGAATTGACAAAGGAAGAAAAAGAGGTTATTTTTGATAAAGTTGCAAACCGTCTAAAATTCAATTATTATGAAATAGATGACACCCTTGATGTCTATGTAACATTTGAAACGATGAATAACCGTGGGAAAGACTTATCACATTTAGAACTACTCAAAAATCGTTTGATTTATCTTTCCACATTATTGAATGATGACGATGATACAAAACGAAGATTAAGAAATGACATCAATGAAACATGGAAAACAATTTATGAATACTTGGGGAAAAACAAGGATAATCCTTTGGACGACGACTACTTTTTGTTAAACCATTGGATTATGTATTATACATATGACCGTAGTCAGTCTGATGCTTATGCTGAATTTCTTTTAAAGAAAAAATTTACGGTAAAAAACCTCTTAAGGGGAGAGGTAAAGTTGTCGGATATTAAGCAATATATTGATAGCCTAAGTGATTGCGTAAAGAAATGGTATTATATTTATAATATACAAGATTCAAACTATTCTGACAAAATAAAAGAGTGGGTACAGAAATTAAAACGTGTCGGAATGGGAGCTTTTCCTCCAATGATAATGGCTGTTTTTTCAAAAGAAAACAATGAAGAAATCATTTGGAACTTTTTGGATGCCTGTGAACGCTTTAATTTTTTAGTGTTTGCAATATCACATAGACAGTCGAACACTCAAAATAGTAATCTTTACAGGAAAGCAAGAGAATATTATATTGGCAATATAGATATTGAAACATTAACGGCTGATATAGATTTTCTTACTGATGGTGATGACGAAAATTATGGTTGGTTCGATTTAGATAGATTTCAGAATCATATCAAGGAATTATTTACAAAAAACGAAAAAGACGGATTTTATTCATGGAATGGGTTACGGTATTTTCTTTATGAGTACGAATTACATCTGCAAGATGATGCTGATGCAAAAGTGACATGGGATGATTTTAATAAGAGACATAAAGAAGAGACTATCGAACATATCTATCCACAAACAGCAACAAGTGATTATTGGAAGAAACAATTTGGAAGCTATAAATCAAAAGAACGGAAAGTGCTTCTAAATTCATTAGGCAACCTATTATTGCTCAGTCGCTCTAAAAATTCAAAATTGCAAAATTATGACTTTGAGGATAAAAAATGTATGAAAGATAAGAACGGAAAGGAAATAGGATATTTTAATGGTTCGTACAGCGAAATTGAAGTATCTAAATGCCCCGAATGGACAGCAAAAGAAATAAAAGAAAGGGGGGTAAGGATGCTTGAATTTATGGAAAACAGATGGAATATAAGCTTTTCGGATTGGGAAATTGATAAAGTGGATTTATTGGGACTAAACGATATTGAATATTAGTTACATAATATGTGAATGAGTAATAATTGAAAGTTTAATAATATAAAAGCTGTATATATGTTTATAAAAATCGAAAAATTGATGTACATAAAAGTCGTATTGCTTATTTTGATGCTTGCTTCAAGCTATTCAGTGTCTTATGCTCAACTTAAAAAAACGGCAGAAGTAGAAACTCTCAAATCGTTTACTACAGGTTCTGTAGCTCTACAAAGAGTACTAATTGAAGACGTTTACTATTATTGTGTAACTCTGCCGAACAACTCCAAATATCTTAAGCCGGTTGTATTTTGGCTTGGAAACAAAGATGAAATGTTGAAAAATCTACGTGACTTATCAGCGGCATTGGAAAATGGGAAAAAAGGTGAATGCTTTGAATTTTCTGCTTGCGAACAAGATTATAATCTATACTATGGTAAAGTCTTGGGGCAAAAATGTTTTAAGGTATGCGAGCCAATGAGCATATCAAGTGATTTCGGAAGATTTTATAAAGCAACTATTGATGATATTTTGGAATATATGCAGACAAATTGATTTTACCTGTTTAGACCATTTTCCTTGACAATATTATCAATTCGCCAATCATATTTACCGGACGCAACATCATCTACCTCTTTTTGCGTTCGGTAAATTTCTTCTTCTGCAAGTTCTCCAACTTTTTTCGCAACTTGTACGAGCCAGTTGCCGACCGCCTTGTGGTCGCCGTCATTACCTACGATGCCCACCATTGCACCCTTGATGGCTGCAGCTTCTTCTTTGTCAAAAAGATCTTTATGCCCGGCACCTCCGAGTTTACCGCCGAAGCCGGACTGTGCAAACTGAACAATCGCCTCGACAGCTTTTCTGAAAAGCTCATTGACTTTGACGAAAATTGCAGCAAGGTAATCAAGCACGGTATCTTTCCACTTGGATTCGGCTATGAATTTGTCCGTCAGCCTGTCAAGCCTGTCAGACAGCGCATTGCATTTTTCCTCAAGCCCACTGTTCCGCTTTGTCAGTTCACGGTTGGCTTTCTCCAGCGGTGCGGTCTTTTCGGCGACCGCTTTATCGACCGCCTGTGAGTATTGCTTTTGGAGTTTGGCAAGCTGTTCGGGTACGGATTTCTTCAACTGCTCGTTTTCCTTTTCCAATTCGGCATATCTGCCACGTCCTGCAATCTTGGCCAGTCCGGAGAGGATGGCATTGCCGTTCTCCTCGTTGGCACGGTTTGCCTTTGCTTCGATTTCCTTGTCAAGCTCGGTGATACGCCGTTCCTTGACCTGTTTCTCAGCTTCTATCCGTTTGTGTTCGTTTTCGGATTTCTCTTTGGCTTCGATGGCCGCATCACGTTCAGCTTCCGCTTTTTCCTTGGCTGCAATGGCGGCTTCCTTTTCCCGTTTCTGCTTGGCGGCAATATAGTCGTTCCGTTCCAGATGTTGGTGGCCTGTTTCGGCCTTTGAACTGCCACGCTCCATGCCAAGTGTCTCAGCCACCATGTTCTGCAGGCGGCTCATGTCCTCCCGGTTCAGCTTGCACGACTTTCCCGTTTCGTGGTTCATCCAGTCCCAAACGATGTGGGCATGGAGGTTCGGCGTCCATGAATCCCTGTCGGACGGGTCGGCGTAATGCCCCTCGTCACGGTGGATGTGGATTTGCAGGGCTGTGATGCCCCATTGCTCATGGCAGGCCTGGCAATAGCGTTGCAGTTCGTCCATAGTGGTGTCTGCCTTGCACAGCACCACGCTTTCACGGATGGGAGAACTGCCGCTTACCTTTACCTCTTTGCCCGTGCGCTTGTCTTTCCTGATTCGTTCCTTGGTCTGCATGGCACGCCCGGTCTTTTCCTTGACCAGTTTGGCAAGTGCGGCATGGTATGCCGTCAAGTCCATGCCGTCCATTGAGGGGGAAATCCACGATTCGTTTTTATCGGTAAGCTCTGTGCGCAGGTAAATTTTTTCCTTGTTGATACGGGCGATGTATTCCGGCGTTCGCTTGTTGTGCGCCTCGCTCTGCCCAATGTTGCAGGGCTTGATATGGTCAGATGCTTTTTGTGCCATGTTGCGGTGTATTTGGTAAAACAATCGTCTTGGGTTCTTAGGGCTGTGTCCTAAGCGGTGGGTGCAGGGAGAGGGTCACTTCCTGCTCCGGGTTCT
>UMAJ01036522.1_pt1 | contig 10425 bp, 7 predicted proteins | sample 1963671 | NCBI WGS metagenome assembly UMAJ01 (sample SAMEA4835912, study PRJEB28245) | human gut metagenome | biome: gut microbiome; material: fecal sample | place: Denmark | collected 2008 | reverse complement strand
TGGGGCTATACGTCCGCAAGCGAAGACCGGGAAAGCCGAAAGACGATAGTGAATGCTGTCTGTGCAAGAAATGTACGGCAAGTCTCGGCAAATGCCCCCGGAGGCAGCAATGCGACGAGAAGGAGGCGGGATAATGTTCGAGGAATATTCCGATAATGGTTTTGTGTGCCAGTGCAAGACGCACGGCTTTCTTTGCGTTCATAAAAAATCGCTTCCCTTCAAATATGCTCTACATAAAAAGCATATCGAAGGGAAGCAGTCAAAAATAGAGCGCCGCGTTCAAAAAACTTTGAATTTGTCCGCGACTGTGGTATAATTTTATAGAAGAATTTTGTGTAAATTGTGGGGGATACCATGATCTCTGTGTTTGATATTCAAAAATTGCGCGGATTTTTGCGGGACTTCTATGCCCTGACGCAAATTCGCATCATGGTCTATGACGATCAGTTCCGGGAGCTTTGCGCCTACCCCGAGGAACGTTCGCCCATCTGCCAACAGATACGGAAAAATCTGCGGGCGGATGATGCCTGCCGCGCCTGTGACCGTGCGGCCTGCAAGGCGGCCTCCCGGCTGAGTGAGCCGTACATCTACACCTGCCACGCAGGACTGACCGAAGCCATCTCCACGCTGCGGGTGGACAATGTGATCGTGGGGTATCTCTCTTTTGGCCATCTGTTTTCCTACGATTCGCACGAAGCGGGATGGCCGGAGATCTGGGCGCGGGTCGCACAGTATGGCATGGAGGAGGAAACGGTGCGTCAGGCGTGCGGAAAGCTGCCCATCCACACACGCGCCTATATCCTCTCGGCGGCGCACATTCTCCACGCGGTAGCCTCGCAGCTGATTTTGGAGCGGATGGCCGTCATTCGGCAGGAGGGCATCGAGGTGCAGCTCGACCGCTATCTCACGGCGCACTACACCGAGCCGATCACACCGGAGGCACTCTGCGACCATTTTCACATCGGCAGGACGAAGCTCTACGAGATCGTGCGGCAGAGCTATGGCCGCGGGCTTGCAGAGCACGTGCGCCATCTGCGCATGGAACGGGCAAAGGAACTGCTGCTGGACAGGCCGGAATTGACTGTTGCCGAGGTGGCCATGGCCTGCGGCTACGACGACTATAATTATTTTATCAGCCTCTTTGCCCGCGCCGCCGGTATGCCGCCAAAGCGATACCGGCAGACGCGGCTTGATCAAAGAACGTGAGCCCTGGGCTTATCCCATCGTGAGCCGTACCAATGTGCAAAGCTGCGTGTCGTTGTAGATACCGATGTCCCAAGAATCGTTTTGCATTTCTGACTGTGCAGCGCGGATGCGCACACGGTCACCGGCCATCAGCGGCACGCGATAGGCGATGCGAAGCGCGGTGATACGCCGTGTGCGGCAAACCTCCTCCGGCAGTGCTTCCATGGCAAGCTCCAGATACCGCAGGTTATGGACATGACCGTTGAAATCCAGATCACCGCGCCGCAGTGTCATCGCAAATGCTTCCGTCTCCCCTGTCGGCTCCGGCATACGGGGCAGTTCTCCGGCAAACACGGCTTCGTCTTCTGCGTGATAGCATTTGACCAGTGCTTCACTGATGCGCCGGACTTTTCTGCTGGCAAGATCCAGCAGCGCGAGCGTTGCCTCGGCGCGGACGAGTATGGTACCATCTGCGTGCTTCAGCAGGAACTGCCGGTGGCTTCGCACGGACGCACCTTTGTCTACAACCCAGGTTTCAACAAAAAGGCTGTCCTGCCACGTCGGTGGTGTTATGACCTCCACACGCCACTGGGTCAGTATCCATGCTGTGCCGCCAAGGCTTTTGCGAATGGTGTCATCGGAAACCGACGCGGAGTGGCGATCGGCAGCGTTTTCCAGATAACTGAGAATGGCCTCCGGTTTCGTGCAGCCATGGTGGTCAAAATCTTCGATGCGCGTGGTGACAGGTCGTGTAAATTTCATTGGGAACCTCCTATTTTTGAGTCCGGTGGCCGGACTTTCGGGAAAACAGATCGCGCCCGATTTTCTAAGGGCGATCCTGCTTCCCGCAGCCGTACATACAGCGATATGCTTTTGGCGTCATACCGTAATATCTGCGAAAAATTTGATAGAAATGGGAACGATTAGAAAAGTGCAGCTCAGACGCGATCTGAGCGGCACTTTTTTTACTCTGTGCCAACTGCTCCGCAGCGTAAGCCATGGTAAACGTCATGCTGTAATCAAACAGACTCTTCCCTGTATATTTTTTGACGATGCGGCCGAGATAGGAACCGTTATAGTTGAGGATCGCAGATAATTCCGCATGGGTGACGCGGCCATGGCGCTGGCAGAGAATATGATCGATGCGGGAAAACAGCAGGGATTCCATGCTGGCCTGCGCTGTGACGTGCAGGGAATGATAATACTGCGTATTGCAGAGGATCGCAATGAATCGTGAAAACAACTCACACACGCGGAAGGTCGCACCGGCTTGTGGGTCGATGAGCGTTTGCAGCAGATCCTCGAAGATCTGATGCACGACACGCACTTGTTCCTCGTGATCGATCTTCGGCACGAAATCCAGAAAGTCCTTAGAATCCGCCGCTGTCTCCGCTTGATTTTCATTGAAAAATTGGAAGATCATGTTGCGCTGCATCGCGCTGTCTTCCGGGAAAAGCATGGGCCTTCCGTCACCGAGAAATTGTTGTACAAATTCTGTCGTGACCGATACAAACGCACAGCAAAAATCGCTGGACAGTTCCTCCGTGTGCAGTGTATTGCGGTTCATAAGACAGCAGCTTCCCGCAGGATAGTAATAACGTTTGCCCTCGACAAGCTGATACATCCCGCCTTCCAGTACAACTGTAAACTCGAAACAGTTGTGTTGATGCTGTGAGTTGCGCCCACGACCATGTACAGCATCAAAGTTGAATAGAGCAAACTGTGACTCTGGCGTAAAGAGCGTGAGCCTGTTTTGTGACGGATGGGCAGTGCTGTTTCGCATCAGCATCAGGAAAAACGGCACCAGAGATTCCTGATAAAATATGTCGGATTTAGCTGTGCTATGGAAGGAAATGATCTGGTCAAAATGTTGAGTCCCTGCGATTGCCTGTACATCAAAAGAAATCGGCATAAGATCACCTCAGCTATATTGTAACGGAAAAAGTGCAAGTGTAAAACGAAATATCGAAATATGATACTTTTTTTCGGAATATAGACGAAAAATGAGATTGTATACCAAGAGCAGACGGAATATGATGAGCAAAAAGCGATAGGAGTTTGGCAATGAAAAAAAACAATTGGAACAAAAACTGGCTGTTTTATAAGGAAGGCTGCGAGGATCAGGTACAGCATATCGACCTGCCTCATGATGCTATGATTCTGGAGCAACGCGATCCCAAAACGGAAAATGGCGGTGCGACCGGATTTTTACCGGGTGGAAAATACATCTACAAGAAGCGCTTTTTTACGGAAGATGTCTTAGCTGCGGAAACGGCGCTGGTGGAATTTGAGGGTGCGTACAGAAACACGACCGTCCTGCTGAACGGCAAGGAGATCGGCGGCAGAATGTATGGATACTCCAATTTCTTTGTTGATTTGAGCACCAGAGCAGTGCTTGGAGAAGAAAACGAGTTGACAGTGATCGTAGACAATTCTCAAACGCCCAATTCCAGATGGTATTCCGGCAGCGGCATTTATCGTCCGGTCAATCTCTGGACGGCGGGTAAGCGGTATATTTTGCCGGAGGGCGTAAAGGTCAAGACCGTTTCTCACGATCCGGCAACCATTTTGATCACTTGTGAAGCGGTACACGCAGAGGAAGCTGTGCTCCGCCATCGTGTGCTGCTGGGAAGCACGGTCGTTGCGGAAACGGAAGGCACTGCGGTGGAACTTCTGATCCCGGACGCGAAGCTGTGGAGCGCCGAACACCCAACGCTCTATACCCTGGAAACAGAGCTCGTGTACAATGGCGTGGTAGAAGACCGCGCCGAAACGACGTTTGGCATCCGAACGTTAGCGTGGAACGCCGAAGAAGGCTTGCTCATCAACGGCGAAACGGTCAAGCTGCGTGGCGGCTGCGTCCATCACGACCACGGGATCCTCGGCGCTTGCGCCTATGAAGAAGCGGAGCTTCGCCGCGTACAAAAGCTCAAGGAGTTCGGATTCAATGCCATTCGCTATTCGCACAATCCGGCGGGAAAGGCTTTCCTTCGCGCCTGTGATGCGATCGGTATGTATGTGGTGGACGAGTCTTTTGACCAGTGGAAAGTTCCCCAAACGACATACGATTATGCACTGCACTTTGATACCGAGTGGGAGAAGGACGTTTGTTCGCTGGTGTCGAAAGACTACAACCATCCTTGTGTCATCATGTATTGCATTGGCAACGAGATCACCGATACCGGTCTGCCGTTTGGTGCGGCCATCTGCAAGTTGATCTCTGATCGGTTCCATGCGCTTGACGATACGCGCCCGACCATGATCGCCATCAACAGTATGCTCTCCACGCTGGCAAATCTCAAGGCAAAGCAGGCTGCCGAAGGAACCGAAAATGTCGGCAGCAAGGAAGTCAACGACATCGTTGCGCTGCTGTCGAAGATCATGGCCTCCATTACGCCGGAAAGTCTGGAAGCCATCATTGGTGACTGTGTCCGTGCCGTGGACATTGTCGGTTATAACTATGGAAGCAATCTCTACGAGGGCACACACGCCTTCGCACCGGAGCGCGTGATTTTAAGCTCTGAAACCTTCCCGCAGCGTATGAGCGCCAACTGGGAAGCTGTTGTCACGCATCCGTATGTGATCGGAGATTTCCATTGGACGGCATGGGACTATCTGGGTGAGGCCGGGGTAGGACTTCCGGTTTACGGCACGACACAGGCACCGTTCTCCAAAGACTATCCCTGTATGACGGCAGCCTGCGGCTCCTTTGATCTGACGGGCTTCCCCGAAAGTGCTGCCTACTATGCTTCGATCCTTTGGGGCGTTTATCAAAAGCCGTATATCGGTGTACGGCCGGTCGATCACGCCGGGGAGCCGTACACGCTCGGCAAGTGGCGCTTCTCCGACAGCATTCCCTGCTGGACATGGCCGGGCTGCGAAGGTAAGAACGCAGAGTTGGAGATTTTCAGCATCGGAAGTGAGATCGAACTGTATCAGGACGGACAGTTGCTTGCAAGAAAGCCGTTGGAGCATGGTCGGGCCGATTTTACGGCGATATATCGCCCCGGTACGCTGACCGCGATCAGCTACGATGCCGCAGGGGCTGTGCTTGGCCGTGTCACGCTCTCCACCGCCGGAGCAGAAACGATCCTTCAGGTACTGCCAGAGCAGGATACAGTCGCACCCGGTGCCATTGCCTTTGTGCCGATCCATTTGACGGATGCCGCAGGGACATTGAAAATGACAGAAACCAGAACGATCTGCGTGCAGGTTCACGGCGGCGCATTGGTGGCGCTTGGCAGCGCTGAGCCGGTGCGAGAGCCGGACCACTACGGACGCACTACGGCTGCATGGCACGGGCGTGCGCTGGCAGTTGTAAGGGCGGATGGTACTGGAACGATCGAGATCACTGCGTCGGCAGACGGCCTTGCCAATGCTACGGCCCGGATCTGTGTCAAATGACACGCTCATGAGCATTCTTCATCCACCAAGTTCTTTATGATCGAAATCGACTGCTCCTGCGGAAGAATATACTGTAGCTGATTTGGAGACGATTGCGGCTTTGAAAGTTTTGGCTGCGTTTGATGGCGCGGCCACTGCCGTGGGTAAACACCAAATTGCTTATGAAAGTAATGATTGAAATATTTGGGGTCGGAAAAACCACATTCATAGGATATATCGGTCAAACTCATGGAGGTGCTGTTCAAAAGGGAAAACGCTGCTTCAAGTCGAAGCGCCGCGAGATAATCTTGAAATGTGATGTGTAACTGTTCCTTTATGAAATGAGACAGATACGCCTGCGTAAGTCCTTCTTGGCGAGCCAATTCGGCCAAACGCAGCGGCTCTCGAAAATGCACCTCGAGATACTGCAAAATTCGGGAGAGGCGTTCCTCCTTCCTTGCTGCCACAGTAGCTTCCTGCTGTTCCACGATGTGATATGGGACGTGTTGAAGCAGGAGCGAAAACAACATACTGATATACGCCATGCATGCAAAGCGGTCGGGAGTCTGATCACTATGATATCCTAATATCGACCTGTCCATGGTGCAGCGCGACGGCCGCACGTCGTTCACAGCCGTCATGTCGAATAACCGCACAAAGGAGCGCACCTTCTTCCAGCACGCCGGTGCGAACGCCTACTACGGCGAGGAGCACATCGACTGGGACAAGCTCGATGTGAACATCTTCCACATCGGCTATATTCTGCTGCTGCCCCATCTGGACGAGCCGGATGCGCAGTACGGCACCAAGATGGCGCGGCTCCTCGATCGCGCTCAGAAGGCCGGGATGAAAACCTCCATCGACGTGGTCTCTGAGTCCGGCGAACGCTTCCAGAAGCTGGTCACACCTGCGCTGCGCTATACCGATTACTGCATCATCAATGAGCTTGAGACCCAGCAGACCACCGGCGTGTGCCTGCGCGACGAGGATGGTACACTGCACGTGGAGAACATGAAGGCTGCGCTTCAGAAGCTGCATGAGCTTGGCGTTTCGACGTGGGCAGTCATCCATTGTCCGGAACTGGGCTGCGGCATGGACGCAGACGGCAGCTACTACGAATTCAAGAGCCTCAGACTCCCTGAAGGCTATATCAAAGGCAGCGTCGGCGCAGGCGATGCGTTCTGCGCAGGCGTTCTGTACGCGGCGGAGACCGGCATGACCTTGCCGGAAGCGTTGAAGCTCGGTGCCTGCACGGCGGCGGCTTCGCTCAGCGAGGTCAGCGCGTCCGACGGCGTGAAAACAGCCGAGGAAGTTCTGAAACTCTATGATCTTTACAAAGCGGAGGCATAATTTCTCATGAAAAAAGCAGTCATGTACGGCGGCGGCAACATTGGCCGCGGCTTCATCGGCGCGACCCTGAGCCAGTCTGGCTACGCCGTCACCTTCATCGACGTGGCGGAGCCGGTCGTAAAGGCGCTGTCCGAAAACCATCAATACCCCGTCCGCTACGTCTCGACAAACGGCTACGAGGACGTCCTCATCGAAAACGTTACCGCCGTCAACGGCAACGATGCCGAGGCCGCGTCCGAGGCCATCGCAGAGTGTGACATCATGGCCACGGCTGTGGGTGCCCGTATTTTGAAGTTCATCATCGGCAACATCGTCGCGGGTCTGCGCAAGCGCTGGGCGAGAACCGACGCGCCCCTCAACATCATCATCTGCGAAAACCTGATGGACGCGAACCTCGTGATGGAAAAGATGCTCAAGGAGCAGCTGAGCGAGGAAGAGTGCAAGATCTTCGACGAGCGCGTGGGTCTGGTCGAAGCTTCCATTGGCCGCATGGTGCCGGTGCAGACCGACGAAATGAAGGATGGCGACCCCATGCGCGTGTGCGTGGAGCGCTACGGCTTCCTGCCCACCGACAAGGCCGCCTTCAAGGGCGAGATCCCCGAGATCCGGAACATGGTTCCCTTCGCACCCTTCGATTTCTACATCAAGCGCAAGCTGTACATCCACAACATGGGTCACGCCACCTGCGCATACTTAGGCGATTTGCTGGGCTATGAATATATCTACCAGTCCATCGACGTGCCGGAGATCCGCGTGCTGGTGCAAAATGCCATGCTGGAGAGTGCTGTGGCGCTGCACAAGAAGTACGACGTGGAGCTGGGCGGCATCGTTCTGCACATCCAGGACCTGCTGCACCGCTTTACCAACGCCGCGCTCAAGGACACCTGCGCCCGCGTGGGCGGCGACCCGGGCAGAAAGCTGTCGCCCGCTGACCGCCTCATCGGCTCTGCGTCCCTTGCCATCGCGCAGGGCGAAACGCCTGCCTACATCGCCGTCGGCGCTGCCGCCGGTCTGCGTCGGTATATCGCCGAGGCAGAGGGCATGGAGCAGGGCATGGACAGCGCCAAGAAGGTGCTAAAAGAGGTCTCCGAGCTGGACGAGGGCAGCAAGCTGGCCGCCATGATCCTCGAGATGTACGCCCTCATTCTGGAGGGTAAGACCATCCGCGAGCTTCTGAAGGCCGCCGACGAGGTCAAAGCCGCAGCGGCCTGCCGCGTGATTTAGAGACAACAAATACCGCAATATTCGAATGTATTTGTCTACATGTTTTTCTATAATTCTTCAATTTACTACCAAAAACTGTTTTATACATAAGCGTGGCTTTGATTCCTAGCAAAAAACTATTAACTAACAAAAAGGACTTTACACCGCTGAAAATATCAAAGATGGAGGATTGTTATGGCGACAAAACTGACCGATCCGGCTTCCATTGATCTGCTGATCTCGGAGATGACCGTTGCGGAGAAGGCGCGGCTGGTCATCGGCGGTTCACCTTGGTGCACAGAAGAACTACCCGAATACGGGATTCCGAAGCTGTTTATGCTCGATAGCTGCAACGGCCTTAATCTCATGGAGTATGAAAGCGAGTTTGTCTACCGTGATTTGGAGAAACAGGCAACTGCGGCCGGGACGCCCCTTGACCGGGAGAAAAACGGATATATGGGTGGCTTGCTGCTGGCATTGGGTGCCCTTCATAAAAAGGCTGCCGAGCAAAAGGCTGCCGGGGTGCCGGAAAAGGAAAAACCCTACGGAATATATCCGCCGGGGATCGCTTACGGCTCTACGTGGGATCCGGAACTCGTCAAAAAGACCAGTGCGGTCATGGCACGGGAGATGGCAAGCTACGGCATCGATATGGTGCTTGGCCCCAATATCAACATCCACCGCGATCCGCGCTGCGGCAGACTGGCCGAGAGCATTTCGGAAGATCCGTATCTGGTCTCCAAAATTGCCGTGGCGCAGGTCGAGGGAATACAGTCCACCGGCATGATCGCCTGTGTGAAGCACTTTGCGGCGAACAATCAGGAAAAAGACCGGCTTGGTGTGGCAGAACACGTACCGGAACGCGCTCTGCGTGAGATCTATCTGCCCGGTTTCAAGGCTTGCGTGGATGCCGGTGTCGGCTCGGTCATGTCGGCCTACAATATGCTCAACGGCAAGCCAAGCGCCATGAATGACACGCTGCTGACCGATATCCTCCGCAAGGAATGGGGTTTTGAAGGCTTCGTCGTGTCCGACTGGGGTGCATCGTATGAACAGATCCCCGCCCTTGCGGCCGGAACCGATCTGACCATGCCCGGCCTGCGTGGTATTCGCTGCATTGAGCAGGCTGTAGAAGCCGGCACCCTGCCGATGGAAAAACTGGACGCCAGCGTGCGCCGCATTTTGACAGCAGTGCTGCACAGCTTTGCGATGACCGGCAAGCGGTCTGCGTTCCGTCTGGATGAGGCTTGTACTGCGGCAGAGGAAGCTGCCCGCGCCGGTATGATCCTGCTGAAGAACGACGGCACATTGCCGTTGGCGCTTCCGACTGACGTTGTCTTTGTGGGCAAACGCAGTCAGCACTTCGCCAGCTGCTCTGCCGGTTCCAGCAAGGTCGAATCCGACTTGGTCACTGCCCCCTATTCCCGCGCAGTAGAATTGCTGGGCGAGGAATATGTTGCTCTGGGATCCCCGCGTCCGCAGACGCGCTGCTGGATCGCTGTGGTTGGCGCAGACGGACACGAAGGGAGTGACCGGGAGGATCTTGCCATCGACCCGGACGACCAGGCCGCGCTGGAACGTGCCATCAAAGAGGCAAAGGCCGCCAACGGCAAGGTCGTCGTTGTGGTCAACGCCACCGGCCCTGCCGATCTGACTGCATGGGAGGCCGATGTCAACGCCATTCTCTGCCCGTTCTTTGCCGGTATGATGGGCGGCAAGGCTGCCACAGACGCCGTGTTTGGACAGTATAATCCTTCCGGCAAGCTGCCCGTTACATGGCCGAAGCGCTGTCAGGACGTCCCTGCCTACAAGAACTACCCCGGTGAAAACAAGGAGGTCTGGTACGGTGAGGGAATGTACGTGGGCTACCGCTGGTACGATATGCGCGGCATCGAGCCTGCTTATCCCTTCGGGTACGGTTTGAGCTACACGCAATTTGCGCTTTCGGAGCTTTGTGTGCCGGAAACGGTGAACGTGGACACCAACACGCTGCAAATTTCCCTGAAGGTCAAAAACATTGGCACCCGCACCGGCAGCGAGGTCGTACAGGTCTATGTCCACGATGTGCGCTCCAAGCTGGACAAGCCGGAAAAGCAACTCAAAGGCTTCTGCAAAGTCCATCTGGAACCGCAGCAGGAAAAGACGGTCACCATGGAACTGTGCAAAGAAGATCTTGCCGGTTACAGTGTGGAGCTGCGCCAGTGGGTCACGGAGCCCGGAGAATTTGAATTGCTGGTCGGTACCTCCTGTCAGGAGCTGCCGCTGAGAGCTTCGGTTCGCGTGCGATGCAAAAACCCCTATGGG
>UMAJ01002454.1_pt1 | contig 10659 bp, 17 predicted proteins | sample 1963671 | NCBI WGS metagenome assembly UMAJ01 (sample SAMEA4835912, study PRJEB28245) | human gut metagenome | biome: gut microbiome; material: fecal sample | place: Denmark | collected 2008 | reverse complement strand
CCGCGGCCTTGTCGGCGGCGTCCATTTCCTTATTGTAGCCGTCGAGGATCTTTTGAAGGTTTTCATCAAGGTTTTCGCCCCACTTCGCCCCCAGGTCCAAATCTGACATTTTGTTATTGAGGACTTCCGCGACGTCATCAATCTGTTCAAATTTCTTCTTGAGTTCTTCCGCCGTCAATACGGCTCCGGTCGCGTCATCGATAAACGCTTCCAGTCCGGGGTTGTCCTGGAACGCCGCCCGCATGCGAGAGCCGGCATCTGTCATCTTATCGGCGAATTCCCCCAGCTTCTCATTGGCGTTTTCAAGGGCCTTGTCATAGGCGGAAAGGTCGCCTCCGGCCTCTATCCTGCCGAGTTCTTCAATCTGCTGCTTTGCCTCTTCGATGCCCTTGGCGTCAACGGAGTACTTAAGCCCTACTTCGATTTCTTTCTTGATTGTCCTGGTGCTTGATGGTCTTTAGGTGTTTCTTCTTTTCCCCTCCCCCCGTCCAGTTCCGGGCAGGGAGAGGGGGGCTTGGTTCTTTCAACGGTTAGAGGGAAGCTTCCTGTTTTTCGAGTTTCTGGCACTCCTGTACTTGCTGAAAAATATGGTCAGGAATTTCCCCTCTGGAGAGGGCGAGCTTGTTAAATTCGAGCCTCTCTTTTAACATCCGGTTTTTCCTCTTATGAAGCTTGTATGCTTTCTTTGAAAGTTGAGTCATTTTCTGATTATAGTAATATTGATTAATATCCGAGATGAAGCCAGCGAGAACAACAGGTTGACAAATCCCCGCCTGTTCTGATGTTTTCAGAATGTCGGGCAAAAGCTGATGGATCTCTTTCAACGCAAGTGGGCATTCATACCAGAACTCGCGCATGGATTCAAGGTAACGTACTTGAAGTTCCGCCAAGACGGATTCTGTATTCTCACTATTTATTTTATTTTCTTTATTATCGGGTTTGTTCTCAATCATATTATTGATATTGGGTTATTGTGTTATTTCTGCCGCCCCGAAAGGAGCAGGCAAAATCTTGAAGGGCCTCCATGCTTCCCGGTAGAAGTACCAGGCCCATTTTTCTATCAGGGCTGCCGCCCGCGCTTCTGATGGCTCCCACACGATAGGCAAGCGGTATCTTACCTCGAAAGTTCCCAGGCTCCCCAGAATGGCCTTGCTGGTCGTCTTCCTTCTGGACAGGTGAAAGGGCAGTTCGTCAGGATGCCCCACAATCAGCAGCCGGGCAAAGTCATATCCCCGGAGGCGGTGGCATTCCCGCTCGAACCTGTCACGCCCCGCCGTCAGGCTTCCGATCAGGTCAACAATGCTCTTCCTCTCCACCGTGAACCGGGTTTCAAATCTGTCCAGGGAATAATCCCCGCTTTGCAGCGTTCCGCGCCGGGAGGAGAAATGCTGAAAGGTGAGGGGCGTTTGCTCTCTGTTGTCGATGATGATAAGGGGCGTTTCCGGGGTCATTGTTGTCTCTCTCTCGCGCGTGTGTATAGGTGTGTTTTTTCGCAAAAATTGTAAACGGCGTAGTAACTTATTGATTTATCAATCTGAATTTGTGTACAAACGTTTGTAAACCAATCCAGAAGGATTTTCATTAAATCTTAATTATCAATACATTATTTGTGTAACAATTTGTAAACCGCAATTTGTAAACCTTTTCCCATTTGATAGTCAATGCGTTATAAAATCCAGCGGTATTTTTACGCCTCTCGCCGTGGTGTTTACCCTGCTGTTCGGCCGGAAAAGCTGCTCTTCCATTCCCTTCACGTTCAGGAGAACCTTTTTCACGTTCACCCCCTCCCATTCCGAACCCTTGAATATTTCCCCTATCTTCCGGTTCTTCCTGGTGGCGGCAAGGTAGACGTATTTCTTCCCGTCCGCCGCTTTTCGGACGTACAGGCCGTAGCGTTCAAGGACGGTGGAATCTTCCGATACTTCCGCGCTGGCCGCTTCCTTGATGAACTCCCGGAGGGTGCGGTTCCCCATCATGGGCGGGGAATACCCCAGGAGCCATTCCAGGCAGCGTTCCCCGTCGTCGTCCAGCACGCGGGCGTAATCACTCCCGGAGGCCATGGCGGCGCATTCCTGCATGTCCCGGGGCGTCAGGTCTTCCCCGCTGGTGACAAAGTGCGCGGCGGCGTACACGGTGGAGAACATTTCCGCGCGGCGCCCTTCTTCTCCCTGGTCGGAAAGGTATTGCCTCAGGGTTTCAATGTTGCGGCGGATGGCTGGCGCATGGTGCATGATTCGGGTCACGTATTTGCGCCCCAAGTCCCCGGACCGGATGACGGCGGCCAGTTCATCATGCCTTCGGAAAACGGGTGCGGCTTCGGAAGGTTCCTTCTTTTCCAGTTCCAGTTCAAAAATGCGTGATTGCTCGCTGGCTTTTTCAATCATGGAGCGCACGGAGAACAGAAGGAAGGCGTTTCTCATGAGGTAGGTGACGCTTTTGCCGTCCGCGCCTCCCTTGGTGATTCCAACATCCCCGTCCGTGGCGGTTCTCAATAGGGCAAGGATTCTGACCATGTTGGCCGTCTTGGCGGGGTTGTCGGAGTCCGCTTCATCAAAGATGACCGGGCAGGAATCGCTTTCAAGCTTTTGCCTTAATCCGGCGTCCGTAGTTTCCAGCCCTTTGAAGTACCGAGCAACGCCCCCAATGAGAAGTTCAATGCTTTTCCTCAAGGTGGTTTTGCCGGTTCCCGCCGGGGCGTTGATCCAGCCATGGGCGCGGAAGTGGAGATACCCGGAAAGAATGGCCTGCGTGACGAGGCCCAGGCAAAGGAAGGCGTCTTCCTCGCGTTTCCATGAGTGCGCCTCGATGAACTCGGCAACGACTTTTCCTTCTTCGTCCGTCAGAATGTCATCTGACGGGGCCAGAAGAGGCTTGCCGGGCAGGTAGAGGGGCTTTCCCGTCCGGGCATGGTCCACGGGCAGGAAGGGGAGTTTCTGTTCGTTTTCCGGGGAGAATAGATAGACGGCATTTCCCGCATGGTACACGGCGGCCCCGTCTTCGTCCCATACGCCGCATTTCCGGATGGAGTCAGGGTCAAATTTGCGGTTGCTGGTTGTTTCGATGCAGTAGTCGATGGCCCTGTCCATGACCTGGCGGGGCGTTAGCTTACCGTCCGGATCAAGCGTCTTCTGCCACCATTCCACAGGGGCCAGAAAGCGCATGTTCACCGGCGTATGTTCCTTGGTGTTCCAATGGAAGAGAATTTCCGAGCGGCGCGCGTAGTAAACGAATTGCGCCCCCTGTGTTCCCAGGGCCAGAAAGGGGGGCTTCATGGCCTCTTCCCGCTCTTTCTGCAGGGCGGCGGCTTCTTCGTCCATGGAGCGCGCGCCGGGGGTCAGGGGCGTCGGGGCTAAGGGCGTGTTCATCCTTGTGCGAGAGTGGGCACGTTAGAAGTTTTCATGGAACGCATGGATGAAAACAAGCTTTCATAAAGCGCATGTTCACCGGCGCATAGAAGCATGTTCCGCGCGTCTTTGTAGGGGGGAGTCCAGTCGCGGATGACGCAGCCGGCGGCGGTCAGCCGTTCCCGAAGTTTGGCGGCGGCCTCGCGTCCTGCCTTGTCCGGGTCCAGGGCAAGAATGATGTTTTTACCGGCAAGCGGGGTTTCCCATCCGGTTTTGAAGCCTGACGCCCCGGGAATGGCTATTACGGCGGGAATGGTGGCTTCCAGGCTTCCGCGCCCGTCTTCGTAGGGGCGGCCCGTGTAGGGGTCAACGTCCTGCTGGTAGGCTTCCCGGAAGCATTCAAGAGCCTGACCTACGGCTAAACAGTCGCTTTCACCTTCCGTGACGATGACGAACCGCTTGCCGTGAGTGGAATCAAGTCCCCAGGGGGCCGCTGCGTTCCCTATGGGCCACAAAAAGCGCAATCCGCGCGAGTTGCCTTTCGTGGGGTTCATGGTTCCACGGGGTTTCCATTGCCCGTTTTCAAGCTTCAAGCAGGGGTTGGCATGGTGGTCCCTCCGGCGCAATTTGGCTCCGGTGTAGCGGGTATTCCCTTCTTCATCTTCCGCCGTGTACAGGTATAAAAGCCGGTTGTCCGGCGTCACCCCCAAAAGGCCCCGGCCCAGTTCCCGCGCCGTATGGATCAGCATCATCAGGGGATGAATGCCCAGTTCGCAAGCCAGTTCTCCAGCAAGGCGTTCATCTTTTTGCAACCTTTCCCGGCAGGCGTCGAGTTCGGCTTCATCCGGTGCGGAGACGAAGCGGGAGGGCTCCGCCGGAGGGGCGGCGGCTATGGATAGAGACGGGCGCGGCCTCACGGGGCTTTTGCGAAACGGAAGGGGCGTTCCGTCATCGTTGGGCGGCCTCACTCCTAAAACGTCACAGACGCCCCGCAGGACGCCGGGAAAGTCTCTTTTCGTGTCCAAGCCGTTCATGCCGGCGTGAAGGTCGAAGATGTCGCCGCCCCGGTCACAGGACCAGCACTTGAAGCGGCCATCTCCCTGGTATTCCGTGACGTGCAGCTTGAAACGCGCATGCGTTCCAAACGGGCACGGATAGATCATGAGGCTTCCGCGCTGCTGGGGCTGGCCCAAGGTGCGCCGGCAGTATTCATTCAGGGCGTCCGGGGTTTTCAGGTCCGCGAGTTCAAACTTCATGTTTTCCCTCCTTTCCCTTCCCCGTCATAAAGGCGTCCATGTCCTCAACGTTGTATCTCGCATTCCCCGATTTCCCGCCCCGTTCTGGTTGTAAGATACGAACACAATGCGATTCTCTTGCCTCGGATAAATACCGCCCCATACTGGATATGCTCATATCATACCGGGCGGCAAGCGTCTTCTGGCTGGCCCATACGGCTTCTATGCTTGTGGGGGCGTCTGTTTCCCTCATGTCCGTTTTCAGGCGTTCAAGAAGCCATTCAGACCAAGCCAGAGCGGCGGTTACGGATATGGGCATCATTCCCATTCCATCCGCTTCCAGCTTCTTCAACGGATTTTCCGAGAGGGCATTCATTTTCGCCCTCCTTTCTTCAAAAATTCTTGAGACCTTTTCTCAAGCCACGCTGTTACGTCGTCAAGTTTGTAACGCGGGTGTGTTCCTTTTCCTCCCAGCCCGCCGGAAAAATAAACACGGGGACAACCTTCCTTATTAAGTCGAACTAGAGAACCCTTGCTAATGTTCAGGGTCTTGCGTAGTTCCTCGCTGGTGATGTATGGTGTATTCCTGGAGCAGTCCTCCTGGTTGAATTTTATATTTTTTCTTACTGCACTCTGCTTTTGAGTGCTACCGTTTTTAGAAATACATCCGTTTTTCATGAAATGTCAAATTATTTTTTAGTCTTTTTTGTAATCGCCTAACCGTCATCCATTAAGGTTCCATCATTTTTTTATACCTTCTGTTGATACTCTTGAGACAGTCCTTGAGCAATCGGGAAGCAAGCTCGGAGGGCACGGGTGCGGCTTCCGGTGTCGTCCTGTTGGTTGGAATCCGTTCGATGTCCGCAAGAAACAACATAGGGAACAATGAGGGGTTTACTTGGCAAATCACGCACAAGTCATCAGGCCCCGGCAATTCCCGTAAGCCGTCTTTCATCAGGGCCGCCGCTTCCTTGAGTTTGCGGACGGCCTCGGTGACAAGGGCGGCGGCCTCTTTCGCTTTTTTCTGCGTTTCGCTCACAGATGAACCCATGGCGGAAATGTGGATGTCTTTTTCAAGGCATTCGGCTATGGCCGCCATGCTCATTCCCTGCTTCATCCATTTTTCCAAAGTGTCCTGACTGGCAAACCCCATGCGCTGAAAAGGCCGCTGATAAGGAGTTTTTACTTTTTTGCCGGAGGGAAAAGTGATCAGCTTCCCTTTCTCCGCATATCCCTGAACGGCCTTGCTCCATTCGCCGGCGTCAGGTGTTCCCGATTCCGATTTTACTGTGTTCATGTCGAAGTTCGTTTGCGATTTGTTCGTAGTCTTCCGCCTCCAATTCAACATTGAATATTGCCTTATCTACCAATATATCAATAAGTTGAGGCACGTTTACATGGCATCTTTCCGCCAGCCTCCGCAGTTTGAAACTCCGTTCATGGGAAAGGAGGAGTGAATAGGTTTCCCGAATGCTCTCTTTCCGGGTCTCCGTATTGTTCCCCAGCGCAGCGGCATAGAGCCATATTTTCAAGGATGGTTCTTTCATTGGCGGTCCGCGTGTTTTTTGGCATCCAGGAACAGGAGAAATTTCTTCTTCTCCAATTCGTCTTTCATGATGCCGATAACAATCTTTTTAAGATACTCTTCACAGGATAAACCGAACTTCTTCGCCTCTTCCGTGAGCGCATGAAGAACAGGGGCGGGAAGAGGGATTTCCATTTGATCTGCGTTCATCGAACAATGCCCCCTTTCCATTTCGTCAGGGCCGCGCGATCTTGCACGTCCTGATTGTCCATTTCTACGGCCCGCCAGAACAGGCAGACGGCAAGCCATGCCATTCCGGCAAGGATGATGCCGCGGGCCAGGCTGCACAGAACCGCCCCTGCCAAGGGCAGAACCGTATCAAACAGCGTTTCAAGTCTCATGCCGCTTCTCCTTTCCCGGTTGGAGATTCCTTCAATGACGGGCACGCCCGCCTGTTAATAATGCCGAGTATGTAAGCATCCAGCGAGAGGCCCTTCTTAGCGGCCTCCTGTCTCAACGCCTCCATGGCCCCGGGGTCAAGCTCTACCATGATTTGATGTTGCTTCGTCTTCATGACAAGACAAATATACAACACACGTTGATTTATTACAAGCAACATGTGTTGTATGTTGTCATATTTCTTGCAACCTAAGTTGTAAGAATGTATTAAAAAGCCATGCAGAAAAAAGAGGTGAAAATATGGCTCAAAGCTATAGGGAAGAATCGTGATTGGTTAGCAGAACAATGCAAAACAGGAAAAAGAATCGTAGATTCTTGGCTTTCTACTTCAAGAGCTATCCCTTCACACGCTCAAGCAATGATTTCGCTTCTCATGGAGCAGTACCCCGCCGCGGGAAACGCCCCTGCAACGTATCCAAGCGCGGCAGAAAATGCAATCACCCTCACAGTAAATGATGCCACCTTTGACGCCTGGAACAAGGCCGCCACGGCGGAAGGCAAGCTTCTCCGTCAATGGTGCGTGGACGTGATCAATGAAAGCCTTGAATAAACCGGCCCCCATCCCACGCCCAAAAGAAAACGCCCCGTAACGTCTTGTACGTCCGGGGCGTTCCTGTGTCCAGGGGGGGAAGCGGTTATTGCTTATCGGAAAAAGAATCAAACTTCCTGGCCAGGGCGGAAAGCAAGTTGACCGCACGAGAAAGCAAGGTGATGACTTTAGCACACCAGAAGCAGCCAAGGCAGGAAAAGGCCCCAGAAAATAGTTCAAGAACGGCAAGGGACGGACTGCTTTGAAAAGTAAACAAGGCCAGTACTACACCCGCAATCAGGGCAATTATTCCGATACCCCGGAACATATCTTCAACCGTTATTTCCGTTAAAGGCTTTTGAGCAACATTGATCTCTTGGGCTTCGTCTTCAGAAGAACCCCAAGCGGGATCATATAATTTTTCCCTGACTTCTTCTATCTTTTTACGACTCGGAACCGTTTCTCCCTTCTGCGCCAAAACCGTTTTGAACTCCACCCATTCTTGGCCTCCTACTACACACACTAAAGTTTCTGGTGTTATCATTCCACAATTACATTGAACTTTAACTGATTCCAAGTAATACGGCCCCTTTGTCTTTCCTTCCGCCGTGGCAATGTAGTACTGTTCCATGCTCCCTATCATTCAAGCTAGGGGTGTTCGTTCAAGTCCAAAATGGAAAAGGGGTGCAATTCATCTCCCCTCCCACTCCTATTTTGTAAACGAGACGGCTATTTTGTAAACGAATGTAAACGGGTTTGTAAACCAACTAGCATTGATAAATGAATGTCTTATAAATACGGTTTACAAGTTACAAAAAAATATACCTATATATGCGCGCGTAGAGGGAAGACATGCTTTCAGAAAACGCTCTTATCTGCTCCAGAAGACGTTCTCCGCTTCCTGGATTTGCTCAAGCTGTTCCGGAGCAAGGGAGATTTTACTTTCGAGAGGCACCCCAGGGACGCCCGCTACATCCTGCCGAACTCGGTCGCCGAATTTCTCGGGGGCGAAGCGGGCGGCCACTTTCAGCCGCGTTTCAATGGCGAGCTTCTTGGCGGCGACGGAGGCGGATCCGCATTGCGGATCGAGGGCAAGCCGGGATGCTTCATCCGCCAGTTCAATACATTCTTCAATCATTATTGCCGCCCCTGCTACGCGCGCGCATAGAAAGATGTCTCTAAACTTTGGATATTCATTTATCCAACGATATATGGAGGCGCGCGCCGGCATAGCCGGATCTTCACAAATATTCCGCAGTGTTTCACCGCTGGCCAGACGGAGACATATTTTTTCAGCCAGGGCGGGCGAGTATAGGGACGGCCGGCCCGTTTTTTTCTTTCCTGTCAGCGTATTCCTCTGTTTCCTGCTGGATAAAATCTAAAGCGGATGGCGTAAAAGGGGAAGCTTCTTCTCTGAAATGCGCCTGATTTGGTCCGGCGTGCCCCGTGGCTGGGCGTTCCACCATGGAGACAGTACACAAAGGCGCGGAAAAGGAGGAAGCGGCCTAAAAACGGGCTTTCATTGTCTTAAAGCGAGAGGTGTTTCATTGCTTCCGCTATGGCTGCGGAATCAGGACGGAAATATACCCGTTCAATCTCTTCGGAATCGTGTCCGACAATGACCCGGCAAAGGTCGGAAGGAACGCCAGCCAACCTCAACGCAGTAACGGCAGTTGCCCTCAAGCTGTGAAAGCTCAAATCAGCCTGTCTTCTTCTGTCCCCGTGACGAGGGGCGTTATTCATGTTTTCAATGAAGCCATGTTCCTTCAATAGTTCATGGAACTCCAAAGATAGCTTGCCTGATGTATTGTCTGCCTGTGCATGTTTCATAGCTGCCAACGGGAAAACATAATCACTCACCCGCCCCTCATAACGACGCTTCAAAACGTCCTTCAAGGAAGAAATGATAGGTTTATTCATTCTTCTCTTTGTTTTCTCCGTTGTCATGGCAATTAGCCCTCCCTCAAGATTGATCTGTTCCCATTTCAATTTGGCAATGTCTCCCAATCGCTGGCCCCCCGTATAGAGACACACACGCACCATGTCCGGCCATTCACCCGGTAAAATTTCTGTCAGGCGTTTTGCCTCCTCCATGGTAAAAGCTCTTCGTTCATGCTTGTCCGTCTTATCCAGCTTTCCGGGTGTTACCCTGTGAAAGGGATTGCTCCCAATCAGTTTGCCGTCTATGGCCCTGTTAAAGGCCGCCCGTAAGCAATCAGTTAGATTCTTTACTGTTCCGGAAGAAACCCGTTCCAGCTCCTTTTCCATGAAACGGCGGGCATGTTCAGACGTTACCATGTCTAACGGCATGTTTTGTGAATCTCCAAGCAATGCGAGAAACCGCTTTACAGCTACCCGATCATTCTTCAGTGTCCCATTCTGGCGGCTCTTCATCCATTCTTCCAGGTATTCCTTAACACCCTGCATGTACTGCTTGCCTCGCAAAAGTTTTCTTCCCGCCCTTTCCCCGGCAATGGCTTTCACCTTCTCGGCATCCACCCGTTCCCCGTTGGCGGCTTTTTCCAGTTCTTCGGCTATCAAACGGGCTTTGGCTTCGTTCTCCCTCATCACAGCCATTTTGCTTTTTCCTGGAGGAATAACGGAAGGGGTAACGGCTATTTTCGTTGTTTTCCGGATCTGCTTTCCCGCAACGCTGAAAAGGGCAACCCATGAATTCTTTCTTTTGATCAATCCGGCCATGTCTAACAGTGTTTTTTAATGATGTACACTTGGAGAAGATGAAAACGTACACTTGAGTGTACACCTATTTCATGCGTACTCATGATAACTCATGCAAGCAAGAAATGAAAAAACCCTTGAAGAATCAAGGGCTGTGAACAAATATGAAAGTAATAAAGTGGTGGGTAGAGAAGGATTCGAACCTTCGAAAGCGAATGCTAACAGATTTACAGTCTGCCCCCTTTGACCGCTCGGGAATCTACCCACTTGAAGTGATGTGCGGCGAATGTATAGGGATTCCGGCGCCTTAGCAAGTTTTTTTTGTAAAAAGTAGGTATGCCCAAGGACCGGAAAATCTTATGCCGCAATCATGCCTCCGGGCGGCAAACCGGGAGACGGTTCCTCAAGCCGCCGCCGCGCCGGATGGCGTGCCCGGGAGGCGGGAAAAGGTCCGGCAGCCGGAAGCGCCGTTCCTACGGCTCTCCCACATACACCGGCGCGCGGCTGTCCGGGGAATCCGCGTCCAGCTGTTCCAGCTGGGGCAGGATGTTCTCCATGCTTTCCCAGACGGCGGGAACAATCTTGATTCCGGTCCCGAACTGGGCCGCAATCATCAGGGCGTCCGACGGGCGGGCGTCCAGCTCCACCAGCTTGTCCATGACCTCGTTGGCGGCCTCCACCGCCACGCGGGCGTAAAAAACTTCATCCTTGCGGCCATTGATGAGCACCAGCCTCACCCGGCACTCCATGGCGGATAAAAAATGGGACAGCAGGGAGGACGTGTCCGGCCGCACCGGGCGTTCCCCGTTCAGGCTGCGCTCCAGCGCCATGCCGTCCGCCAGCTCCATGAAGATAACGCCCGCCTTGCCGGTCAGCGGATCACGCAGG
>UMAJ01043514.1_pt1 | contig 10773 bp, 10 predicted proteins | sample 1963671 | NCBI WGS metagenome assembly UMAJ01 (sample SAMEA4835912, study PRJEB28245) | human gut metagenome | biome: gut microbiome; material: fecal sample | place: Denmark | collected 2008 | reverse complement strand
GGTCTGGAGATCGAGGCACTTCAGGCAGACTATGCAGAAACAATGAAGAACATTGCCATTTATGAAGATATCCTGAATAATTATGATTCCATGGCAGAAGTGATCATGAAAGAACTGGATCAGATCAAGAAAGAATACGGTACGAAACGCCGCACAGTGATCGAGAATGCAGAAGAAGTTGTCTATGAGGAAAAGAAGATGGAAGAAATGGAAGTCACATTCCTTATGGACCGCTTCGGATATATGCGGACCATTGATAAGTCTGCATATGAGAGAAATAAAGAAGCTGCCAATGCAGAGAACAAATATGTGTTTAACTGTATGAATACAGATAAGATCTGTATCTTTACAGATAATGGAAAGATGCACAGTATCAAGGTGGCAGATATTCCGCTGGTTCGTTTCAGGGATAAGGGGACACCGGCAGATAATCTGAGCAATTATGACAGTGCACAGGAACGTATGCTCTATGTAGCACCACTGGCATCTGTAAAAGAAAATACACTTCTGTTTGTCACTGCTGCATCCATGTGCAAGCTGGTGAGTGGTGCAGAGTTTGATGTGGCGAAGAGAACGATCGTGTCTACGAAACTTGCTGAAGAGGATTCTCTGATTTTTGTGGGTTCTGCGGATGAAATGGAACAGGTGGTATTCCAGAGTGAAGGCGGATATTTCTTAAGATTTCAGAAACAGGATATTTCTGCTATGAAGAAAACATCTATCGGGGTACGTGGAATGAAACTGGCAGAAGGAGATAAGCTGGATCATGCATATCTTCTGGAAAGCCGCCAGGAATATACCATTACTTACCATGATAAACCCTATGTTCTCAACAGGATAAAACTGTCCAAACGGGACAGTAAAGGAACAAAACCACGTATATAAAACCAACAAATCCGCTAAAATCAAGGTTTTTGCAGGAAAAGCCTTGCAATTGCCGGAAATTGGTGTTACAATACATCTAAATTAGAACTTGTTGACAAAGGAGTGGGCGTGAGCCCACTCTTATTTGTTGCATGGAAAGGCAGGTGGGAAAATGAGCAGACGGGAAGAGTATGAAAAGCGCGCAGAGGAACTTCTGGCACCGATCGTAGAACTTAACGGCTTTGAACTGGTTGATGTAGAATATGTGAAGGAAGCAGGTAACTGGTATCTGAGAGGATACATTGACAAACCAGGCGGAATTACGGTAAATGACTGCGAGACAGTCAGCAGAGCATTCAGTGACAAACTGGATGAGAATGATTTTATCGAAGACAGTTATATCATGGAGATCAGTTCGCCGGGACTGGACAGACCGCTGAAGAAAGACAAAGACTTTGAGAGAAACATGGGAAAACTGGTGGAAATCCGTACCTACCGGCCAATCGAGAAGCAAAAAGAGTTCTGCGGGATTTTGACCGCATATGATAGTAACAGTGTGACAATCGATGAGGATGGAACCGAGCGTGTTTTTGATAAGAAAGACACAGCCCTGATACGCCTCGCAATAGAGTTTTAGTTAATTCGGGAGGATAAGAAAAAAATGAGCAGAGAGTTAAAGGAGGCACTGGATATCCTTGAAAAGGAAAAGAGTATCAGCAAAGATACTCTGCTTGAGGCAATTGAGCAGTCTCTGATCCAGGCCTGCAAGAACCATTTTGGAAAAGCTGACAATGTACATGTAACTATTGATCCGGAAACCTGCGATTTTTCAGTGTATGCAGACAGAAGTATCGTAGAATACGTAGAGGATCCTGCAATGGAGATTTCTCTGGCAGATGCTTTGAAGATCACATCAAGAGCTGAGATCGGAGGCATGATACAGGTTCCGATCCAGTCTAAGGAATTCGGACGTATTGCGACACAGAATGCAAAGAACGTTATCCTGCAGAAAATCCGTGAGGAAGAACGTAAAGTGCTGTATGATGAATATTATGGAAAAGAGAAAGAAGTAGTAACCGGTATTGTACAGCGTGTGATGGGTAAGAATGTAAGCATCAATCTTGGTAAGGCAGATGCAGTATTAAGTGAGAATGAACAGGTGAAAGGGGAAACCTTCCAGCCGACAGAGAGAATTAAGGTGTATATTCTTGAAGTCAAGGATACCCCGAAGGGACCTCGTATTCTGGTATCCAGAACTCATCCGGGACTTGTGAAACGTCTCTTTGAGTCAGAAGTTGCAGAAGTAAAAGACGGAACTGTTGAGATCAAGAGCATCGCACGTGAGGCCGGTTCCCGTACAAAGATCGCTGTATGGAGCAACGATCCGGATGTAGATGCAGTTGGTGCATGCGTAGGTATGAACGGCGCACGTGTCAATGCAGTAGTTGAGGAACTTCGCGGTGAGAAAATCGATATCATCAACTGGGATGAGAATCCTGCGATCCTGATCGAGAATGCATTGAGCCCTGCAAAGGTTATCGCAGTTATGGCAGATCCTGATGAGAAGACAGCTCTGGTAGTTGTTCCTGATTATCAGCTGTCCCTTGCAATCGGTAAAGAAGGTCAGAATGCACGTCTTGCTGCAAGACTTACAGGATTTAAGATTGACATCAAGAGTGAGACTCAGGCAAAAGAAGCCGGAGATTTCTATGATTATGATGATGACGAGACTGCAGAAGATGCAGCTGAGGCATCAGCAGAGGAAACTTCAGCAGAAGATTCCCTGACAGAAGAAACCGAAGCAGAAGAAGTTTCAGAGGAAGTTCCTGTAGAAGAAGAGCCACAGGCTCAGGAAGCAGGAGAGAATGAAGACGAAGAATAAGATTCCCATGCGCCAGTGTACCGGCTGCAGGGAAATGAAAAGCAAGAAAGAGATGCTCAGAGTTCTTAAGACTACAGAAGATGAGATCGTGCTTGATACTACCGGTAAGAAAAACGGCAGAGGCGCATATCTGTGTCTTTCCAGAGAATGTCTGGATAAAGCGATTAAAAATCATGGACTTGAGCGTTCACTGAAAACTGCGGTTCCGGATGAGGTATACGAACGACTTAAGAAGGAGCTGGAAGATATTGAAAAATAACAGAGTACTGTCGCTGATAGGGCTGGCTACCAAAGCAGGCAAGACCGTAAGCGGAGAATTTTCCACAGAGAAATCTGTAAAGACCGGAAAAGGACTGCTTGTGATCGTTGCTGAGGATGCCTCCGAGAATACAAAGAAGAAATTCAGGAATATGTGCAGTTTTTATGAAGTTCCGATTTTCTTCTTCTCAGATAAAGAGAGCTTAGGCAGAGCAATGGGAAAGGAGTACCGCGCCTGTCTGGCTGTCCAGGATGAGAACTTTGCGAAAGCAATCATGAAGGAGGTATAGCGATTGTCAAAATTAAGAGTACATGAGCTGGCCAGAGAGCTTGGACGACAGAACAGAGAAGTGATCGAGTTTCTGAAATCAAAAGGCGTTGATGTGAGAAGCCATATGAGTATGGTGGATGAGCCTGCGGTTTTGGAAGTAAAGAATAGATTCAGAAAAGACAATAATAACAGGGGAAAGGAGCATATTGCGAAATTGGAGACTCCCAAGACAGAAGAAAAGGTTGTAACAGCAAAATCAGAAGGAGATAAAACTGAAACACCTAAAAAGAAAAAAAATATTATCCGCGTTTTTCATGCACAGAATGCAAGTGACGGAGGAAAAACAAGAAAGAAACCTGTGAAAGCTGAAGGCGAGAGAACAGGTTCACCAAGAAATGCAGAAGGAAGAAATTCCGACAGTTCAAGAACAGACGGTGACAGACCAAGAAGAAATAATAATGACCGCCCAGGCACAGGCAACAGAAGACCGGACGGACAGAACCGTCAGGGAAGACCTCAGGGTGAAGGAAGATCCCAGGGAGATAACCGCCAGGGAGGACGTTTTGGCCAGGGAAGAAACCAGGGCGAAGGAAACCGTCAGGGAAGACCTCAGGGCGAGGGAAGATCCCAGGGAGATAACCGCCAGGGAGGACGTTTCGGCCAGGGAAGATCCCAGGGCGATGGTCAGGGCCGTCCGGGCGGAAGATTCCAGGGCGATGGAAATCGTCAGGGAGGACGTTTCGGACAGGGAAGACCACAGGGAGATGGAAACCGTCAGGGAGGAAGACCGCAGGGCAATGGCCAGGGTCGTCCGGACGGAAACAGAAGTGAAGGACGTGACGGACGCTTCGGCGGCAGTCAGGGACGTCAGGGACAGCGCCAGAATACAAGAAAGAATGACGATATGGCATTTGCACCGGAACTGACAAAGACTTCCAAAGACAGCAAGAGAGAAAGAGACAGAGAGAACAAAAACAAGAAAAAAGATTTTGATAAGACACAGAGTGGCGGACGCAGACCAAATCAGGGTGGATTCAATAAGAATTCCAGAATCCCGAAAGCTCTGCAGAAACCGGCTCCGCAGCCAAAACAGGAAGAGAAGAAACCTGAGGTTAAGGAAATCACACTTCCGGAGAAGATGACGATCCGCGAACTGGCAGAAGCTATGAAAATGCAGCCGTCAGTAATTGTGAAGAAGCTCTTTATGCAGGGTATGATGGTTACCGTAAACCATGAGATCGATTTTGAGAAAGCTCAGGAGATTGCTCTGGAATATGATATCATCGCAGAACCGGAAGAGAAGGTAGACGTTATCGAAGAACTCCTCAAAGAGGATGAAGAAGACGAAAAAGATATGGTTTCAAGACCACCTGTAGTCTGTGTTATGGGCCACGTTGACCATGGTAAAACATCCCTTCTGGATGCAATCCGTAAGACAAATGTAACACGTGGAGAGGCAGGCGGTATCACACAGCACATCGGTGCTTCTGTAGTAGAGGTTAACGGACAGAAGATCACATTCCTGGATACACCTGGACATGAAGCTTTCACAGCTATGCGTATGCGTGGTGCAAACTCCACAGATATCGCAGTTCTGGTTGTAGCAGCTGATGATGGTGTGATGCCTCAGACAGTAGAGGCTATCAGCCATGCGAAGGCGGCAGGCGTTGAGATCATAGTTGCAATCAACAAGATTGATAAGCCAAGTGCTAATATTGAGCGTGTAAAACAGGAACTTTCTGAATATGAACTGATCCCGGAAGACTGGGGCGGAAGTACAATTTTTGTTCCTGTATCCGCACATACAGGAGAGGGAATCGATACTCTTCTTGAGATGATCCTTCTTACAGCCGAGGTATGTGAATTAAAGGCAAACCCGAACCGTTCCGCAAGAGGTCTTGTAATCGAGGCTCAGCTTGATAAAGGTAAAGGTCCGGTTGCCACGATCCTTGTCCAGAAAGGTACTCTTCATGTGGGAGACTTTATTGCAGCAGGAGCATGCAATGGTAAGGTTCGTGCCATGATGGATGATAAGGGACGCAGGATTAAAGAAGCAGGTCCTTCTACTCCTGTAGAAATCCTGGGACTTGGTGATGTGCCGAATGCAGGTGAAATTCTTCTTGCATTTGACAGTGATAAGGAAGCCAAGAACTTTGCAGGTGCATTTGTATCTGAGAACAAGAACCGTCTTCTTGAGGAGACTAAGGGCAAATTATCTCTGGATAATCTCTTTGATCAGATTCAGGCAAGCGATCTGAAGGAACTTCCGCTCATTGTCAAAGCAGATGTACAGGGATCTGTGGAAGCTGTAAAACAGAGTCTGACCAAACTTTCCAATGAAGAAGTGGTTGTAAAGGTGATCCATGGCGGTGTTGGTGCGATCAATGAGTCTGACGTAAGTCTTGCGGCTACATCAAATGCGATCATTATCGGCTTTAATGTCCGTCCGGATGCAACCGCAAAACAGCTTGCTGAGCAGGAAGGTGTAGATCTTCGTCTGTACAGAGTTATTTATCAGGCAATCGAAGATGTAGAAGCTGCCATGAAGGGTATGCTTGATCCTATATTTGAGGAGAAAGTTATCGGTCATGCGGAAGTGCGTCAGCTGTTCAAGGCATCCGGTATTGGTACGATTGCAGGAAGCTATATTCTGGATGGTATCTTCCAGAGAAACTGCAAGGTTCGTATTTCCAGAGAAGGCGAGCAGATATTTGAAGGTGAGCTTGCATCCCTGAAGAGATTCAAAGACGATGTTAAGGAAGTTAAGGCAGGATACGAATGTGGCCTTGTATTTGACGGATTTAACGATGTGAAAGAGGAAGATAAAGTAGAAGCTTATATCATGGTAGAAGTACCGAGATAGTAATGGTTTATAAAGGTAGGGTGCGCGATTCATAGTGTCAGGTACAGTGTGGTGCGCACCTTGACTTGATTGTGGTAATTCAGAAAATAATGTGATCAGGATAGTCGATGATCCGGATTGCTCACAGTATTTGACAGAATTGCCGGATATATAGGAGTAAAACTTAAAATGAGAAAAAACAGTATTAAGAATACCCGGATCAATGGGGAAGTCCAGAAGGAACTCAGCACCATTATCCGCAACGAGATCAAGGACCCGCGTATTCATCCGATGACTTCTGTCATGGCTGTAGAAGTGGCTCCTGATCTGAAAACCTGCAGAGCATATATCAGTGTGCTGGGTGAAAAAGAAGCAAAGGAAGCGACGATCAAAGGTCTGAACAGTGCAGAAGGCTACATCAGACGCCAGCTGGCGCGTAATTTAAACCTGAGAAATACACCGGAGATCCGTTTTATTCTGGACGAATCTATTGAGTATGGTGTAAATATGTCAAAGCTTATTGATGATGTTACCAAGAAAGACAGCAACTCCCACAGACAGGATGAGGAGCAGGATGAGAATTAAAAGAGGATGAGAACATGGAAAATATTGCGGAAATACTGGAAGGTGTGAAAACAATGGGAATCGGCGGACATATCCGTCCGGATGGTGACTGCGTTGGTTCCTGTATGGCGTTATATTTATATGTAAAAACCTATTATCCGGAAATTCAGGCAGATGTGTACCTGGATAATCCCAAACCTGTTTTCGGACATATTGACTGTATGGATGAGATTAAAACAGAGCTGGACGGTGACAAAGAGTATGACCTTTTTGTTACCTGTGATGTAAGTGCAAGAGACAGACTTGCCATTGCAGGTCCATACTTTGACACTGCAAAAAGAACAGCATGTATTGATCATCATATCAGTAACTCCGGATTTGCACAGGTGAATCATATCAGGGGAGAGGTAAGCTCTGCCTGTGAAGTTCTCTATGGGCTTTTTGATCCTGAGAAAGTGGTCCGTACCATTGCAGTGCCGATCTATACGGGAATGGTTCATGACACAGGGGTATTTCAGTACTCTTCAACTTCACCGGAGACCATGCGTATTGCCGGGGAACTGATGAAGACAGGATTCAATTTCAGTAAGATTATTGACGAATCTTTCTATCAGAAAACTTATGTGCAGAATCAGGTAATGGGGCGTGTCCTTGCAGAGAGTATCCTGCTTCTGGATGGAAAATGTATTATCGGATATCTTAAAAAAAGAGACATGGAGTTCTATGGTGTGGATGGCAAGGATTTGGATGGTATCGTCAGTCAGCTCCGTCTTACAGCAGGAGTGGAAGTTGCCATGTTTATCTATGAAGTGGAAACTCAGTCTTTCAAAGTTTCCCTGCGTTCCAACGGAAATGTGGATGTAAGCAAGATTGCAGTATATTTTGGCGGCGGCGGTCATATGAGAGCAGCCGGATGTGATCTTCAGGGTTCTGTGTATGATGTGATCAACAATGTGACAGAACAGATCTGCAAACAGTTTCAGGAGCAGGAAGTCTGATGGATGGAGTAATTGTAATCCGTAAGGAAAAAGGATTCACTTCCCATGATGTGGTGGCAAAGCTTCGGGGAATCCTTCATATGAAAAAAATCGGACATACAGGAACTCTTGATCCGGATGCAGAAGGAGTGCTCCCGGTGGCTCTGGGAAAAGCAACCCGTCTGGTGGATATGATCACAGATAAAGAGAAAACCTATGAGGCAGTGATGCGTCTGGGTGTTGTTACGGATACCCAGGATATGAGCGGAACTGTTCTCTCACAGACTACAGAGCTTTCCGTTACAGAAGAAGAACTTTGCACAGTGGTCAGTTCTTTTGTGGGAGACTATATGCAGGTGCCGCCAATGTATTCAGCACTGAAGGTCAATGGAAAGAAACTCTATGAACTTGCCAGAGAGGGCAAGACTGTGGAGCGTAAACCAAGACCTGTACATTTTTATGAGATAGAAATTCTGGATATCAGTTTTCCGCTGGTGCGTTTTCGTGTGACCTGCAGCAAGGGAACCTATATCCGTACTCTGTGCCATGATATAGGGGAAAAGCTGGGCTGTGGAGCTGCCATGGAAAGTCTTTTGCGGACAAAGGTGGGCAGATTTACACTGGATGATGCTATTACCCTGGCGCAGACAGAAGAGGCAGTGAAGAAAGGAACCATAGAGAGTAAAATCCTCGGTATTGAGGAGATTCTTGCAGAGTATCCAAGGGTATGCTGTACAAAAGAAGGGGACAGACTTCTGGCTAATGGAAATCCTCTTGTACAGGCACTGGTCGATGCACAGGAGAAAAACGGATGGATCCGTATGTGCAGCAGTGAAGGCAGTTTTGCCGGAGTTTACCAGTGGGACGAGAAAAGAAACAGGTATTTCCCTGTAAAAATGTTTTAGGAGACATGATGGAATATTTAAGGATTGAGAATGATTTTCCCAGAATTTCACACAGTGCGGTAACACTTGGGAAGTTTGACGGCATACACCGCGGACATCAGAAACTGGTTGAGAAAATTATTGAGCAGAAACAGGAAGGTGCACAGGCGGTTGTACTTGCGCTTGGAACTGCCTCAAGAACAATCCTCACAAAGGAAGAGAGATGTCGTATATTGGAAGAAATGGGAGTGGATATACTGTTGGAATGTCCGCTCACAGAGAAAATACGGCACATGAAAGCAGAGAATTTTATAAAAGAAATACTGATAGGAGATCTGCAGGTTTCCTATGTGGCAGTTGGAGAGGATTTCCGTTTTGGCTATGAGCGGAAAGGAACTCCTGCCATGCTCAAAGAGTTCGGAAAGAAATATGGATTTCATACGGAAGTCCTGCCAAAAGAAATGGACGGACGCCGTAAGATTAGTAGTACCTTTGTCAGGGAAGAACTGAACAGAGGAAATATGGAAAAATTCCGTTTCCTTATGGGAACAGATTTCTCAGTAGAAGGAATCGTTGAACATGGACGTGGAATGGGACATAAATATCTGCTTCCGACCACCAACCTGATCCCTCCGGTAGAGAAACTGATGCCTCCAAACGGGGTTTATATCACAGTATCCCATTTCAGAGACAGAAGTTATCAGGGAATTACCAATGTAGGTCATAAGCCTACTGTTGGCGGCGAGAAGTTTATTGGTGTGGAAACATATCTGTTTGACTGCAATGAAGATCTGTATGGGGAATACTGCAAGGTAGATTTCAAAAAATTCCTCAGACCTGAACAGAAGTTTTCTTCGCTGGAGGCACTGAAGGCACAGCTGGAGAGGGATGCTGTGAAGGGACAGGAATATTTTGAAACTTTGTAAAAAAGAGGTTTACACGCCAGAATCAATGTGCTATACTAACCAAGGTGAATTTAGCCCATGTTCAGGGACCGGACGCTCCGACCATCTCTTAATGTGTGGCGGTCAATCAATAATAATTATAGAATACAGGAGGAAATCACAATGATTTCAAAAGAAAAGAAAGCAGCGATCATGAAAGAATATGCAAGAACTGAAGGCGATACAGGATCACCGGAAGTACAGGTAGCAGTTCTTACAGCAAGAATTCAGGAACTTACAGAGCATTTACAGAGCAACCATAAAGATCATCACTCCAGACGTGGTCTTCTGAAAATGGTAGGTCAGAGACGTGGACTGTTAGCTTACCTGAAGAAAACAGACATCGAAAGATACCGTGCACTGATTGAAAAATTAGGCTTAAGAAAATAATAGCCTTTTAGTATGCGGAAGGGGGCGGATTTCCATCCGCCTCCCTTTTTATGTATATGGCAGTTCTGTAAAATATGGTGTTTTTCAGGATTGCGGTGGCTTGTTGTTTCGACTGCATCTGCATATTCAGAAGCTGCGAAACATGACAGGAGTTATTTCCGAGACTACTGAAAAGATTATTTTGTATATGAAAGTAACAAAACAGGCAGATATATTTGCCTGAAAAGTAGTTTTTTCAGTTGTTTCGGACTCCTGTTTTAATGTGACAATTTCATAAAAAGTCTGAACGTGGATGGACAAGATTGTCAGCAGACGGAACAGACAAATTTGAAAAGAATAAAGTAGTTACCGGACATGCAGTGAACGGTAACAGAAAATGACAACAGAATTATGAAAAAAGGAGAATGAACATATGTACAAAAGTTATTCCATGGAATTAGCCGGAAGAACCTTGACAGTAGATATCAACCGCGTTGCAAAACAGGCAAACGGTGCAGCATTAATGCACTATGGTGATACTACAGTTTTATCTACAGCAACAGCATCCAAAGAGCCAAGAGAAGGAATTGATTTCTTCCCGTTAAGCGTTGAATATGAAGAGAAAATGTATGCAGTAGGCAAAATCCCAGGAGGATTTAACAAGAGAGAGGGAAAAGCAAGCGAGCATGCAATCCTTACTTCACGCGTGATCGACAGACCAATGCGTCCTCTGTTTCCGAAGGACTACAGAAACGACGTAACACTGGTAAACATGGTTATGTCTGTTGATCCTGAGTGTAATCCGGAGATTCCGGCTATGCTTGGTTCCTCTATTGCAACCTGTATTTCCGATATTCCGTTTGATGGTCCGTGTGCTACCACACAGGTTGGTCTGATCAATGGTGAATATATCATCAA
>UMAJ01069333.1_pt1 | contig 10818 bp, 10 predicted proteins | sample 1963671 | NCBI WGS metagenome assembly UMAJ01 (sample SAMEA4835912, study PRJEB28245) | human gut metagenome | biome: gut microbiome; material: fecal sample | place: Denmark | collected 2008 | reverse complement strand
GCCGCTCCAGCACCGGCGGCGGCCACTGGGACAAGAACAAGCTGCCGGAGAGCTGGCCCATCGCCTATAAAAACCTCCGCTTCCAGGTGAAGCCCATGAACTTCAAGCACACCGGGCTTTTCCCGGAGCAGGCCGCCAACTGGGACTTTGCCATGGATCAGATTCGCCGGGCGGGCCGCCCCATCCGGGTGCTGAATCTGTTCGCCTATACCGGCGGGGCCACGGTGGCCTGCGCCGCCGCCGGGGCCAGCGTCTGCCATGTGGACGCCGCCAAGGGCATGGTGGCCTGGGCCAAGGAAAACGCCCGGATCTCCGGGTTGGAGGAGGCGCCTATCCGCTGGATCGTGGACGACTGCGCCAAGTTCGTGGAGCGTGAGATTCGCCGGGGCAAGACCTACGACGCCATCATCATGGACCCCCCCAGCTATGGCCGGGGACCCGGCGGCGAGGTGTGGAAGCTGGAGGAGAATCTCTATCCCTTCGTGAAGCTCTGCGCCCGGGTGCTGTCCGACAAGCCCCTGTTTGTGATCCTGAACTCCTACACCACGGGCCTGGCCCCGTCGGTACTGGGCTACATCCTGCAGATGCTGGTGGGCCGCCGCTTCGGCGGACACGTCACCTGGGACGAGCTGGGCCTGCCGTGCACGGATTCCGGCATGGCGCTGCCCTGCGGGGCCACCGGCCGCTGGATGAGCAAATAAAATTTCGCAGAAAAGAGACAAAGCAATGCAGCCAATGATTCAGACCGACGCCCTCTCCTTTTCCTACCCGGTGGAGGAGGGCCAGCGCCGGACCACCGCCCTGGACAATGTGACCCTGTCCATCGAAAAGGGCAGCTTTGTGGTGGTGCTGGGCCACAACGGCTCCGGCAAATCCACCCTGGCCAAGCATATGAACGCCGTGCTGCTGCCCTCCGGCGGCGCGGTGTATGTGGAGGGCATGGACACGAAAAAGGAGGAGCTCCTGCTGGAGATCCGCCGCCGGGTGGGCATGGTGTTCCAGAACCCGGATAACCAGATCGTGGCCAACGTGGTGGAGGAGGATGTTGCCTTCGCCCCGGAAAACCTGGGGGTCCCCACGGCGGAGATCCGCCGCCGGGTGGACGACGCCCTGGCGGCGGTGGGCATGACGGAGTTCACCCGCCACGCCCCGCACCTGCTGTCCGGCGGACAGAAGCAGCGGGTGGCCATCGCCGGCGTCATCGCCATGGAGCCGGAGTGCATCGTCCTGGACGAGGCCACGGCCATGCTGGACCCCTCCGGCCGCCGGGAGGTGCTGGACACCGTTCACCGGCTGAACCGGGAGCGGGGCATCACGGTGGTGCACATTACCCACCATATGTCCGAGGCGGAGGACGCCGACCGGGTCATCGTCATGAACGACGGCGTGGTGGCCATGGACGGCGCGCCCCGGGAAATTTTCTCCCGGGTGGAGGAGCTGCAGGCCCTGGGCCTGGCGGCCCCGGATACGGTGGAGCTGCTGCGCCGGCTGAACCGGCACGGCATGGATCTGCCCTTGACGGCGATCACGGTTGATGAGTGTGCCCGCGCCATATTCCAGGCGCTCCATGGCGCGGAAGGGAAGTAAGCAGAGTTGGAACCGATCATTCGTATAGAACACCTGACCCACACCTACAGCGCCGGGACTCCGTTCCAGCGCAGCGCGGTGGAGGATGTCAGCCTCGATATCATGCCCGGCGAGTTCCTGGGCATCATTGGCCACACCGGCTCCGGCAAGTCCACCCTGATCCAGCACCTCAACGGACTGCTGCGCCCCACCCAGGGCCGCATCCTGCTGGACGGAAAGGACATCTGGGCCGAGCCCAAGAAAATCCGACAGGTCCGCTTCCAGGTGGGCCTGGTGTTCCAGTACCCGGAGTACCAGCTGTTTGAGGAAACGGTGTACAAGGACATTGCCTACGGTCCCGGCAACATGGGCCTGGACCGGGACGAGATCGACCGCCGGGTCCGGGAATCCGCCGCCCTGGTGGGCCTGACGGAGGACCAGCTGGAAAAGTCCCCCTTTGAGCTCTCCGGCGGACAGAAGCGCCGGGTGGCCATCGCCGGTGTCATCGCCATGGAGCCCAAGGTCCTGATCCTGGACGAGCCCACGGCAGGGCTGGACCCCCGGGGCCGGGAGGCCATTCTGGCCCAGATCCGGGCCTATCACCAAAAGCGCGGCACCACCGTTATCCTGGTGAGCCACAGCATGGAGGAGATCGCCTGCAACGTGGACCGCATCCTGGTGCTGCGGGGCAGTCATGTGTATATGGACGGCACGCCCCGCCAGGTATTCCGGCGGGCCTCCGACCTGGAGGAAGTGGGCCTGGACGTGCCCCAGGCCACCAAGATCGCCCTGGCCCTGCGCCGCATGGGCCTGAACATCGACACCGCGGTCTACACCGTGGACGAGCTGGAGCAGGCCCTGCTCTCCATAAGAGGGGAGGCGGGCGTATGCTGAGAGATATCACCCTGGGCCAGTTTTTCCCGGGCAATACCTTCATCCACCGGCTGGACCCCCGCACCAAGCTCCTGGCGGTGATCCTGTACATTGTGGCCCTGTTCAACGCCCAGGGGGTGGTGACCTACGCCATCGTGACGGCGCTGCTGGCCCTGTGCATCATCGTCTCCCGGGTGCCCTTCCGGTCCCTGACCCGGGGCCTGAAGCCCATCTGGGTCATCGTGGCCTTCACGGCCATTATGAACCTGTTCTTCACCAGCGGTACCCCCCTGGGCGCCGGCTGGCTGCTGAGCCATATCTCCCAGGAGGGTCTGCGCTCCGCCATCTTCATGGTGCTGCGGATCGTGATGCTCATCATGGGCACCTTCCTGCTGACCTACACCACCAGCCCCATCTCCCTGACGGACGGACTGGAGAGCCTGCTGTCCCCCCTGAAGAAGCTGCGTCTGCCCGTCCACGAGCTGGCCATGATGATGTCCATCGCCCTGCGCTTTATCCCTACCCTCATCGAGGAGACGGACAAGATCATGTCCGCCCAGAAGGCCCGGGGCGCGGACTTTGAATCCGGCAATATCTTCCAGCGGGCCAAGGCCCTGGTGCCTATCCTGGTGCCCCTGTTCATCAGCGCCTTCCGCCGGGCCGACGAGCTGGCCACGGCCATGGAGTGCCGCTGCTACCACGGCGGCGAAGGCCGCACAGCCCTTCATGTGCTGCACTTCCGCCCGGCGGACCTGTGGGTCCTGGCGGGGTTTGCGGCCCTGACGGCGGGGGTCATCGCCCTGGGGCGGCTGGGAATCTGAAAGAGGTACGCTATGCGCAACATCGCACTGATCCTGATGTACAACGGCACCGCCTATCATGGGTGGCAGGTGCAGAAAACCGAGGTCACCGTGGCCCAGACCCTGGAGCGGGGTCTGTCCATGGTGTGCGGCGAGCCCATCAAGTGCACCGGCTGCGGCCGCACCGACGCCGGGGTCCACGCCGAGCACTATGTGGCCAATTTCCGCACCAATTCCCGTATTCCCGTGGACCGGCTGCCCTTCGCCGTCAACACCCACATTCCCGAGGATATCGTGGTAAAGGCGGCCTATGAGGTGGCGGAGGATTTCAACGCCATCGGCTCCTGCATCCGCAAGGAGTATACCTATCGCATCTACAATTCCCGGGTGAAGAACCCGTTTTATGTGAACAGGGCGTATTTTTACCCCAAGCGCCTGGACGAGGAGGTAATGGACCGGGCGGCCCGGATGTTCGAGGGGACCCACGATTTTGCCGCCGTGCGCAGCGTGGGCACCAACGTCCGCAGCACCGTCCGCACCATCCACTACTGCCGGGTCCGGCGGCAGGGGGAACTTTTGGAATTGAAGGTCTGCGCCAACGGCTTTTTGTATAATATGGTACGGGCCATCACCGGCACAGTGCTCTACGCGGCGGAGGGGAAGCTGACGCCGGAGGAGATCCCTGTGATCCTGGACAGCGGCAACCGTACCCTGGCCGGGCCCACCGCCCCGCCGGGAGGTCTGTACCTGACAAGGGTGTGGTATGAAGATGAAAGACTCAATGGACCGGATGGAATTTGACCAGGGTAACCCCCAGGAGGAGGCGCCCCGCCGGGTGCAGCGCCGGAAGCGGCCGGAGCTGAAGCCCATATGGTTTGCGGCGGTGGCCGTGGTGCTGCTGGCGGTGGTGCTCATCGCCGCCCTGACGGATACCACCGCCTTCGACGGGCTGCGCCGCAGCGTGACCTATGCCCGGGCCAAAAAGGACGAGACCGGCTGCGCCCAGCTGTACCACTACGCCGCCGACCGCACCAGCTGCTTTGCCTCTCTGGACGGCAGCCTGGCTATCGTCACCAACAGCCAGCTGCTGGTGATGCAGGAGGACGGCCAGGTGGTCTGCAACGAGACTGTAAAGTGGACCTCCTGTACAGTGACCGGAACCGGCAGCCTGGCCGCCGCCTACGACATCGGCGGCAGCGACGTGTATGTCCTCAATGCCCAGGGCCTGGTCCGCAAAATCACCTGCGGCGGCGAGATTCTGTCCGTTACCCTGACCCGGGAGGGCCGCCTGGCGGTGACCCTCAACGAGCGGGGCTACAAGGCCGCCGTGGAGGTCTACAACGAGGATGGTGTAAAGGAATTTGCCTTTCATTCTGCCGACAGCTTTCTGATGACCTCCTCCGTGTCCCGGGACGGCAAGGAGATGGCTGCCGTCACCATGGGCCAGTCCCAGGGTTCCTTCACCAGCAGCATCGTCCTGTATAAGCTGGACCGGCAGGAGGCCTACGCCACCTGCGACCTGGCCGGCGTGGCGGTGTATGACCTGGGGCTGGTAGGGAAGCGCTACTGCGCCGTGGCGGAGGACAGCCTGCATTTCATCGACCAGAAGGGCCGGGCCGCCGCGTCCTACAGCTATGACGGCGGCGTTCTGCGCCGGTGCAGCCTGGGCGGCGACGGCTATGCCGCCGTGCTGCTGGGCCGTTACAAGGTGGGCAGCCAGCTGCGCCTGGTGACGGTGAACAGCGACGGCAAGGAGCTGGGGTCCCTGGACCTGGACGGCGATGTGCTGAGCATGTCCGCCTGCGGCCGGTATGTGGCGGTTCTGTTTGCCGACCGGCTGGTGATCTATAACAAAAACCTCAAGGAATACGCCACCCTGCAGGGCGTCAGCAGCGCCGGTGATGTGCTGATGCGCAGCGACGGCTCTGCGGTGCTGGCGGGCTCTGCCGCTGCCAGCGTGTTCCTGCCCTGACCCCGAAAGGAGAGTGTCCATGTCCGTATTTGCCGATATTCTGGTGCTGGCGGCCCTGATCGCCGCCGCCTGGCTGGGAGCCAAGCGGGGCCTGCTGAAAAGTCTGGCGGGCCTGCTGATCGTCGTGGTGGCCCTGCTGGGGGCCTCCTGGGCCGCCGACCACCTGACGGAGCCTGTGGCCCAGTGGATCGAGCCCCGGGTGACCCAGCGGGTGGAACAGAAAATTGAGGAGAGCCACGCCGCCGACGCGGGCCAGATGCTCCAGGCTCTCAGCTTCCGGGGCGACAGCCTCCAGAAGCTGCTGGACACCGTTTCGCAGCGGGTGCAGGAAACAGGGGAGAGCCTGATCCGGGCGGTGAGCCTCAGCGTGGCCCGCTCCGTGGCCAGCACGGCGGTGTATGTGGTGGTGTTCCTGATTCTGCTGGTGCTGCTGTGGCTGCTGATGAAGCCGCTGAATGCCATTGTCACCAGGCTTCCCCTGATCAGCACCGTCAACGGTCTGGGGGGCGCGGCCCTGGGCCTTGTGTGCGGCGGCCTTACGCTGTTTGTGGCCGTGTGGGCCATGCAGCGCTTCGGCTGGCTTCTGACCCCTGAACTGATTGACAGCACCACACTGCTGAAATTCTTTGCAACCCAGACGCCGCTGGGCCTTCTGGCGGCGCTGTGAACAATTTACCCAGATAACGGAGGGAAACCATGCAACCGACTCTTTGTTCCAAATGTAAGAAAAATGTGGCCGTGGTCTTTATTTCCCGGCAGAATGAAAAGGGCGAGATGGTCAACGAGGGCCTGTGCCTGAAATGCGCCGCCCAGCTGGGCCTGCCCCAGGTGGAGGAGATGATGAAGCGAATGGGCATCTCTCCGGAGGACCTGGAGAACATCAACAACGAGATGATGCAGGCCTTCGGCGGGGCCGAGGAGCTCAGCGACATGCCTGCCCCCCAGGATGAGGACGACGAGGACGACGGCGAAAGCGGCAAGACCGCCACCTTCCCCTTCCTGAACCGCCTGTTCGGCGGCAGCAATCCCCCGGCGGAGAAGTCCGACGCCCCCTCTGGCCGGGAGGAGGCCCCCAAGGGCCGCAAGGCCGATAAAAAGCACAAGTACCTGGACAGCTACTGCATCAATCTCAGCCAGCGGGCCCGGGACGGCAAGCTGGACGCGGTCATCGGCCGGGAGGAGGAGATTCAGCGGGTGGTGCAGATTCTGAATCGCCGCCAGAAGAACAACCCCTGCCTCATCGGCGAGCCCGGCGTGGGCAAAACCGCCATTGCCGAGGGGCTGGCCCAGCGCATCGCCGCCGGGGACGTGCCCTTCAAGCTGCGGGATAAGCAGGTGTATCTGCTGGACCTGACGGCGCTGGTGGCGGGCACCCAGTTCCGGGGCCAGTTTGAAAGCCGCATGAAGGGCCTCATCGAGGAGATCCGCAAGCTGGGCAACATCATCCTGGTCATCGACGAGGTCCACAACATCGTGGGCGCCGGCGACGCCGAGGGCAGCATGAACGCCGCCAATATCCTCAAGCCCGCCCTGTCCCGGGGCGAGATTCAGGTCATCGGCGCCACCACCTTCAACGAATACCGCAAGCACATCGAAAAGGACACCGCCCTGGAGCGCCGCTTCCAGCCGGTGACCGTCAACGAGCCCAGCCTGGAGGATACGCTGAAAATTCTCCAGGGCATCGCCCATTACTATGAGAATTACCACGGCGTCTCCATCCCCCAGGGGGTGCTGCGCCAGGCGGTGGTGCTGTCCGAGCGGTACATCACCGACCGCTTCCTGCCGGACAAGGCCATCGACCTGATCGACGAGGCCTGCTCCGATATGAACCTCCACGACCCGGACATCAACCGCCGGATGGAGGTCAAGCGGGACCTGGAAAACGTCACCTTCGAGCGGGAGAACCTCATGTCCGCCCAGCCGGCGGAGGGCCAGGAGTTCACCCAGGAGGAGCTGGACGCCCGCTATGCCCGCATTGCCGAGCTCCGCAGCCAGGAGCTGCGGCTGCAGCAGGAGCTTTCCGCCCTGGAGGCCAAGGGCATGCCCCAGCTGACCATGGACAACATCGCCCGGGTCATCGAAATGTGGACCAAGATTCCCGCCAGCAAGATCAAGGAGGAGGAATTCAAGCGCTTGTCCCAGCTGGAGGACCGGCTGAAGCAGCACATTGTGGGCCAGGACGAGGCGGTTTCCGCCGTGTCCGCCGCCATCCGCCGCAGCCGCGTGGGCATTTCCCCCAAGCACAAGCCCGTCAGCTTCATTTTCGTGGGCAGCACCGGCGTTGGCAAGACGGAGCTGGTGAAGCAACTGGCCGCCGACCTGTTCAACACCCCGGATGCGCTGATTCGCCTGGATATGTCCGAGTTCATGGAAAAGCACTCTGTTTCCCGTCTGGTGGGCTCGCCTCCGGGCTATGTGGGCTATGACGAGGCAGGCCAGCTGACGGAGAAGATCCGCCGCAAGCCCTATTCCGTCATCCTGTTTGACGAGATCGAGAAGGCCCACCCGGATGTGCTGAACATTCTGCTGCAAATTCTGGATGACGGCGAGATCACCGATGCCCATGGCCGCAAGGTGAACTTTGAGAACACCGTCATCGTCATGACCTCCAACGCCGGGTCCGACAAGGCCGCCGGGTCCGTGGGCTTCGGCCGCAGCGCCGATGACCAGGGCCGGGAGCGCACCATGAAGGCTCTGCGGGAATTTCTGCGTCCGGAATTTATCAACCGCGTGGACGAGATCGTCTATTTCCACCAGCTGACGGAGGAGAACTTCGCCGCCATCGCCCGGATCATGCTGGATGAGCTGCGGGATTCCCTGCGGGAGAAGGGGTATACCTTCACCTATGACGACGCGCTGGTTTCCTACCTGGTGCACTCCTCCTATTCCGCCGCCTACGGGGCCAGGAATCTGCGCCGCTGCATCCAGAAGGAGCTGGAGGACCCCATGGCGGTTCAGATCATCGACAGCTTCGAGCATCCCATCACCCAGCTGCGGGCCACGGCAGAGGACGGTAAGGTGCGGCTGGATACGCTGTAAGGAGGGCGGTTTCATGCTGTTTCGCAAGGATATCGAGCCCCGGTGCGCCTACTGCGCCCAGGGGGTCCGCATCAACGAGACCCAGGTGGCCTGCGTGAAAAAGGGCATTGTGGCGGCGGAGAATCACTGCTTCCGCTTCCGGTATGACCCCCTGAAGCGGGTTCCGCCCCGTCCGGCCCAGTTGTCTACTGACGGACTGAAAGAGGAAGATTTCAGCCTATAAAACCCACAAAAATACACAAAAGAGGGGAAATATCATGACAACCGTTTGGGCCGTATATTTCAGCGGCACCGGAACCACGGAGCGCACGGTAACGCATATTGCCGGGGAGCTTGCCCGGCTGCTGGCGGCGCCCTGCCGCAGTCTGGACTTCACCCGGCCCCAGGTCCGGCAGCAGGAGCTGGATTTCTGCCAATCGGACCTGGTGGTGCTGGGAACGCCGGTATACGCCGGGCGGGTGCCCAATGTGCTGCTGCCGTTCCTGCGGGAAAAGGTTCGGGGCGGGGGAGCGCTGGCGGTGCCGGTGGTGCTGTTCGGCAACCGGAACTATGACGACGCCCTCATAGAGCTGCGGGACATCCTCCAGCAGGACGGCTTCCGCTGCGTGGCGGCCGGAGCCTTCGTGGGGGAGCACAGCTTTTCCCGCACTTTGGGGGCGGGCCGTCCGGACGATGGGGACATGGCGGGACAAGCCGCTTTTGCCCGGGAAATCTGCGAGAAATTGGCGGGACAAGCCGGGACGGAGAATACGCCTGTTGCCGTCCGGGGGGAAACACCCATCCGCCCCTATTACACCCCCCGGGACCGCCATGGAAACCCCATCAACATCCTGAAGGTGAAGCCTAAAACGGACCCGGACAGGTGCGGCGGCTGCGGCCTGTGCGCGGAGCTGTGTCCCATGGGCTCCATCGACCCGGCGGACGTGTCCCAGGTCAGGGGCATCTGCATCAAGTGCTGCGCCTGCGTCAAAAAATGCCCCTCCGGGGCCAAGTACTTTGATGACCCGGGGTATCTGTTCCACCAGCATGAGCTGGAGGACGTCTATACCCGCCGGGCGGAAAACGAGTGGTTTGTGTAATCGGATCAGGCAGCCCCCTGCGTTCACTTTCGGAAAGCAGGGGGCTGCACATGATGTTGCCCCTCTTTGGGCAATCGGACTCTTTACGTCCGGGGAAATCCATGTTACCATGGGAAAAAACGAAGGGGGGCAGTACGGATGGAGCAGCCAAGGATTTTCCGCTATGACACGGTGGACTCCACCAACACCGTATGCAAGAGCCTGGCGGCCCAGGGCGCGCCCAGCGGCACGGCGGTGATCGCCCGGCGGCAGACGGCGGGCCGGGGCCGCATGGGCCGGAGCTTCGAATCGCCGGAGGGGCTGGGCCTGTACCTCTCGGTGCTGTGGCGGCCGGAGGGGACGCCGGAGGACCTGCTGCCCCTGACCCCCATGGCGGCGGTCTCCGCCGCCATGGCCATCCAACGCGTCACCGGCGCACCGGTGCGGATCAAATGGCCCAACGACCTGGTGCTGGAGGGGCGGAAGCTGGCGGGCATTCTGACGGAGACGTCGCTGTCCGGCAGGGGAGTGGACTATGTGGTCATCGGCATCGGCGTCAACCTGCGGCAGCGGCCCGATGACTTTTCGCCGGAGGTGGCCCGGATCGCCACGTCCCTGGAGGCCCAGGGCTATCCCGCAGACCGGGCTGCCCTGGAAACGGCCCTGGCAGAGGCTCTGTGCCAGGCCTTCGGACACTTGCACACCCCGGCGGTCTACGCCGCCGATTATCGCCGCCTGTGCCTGAATCTGGGGCAGACGCTGCGCATCCCGGACACCGGGGAGACGGTGACGGCCCTGGATATCGACCGGCAGTACGGCCTTGTGGTGCGCCGCCGGGACGGCACGGTGGACACGCTGCGCTGCGGTGAGGTCTCCGTGCGGGGCCTGTACGGCTATGTATAACAGATGACGGATCGGCGCATCTCCCCTGTGGGAGGTGCGCTTTTTCTGTGGTTTTGTACAAGCATCCCGTTGGGCACATTTGTCATTCTGCACAAATTGTTAAAATTGTGACGGATTACTGTTGACAGATTCACCATCTGTGTGTATAATGGAGCAACATATCAAAGAAATTTGTCCACGTCTTGTCCGCGCAGACAACAGACAAAGGACAAATCTTCCGGGATATGCACCGTCTACGCAGTAAGAGTATGAGGGAGGAAGAAATGGACTATTCCAACTTATTTGTCGTGCTGATGGGCCTGGGAACGGTGTTTGCGGGACTTCTGTGCATCATTCTGCTGGTTTCGCTGATGAGCTGGGTGTGCACGCGCACTGCCGGCGCTCAGACGCCGCCCAAGGCTGCGGTTCCCGCCGCCCCGGCGGCTGCGGAGGCCGTAAGCCCCGCCATGATCGCGGCTGTGGCTGCTGCCATCGCCGAGGACCTGGGGACCGACGTCTCCGCCATCCGTATCGTATCCATGAAGAAAGTGTAAGGAGGAACGCACCATGAAAAAGTACAGAGTCAACGTCAACGGCACCGTGTTCGAGGTGGAGATCGAGGAAATGA
>UMAJ01061111.1_pt1 | contig 10845 bp, 8 predicted proteins | sample 1963671 | NCBI WGS metagenome assembly UMAJ01 (sample SAMEA4835912, study PRJEB28245) | human gut metagenome | biome: gut microbiome; material: fecal sample | place: Denmark | collected 2008 | reverse complement strand
TTAAACATATGGGGAGGAATAGATTATCCATATTTAAAATCTGTTGAAACCGCTGGAGAAAATGAATATTCTCAATATAGTTCGCAAGTGAAAATAACTAAAGAAGAATTGCTAAACAAAATGAAAGAAAAATACCCAGATTGCGAAATAGACTTTAGTCAAACGGATTGTATAAAAATTCAAGAATATACAACAAGTGGAAGAGTAAAGACGATTAAAATAGGAAATAAAGAAATAGCAGGAACAGAAGCAAGAACAATTTTAGGGTTAAAATCAACAAACTTTTCAGTTGTAATAGAAGGAGAAAAAATTATTTTTTCAGTTACAGGATATGGTCATGGAGTTGGAATGAGTCAAACTGGAGCAGATAGTATGGCAAAAACCGGAGCAAATTATGAAACAATAATTAAACATTTTTACACAGGAGTGGAAATAATTGAATTAAAATTTCTTTAAATGAATAATCTCCGAAAAAAAGTAAATACTTGTATTAATAAAGAAAACAAGGAGGAAATTATGAAAAGAGACAAGTTATTTATTTATATCGGAACTGTAGTGTTTTTTCTTTTAGCAATAGCTTTAGGAATTATAATGTATATGTTATCTAGAACTTCAGGAAAATTAGAAAATGATTCAAGCCAAATAAGTAGTAAAAGCAATGATGGAGAACAAGAAATTAGTGAGAGTGTAAGTTCTGAAATTGGAAAAACAGTTGAAGAACAAGAAAATACTAATACTCCGAATACTCAAAACACTTCAAGTACATCAAATACATCTAGTACTGAAGTAAGAGAAAATGTAAAAAATACTGAAACTAAAGCAAATGATGCAGAAAAAACAGTTGAAGAGCCAAAAGAAACTAAGAAAGAGATTACATTTGTAAATCCAGTGGAAGGAGAAATCATTGGTGAATATGCAAAAGATAATTTAATCTATTCTGAAACCTTAAAAGAATGGATTACACATACAGCTATTGATATTAAAGCAGATAAAACAAGTGTTATAAAATCAGCAGCAGATGGAATAGTAAAAACAATTTTAAATGATCCGAGATATGGTTTAACTGTAATAGTTGAACATGATGATGGATATGAAACAGTATATTCTAATTTATTGACAGCAGAGTTTGTGGTTGAAGGTGAAGAAATTAAACAGGGACAAACTATAGGAACAGCAGGAAATACAGCATCATTTGAGAGTAGCATGGAATGTCATTTACATTTTGAATTATTGAAAGATGGGGAATATTTAAATCCATCAATATATTTAAAATAGGTTGTGAATTTGTGAATTTGCGAATTTGGGGTCGGTTCTTTTTTGAGCATGCGAAAAAAAGAACCGACCCCAAATTCGCACTCAGCAAATTCTTAAAAACTTGACAATTCTTACCATATATGTTATAATGCAAAGCAGATTGCCAAAGGGCAAAAAAAGAGATTTTATTTTAATGTATTAAAGAGATGAAAAAAGCTAATAATGAGAATAGCTAGAACAATGAGAAAAAATATTTAGAAAAATAAAAAGAGAAGTTTATAAAAAACATGAAAGAGCGGTAGTTCATGTTTAATAAGCTTTATTTGTTTTATATATTTCTATTTGTACGTAAAATGAAAATCAATTCAAAAATAAGGGAGGAGAAATTAAAAAATATGACAGATGAAAACAAAGTTACAGAAGTAGAAGAAGTTGTTGAAAATTCAACTAATACAAATGACAATAATTCTACAATTGAAAAAAAGAAAAATGGTATTATTAGAAGAAATACTCGTAGAAGAACAAGGGAAAACAAAAAAGAAATAGAAAGTGTTGAAGCAACTCGTGAAGAAAAACAAAAAAGCGAGAAAAATGAAAATAATAAGAATGTTGAAAACAATTTAAACAACAAAAATAAGCAAAGAAGCCCAAGAACAAAAAGAAGAACAAGAAGAGAGAACACAGAGAATAGAAGTATATTCAAAAGTTCAAAATTAAAAATAATCCCATTAGGAGGATTACATGAAATTGGTAAGAATATTACAGTTTTCGAATATGAAGATGAGATAATAGTTGTAGATTGTGGTATTTCTTTCCCAGAAGATGATATGTTAGGTGTAGATTTAGTAATACCAGATATCACATACTTGGTTAAAAATCAAGAAAAAATCAAAGGAATGGTAATTACACATGGTCATGAGGACCATATTGGTGGAATTCCATATTTCTTAAAACAAATAAATGTGCCAATTTATGCAACAAGATTAACTGTTGGATTAATTAATAATAAATTGGAAGAACATAAATTGCTAAGAAGCACAGAGATGCATACAGTAAATCAAGGTGATACAATAAAATTAGGAAAAAACTTTAAAGTAGAGTTTATAAGAAGTTCACACAGTATCCCAGATTCAGTAATGTTAGCAATAACAACACCAGCTGGAACGATTTTACACACAGGTGATTTTAAAGTGGATTATACACCAATTGATGGGCAATTGATGGATTTAGGAAGAATTGCAGAATTAGGAAATCAAGGAATTTTAGCATTAATGTCAGATAGTACTAATGCTGAAAGAAAAGGCTTCACAATGTCAGAAAGTTCAGTTGGAGAAGTTTTTGAAAAAGTATTCCAAAATTGTACAAAAAGAATTGTAGTAGCAACATTTGCTTCAAATGTACACAGAATTCAACAAATTGTTAATTCAGCAGTTAAATATGGAAGAAAAATTGCTGTATGTGGTAGAAGTATGATAAATATTATAACAACATCAATAGAATTAGGATATATCAAATGTCCAGACAATGTATTTATTGATATTGATATGATAGGAAGCTATACAGATGACCAACTTGTTATAATAACAACAGGAAGTCAAGGCGAACCAATGTCAGCATTAACAAGAATGGCTGCAGGAGACCACAGAAAAGTAAAAATTACACCAAATGATTTGATAATCATTTCTGCAACACCAATTCCAGGAAATGAAAAATATGTTTCAAAAGTAATTGATGATTTAATGCAATTAGGTGCAGAAGTTGTATATAGTGCTTTAGCTGATGTTCACGTTTCTGGACATGCTTGCCAAGAAGAACAAAAATTGATAATGGCTTTAGCAAAACCAAAATATTTTATACCAGTTCATGGTGAATATAGACAATTAAGAGCTCATCAAGAAACCGCAGAATTGATGGGAATTGATAAAGATAATATATTCATGTTAACAAATGGAAGAGTATTAGAATTAAGCGAAGAAGAAGCTAAGTTCAATGGTTCAGTTCCAAGTGGAAGAGTTTTAGTTGATGGACTTGGAGTTGGAGATGTTGGAAATATTGTATTAAGAGATAGACAACATTTAGCACAAGATGGGCTTATAGTTATTGTATTAACAATGGATTCTCAAACGGGAGAAGTTGTAGCAGGTCCAGATGTTATATCAAGAGGATTTGTATATGTAAGAGAATCAGAAAACTTGATGGATGATGTAAAGAGTGTAGTAAGACATGAAGTAGCAAAATGTGAAGAAAGAGGAGTTCGTGATTGGTCAACAATTAAGACAACAGTAAAAGAAAACTTACGTGACTACTTGTTTATTAAAACAAAGAGAAACCCAATGATCATACCAATTATAATGGAGGTTTAATATGGATTACAAAGATTTAGCAAATTTAATCTTTCCAGATGCGAAAGAAATATCATATTATGAAGAAAAATACCCAGAAAGAAATTTACCAGAAGGAGCAGTTGTAACAAGATTTGCTCCTAGCCCAACTGGGTTTGTACATATAGGAGGTCTATATCAAGCATTAGTTGCAAGAACTATTGCAGAAAAGACAGGTGGAGTATTCTTTTTAAGAGTAGAAGATACAGACCAAAAAAGAGAAGTTGAAAATGGAGTTACAGGAATAGTAAATTCTCTAAAAGACTTTGACATGGCACCAGATGAAGGAATGATTTCAGATACAGAAGAAATCGGAAATTATGGTCCATATAAACAAAGTCTAAGAAAAGACATATATCAAGCATATGCAAAATATATGATTGAACAAGGAAAAGCATATCCATGTTTCTGTACACCAGAAGACTTAGATGAAATTAGACAAAAACAAGAAGCTGCAAAATTAAGAACAGGATATTATGGAGTTTGGGCAAAATGCAGAAATTTATCTGTTGAAGAAATGGCAGAAAAAATTAAAGCAGGAGAACCATATATAATCAGATTTAAATCACCAGGAAGAGAAGACAGAAAAATCAAACATAAAGATGTTATAAAAGGAAATGTTGATTTCCCAGAAAACGACCAAGATATCGTAATAATAAAGGCAGATGGACTTCCAACATATCACTTTGCACATGCAGTTGATGACCATCTAATGCATACAACACATGTAATAAGAAGTGATGAATGGTTATCATCAGTTCCATTACATTTACAATTATTCCATGAATTAGGATTTAAAGCTCCAAAATATGCACATATTTCACCAATTATGAAAAATGATAATGGTGGAAAGCGTAAATTGAGCAAGAGAAAAGACCCAGAAGCAGCTGTTTCATACTATAAAGAACAAGGTATTCCAGCAGATGCTGTTAAAGAATATTTGTTAAATATTGCTAACTCTACATTTGAAAATTGGAGAAGGGCAAATCCAGACAAACCAATGGAAGAATTTGATTTCCAATTAAATAAAATGAGTGTTAGTGGTGCATTATTCGATATGGTAAAATTATTAGATATTGGAAAAACAGTAATATCTAAAATGACAGCAGAAGCTGTTTATGAAAAAGCTTTAGAATGGGCAAAAGAGTATGATAGTGAGCTTGAAGCATTATTACAAGATAAAGAATATGCTTTAAAAGTTTTCGGAATTGAAAGAGGAAACAAAAAGCCAAGAAAAGATATTGCAAAATGGTCAGATGTAAAAGAAAACATCGACTATATGTATGATTCAGAGTTTTACAATAAAGTCCAAGAATATCCATATCAACCAGCAATTTCAGACAAAGAAGATATTTCTAAAATCTTAGATTTATATATCGAAAAATATTACGATGAAAATGATGACAAACAAGCTTGGTTTGATAAAATCAAAGCATTAGCAGTTGAAATGGGATATGCAGGAGAAGTTAAAGAATTTAAAGCAAATCCTGGAATGTACAAAGCTCATGTTGGTGATGTAAGTACAGTTTTAAGAGTTGCATTAACTTCTAGAACAAATACTCCTGATATGTACGAAATTATGCAAGTTCTTGGAAAAGATAGAATTGCTAAACGTTTTGAAGTTGCTAAGGAGAATTTAAAATAATTAAAAGGAGGGACACAATATGGACTACAAAGTGGGAGATATAGTTAGAACCAAAAAGCCGCATCCATGTGGAAGCAAGCTATGGGAAATAACCAGAGTTGGAGTAGATTTTAAATTAAAATGCCAAGGTTGTGGACATATTGTGATTCTGGACAGACCAAAGGCAATAAAAATGATAACAAAAATAGAAAAAAGAGCAGACATGTAAGTTTGCTCTTTTTTGTCTGCTCTTTTATAATGCAAAAAATATTTTACAAATAAGATTCAATTATTTTCCAAACTTCATCACTATAAACTTTTCTTTCAGAAGAAAAAGGAAGAGTAGTAATATCACCAATAGGATTAAGTTGTTTTTGAATATTTTTTGCAGTATCATCCACTTTAGTTTTTGCAATTTTATCAGCTTTATTAGCTAAAATCATGCAAGGCAAGCCACTTCTAATGACATAATCATACATTAAAAAATCATTTTGAGTAGGGTCATGTCTAATATCAACCAAAAAGATAATTAAACAAATTTCCTTGCGATGTTGCAAATAATATTCAATAAATTCACCAACTTTAACTTGTTCTTGTTTAGACATTTTGCTATAGCCGTAACCAGGCAAGTCAACAAAATAAAATTTATCGTCCATATTATAAAAATTAAGTTGGCGAGTTTTTCCAGGTTCACTACTAGTACGAGCCAATTTTTTTCTATTAATCATTGTATTTATAAAGCTTGATTTTCCAACATTAGACTTTCCAACCAAAACTACTTCTGGTAATCCATTTTTAGGATATTGATTAGCTTTAACTGCTGAAATTTCAAAGCGAGGATTTTTTATTATCATAATTTTCCTTCTTTCTCATAAAATCATGTATTAATTATAACATGAATACTGGAAAGATGCAAGAAAGAGTCTGTCCTTTTCTTCATATTGCGAAAAAAAGGGCAGACTCTAATTTTACGGTAAGTTTTTAAGTAACGTGTTGATTTTGCTAAATGCTAGATTTAGCAGCGGATAGTTTCGTCTTCACTGGGACCAACGCCAATAAACTTGATAGGAACATTCACATAAGCTTCAATGAATTCCACAAATTTCTTGGCATTTTCAGGAAGTTCTTCATAAGAAGTACAGCCTGTTGCATTCCAACCACCAACGAAACGTTCATAAATCGGAACAACATTCGACATGTCGTTCGGTACATAATCAATCTTAGAATGAGGACAATTTTTGTGTGTCTCATTGCAATCAAGATATCCAGTGCAAACATCAATATAGCCAAGAGTTTCGCCGATTTTGCCAATTGTATCCAAGTGATTCAGGCAAAGAGCAGTCACGCTATTGATGTCAACAGCTGTTTTAAGCCGAACAAGGTCGAGCCAACCACATCTGCGGGGACGCTTTGTAGTGGTACCATATTCGTGGCCATATTCGCGGATAAGGTCTCCAACAGAATTTTTGCATTCAGTAGGGAATGGGCCTTCTCCGACACGAGAGCAATAAGCTTTCATAACGCCAAATACATCTTTAACATGCTTTGGGCCAATACCTGCAGCAGAAAGTGTACCAGATGCAGAAGGATTGGAAGAAGTTACAAAAGGATAATCGCCTTGGTCAATGTCCAGATACAAGGATTGTGCACCTTCAATGACAATTTTCTCTTCGTGCAATAAAGCAGGTGTGAGAATGCTTCTTTCATCTTTCACAAATTTTTCAATTTTGGGTTTATACTGCAAAAGATAGTGTGTAACAATATCTTCTGCATCGAAAATTGTAAAATTAGAATTGATGAATTGGGCCTGAATGTCATATAATTCAAGCGGAATGCTCACTTTTTCACAAAGTTCTTTTTCGGAACAAGAAACCAAGTCTTGGATGCGAATACCAATCCGATTAATTTTATCGGAATAGCAAGGACCGATTCCACTCAAAGTTGTACCAATCTTATTTTTGCCTTTCATAAATTCATGGAGTTTATCCATTTCAATATGATAAGGCATGATGATGTGTGCTCTGGGACTGATAACCAAGTTATCAGGAGTAATCAAAATGCCTGCTTTTTGAAGCATTTCAATTTCATTTGCAAGAACACGCAAGTCAATTACTACACCAGCTCCGATAATGCTGATGTTTTCAGGCTTAATGATAGATGCCGGCAATAAATGCAAGGCAAACTTTTTTCCGCCTACAACAATGGTATGTCCTGCATTATTACCGCCAGTGGACCGAATGCAGATTGCATCATTGGAAATATAGTGTGAAACTCGGCCTTTGCCTTCGTCACCCCACTGCAAACCAACGATAGTTGTTACGTTACTCAAAATAAAACCTTCTTTCTTTGTTTCTAAATTTTTAGCGTGCAAAGTTACATAAAAACTATACCGCAAATATTATATCATAAAAGCTGGAAACAAGCAATAGATATAGAAGTAGATTGACAATTAAAGAATTTTGTAATAGTATATCTGTAAAATAAGAGAAAGGAACAAGAAATGAAAGAATATTTAAAAATATTATCAAATGAAATTCCAGATTTTTTGAATGATTACATAAACACACCGCAAATGCAGAAACTATCAGGAATAAGTGTTTCATGTGGTACATATTATACAAAATTATTTGACAAAATGGTATGGTATTCAAGTTTAGACCATAGCATAGCAGTAAGTCTAATTGTATGGAATTTTACAAAAGATAAAAAGCAAACAATTGCAGGGCTATTTCATGATATAGCAACACCAGTATTTAAGCACAGTATAGATTTTATGAATGGAGATTATAAAAAACAAGAATCAACAGAAGAACTTACAACTCAAATAATCAGGGAATCAAAAGAAATAATGTCATTATTAAAAAGAGATGGAATAAAAATAGAAGAGGTTGATAATTATCATATATATCCAATAGCAGATAATGATACTCCAATGTTATCAGCAGATAGGCTAGAATACACACTTTCCAATGGATTAGGTGCATGCAAAAATATTTGGAACTTAGAAGAAGTAAAAGAAATTTATGAAAATATAGAAATTCAGAAAAATGAGCAAGGCATTGAAGAACTAGGATTTAAAGATATCAAAATTGCAGAAAAATTTGTAAAAGGAATGAGAATATTATCAAATTCATACATAGATAATAAAACAAAATTCTCAATGCAATTTTTAGCAGATATAATGAAAATAATGTCATCACAAAATTTGATAACTAAAAAAGATTTATATGAATTATCAGAAAAAGAAGTAATAGAGAGAATTGAAAACTGTGATTATGCTGAGATTTCACAAAAATTCGATATGTGGAAAAATGCTCATGAAATCAAAGAGAGTGATGAAAAGGTTAAAGATAAATATTGTGTAAGTATTGATGCCAAAATAAGATATATAAATCCATTAGTAAATGGAATACGAATAAGTGAAATATCAGAAGTGGCAAAAGAAGAAATACAAAAGGCACTGGAATTTAAAACAAAAAAATATGCATATTTAGATTTTGACAATTTTAAAATTTTATAATAATATAGTAATACAGACATAAGATTAGAGAATAGAAAGGAAGAGATACGATGGAAAAGAAAATAGAGGAATTGAATGGATTTAAAGATTTGAGGATAGTTGATAATTTTTATCAAACATCAAGCTTTTTTCCAATGCCAACAACAGAAATAGGAACATTAAGTGAATCAGGTCAAACAAATTTGGGGTCATATTCACTATGTTTCCCATATTACATAGCAGGAAAGGACTATTATGCAATGCTACTTTGTTGTAGAAATAGTTCAAATACAGCTAAAAATATATTAAGAACAGGAAAATGTACAATCAATTTTATAACAGATAAAAGAAAATATTTTAAAGAAGCGGTAAGACTAGGATATCCAGGAGAAACAACTGAGGAAAAAATGAAAGATTGTATTTTCAATTTAGTTGATGGAAAAAGTGCAAGAGAAAATCCAAATGAACAATATCCAAAGATAGTTCAAGAAGCTTTCCAAGTATTTGAATGTACATGGGTAAGAGAATTAGATGGAGCGGAAAATGACAAAGTTCAAGATGAATATTTGCCACCATACCATCAATTTAACGGAATAACAAGTCAATTTGGAGCACACTTTATATTAAAAGTAGACCATATCTTAATGAAGCCTAAATATTATGATGCAATAATAAATGGTGTAAGTTCAAGTGTATTCCCACAAGTTCCAGTAGATTACGGATATCGTGATAATAAAAACTTCTGGTATACAAGATTTAAAAGACCAATTTCAGAGCCAATTCCAGCAAGTAAAGGAATCAGCTTAGATACTGTAAAATATGCGGCATCAAGAATTGATCCAGATGTAAAATTCACAGATGAGGCTTGTGCAAAATTAATAAAAGTTCCAAGAGTATTTTTGAGTACTGTATTAAAAGGCTGTGTTTCATGGGCAAAAGAAAATAATGTAACATTGATTACAGAAAAAGAGATGGAAATAATTCAAGATAAGAGAAATAAAGAGAAGAAATAAATAACATATGGGATGTGGAAAAAATGAATTGTGAAATTCAAGAAAAATGTGGAGGATGTGCATATGGAAAAATGCCATATGCACAACAATTAAAAACAAAAACAGAATATGTAGAAAAGCAATTACAAAAATTAACTCAAAAGGTAAAAGTAAATTATTGTATTGGAATGGAAAATCCGTATAATTACAGGAATAAGGGAAAATATGCTTTTAAAAATGGTAAAATGGGTTTCTTCGAAGAAGGAACTCATAAAATTGTATATGCCAAATGTGCAATACAAAATGAAAAAATAAATCAAGTCGCAGATTATATATTTGAACTTGTAAAAAAATATCATATTAGCATTTATAATGAAGATTCAGGAAAAGGATTTTTAAGGCATATTGTAATTAGATACGGTTTTTATACAGATGAAATTATGGTTATATTTGTAACTACAGATGGGAAGATGTATAAAAAACAAGAAATTGTAAAAGACTTAACAACTAAGTTCAAAGAGATAAAATCAATTATTCAAAACATCAATGTAAGAGAAACTAATGCAATATTAGGAAACAAGAGTTTTAAAATGTATGGCTCTGATTTTATAATGGACAAGTTAGGGGAGTTGAAAATAAAAATTTCACCATTGTCTTTTTATCAAGTTAATCCTGTTCAGATGAAAAAGTTGTATGACACAGCAATTGATTTTGCTAAACTTACAGGAAATGAAGTGGTATATGATTTATACTCTGGAATTGGAACAATTTCTTTAAGTGTTGCATCAAAAGCGAAAAAAGTGTATGGAATAGAAATTGTTAAAGATGCTGTAATTGATGCAAGAGCAAATGCTAGAATGAACAATATTACAAATGCTTCTTTTATGGATGGAAAAGTTGAAGAATTGTTGCCTAAATTATGCAACAAGGAAAAGGCTGATGTAGTTTTTGTTGATCCACCTAGAAGCGGTTTGGATGCTAAAACAATTAAGACAATTCTTAAAGTTAAACCTAAGAAAGTAGTTTATATTAGTTGTAATCCTGATACTTTAGCTGATAATTTAATGTTGCTTGAAAAGGATTATGATATTAAGG
>UMAJ01042332.1_pt1 | contig 10947 bp, 7 predicted proteins | sample 1963671 | NCBI WGS metagenome assembly UMAJ01 (sample SAMEA4835912, study PRJEB28245) | human gut metagenome | biome: gut microbiome; material: fecal sample | place: Denmark | collected 2008 | reverse complement strand
ACAGGTGAAACCGTTATCGGTGCATCTGTGGTAGTAAAAGGAAGTACCAACGGTACCATTACAGGTATAGATGGAGACTTTACCTTGAACAACGTTCCCAAAGGAAGTACATTGGTGATTTCTTTTGTGGGATATGAAACGATGGAAGTAAAGTGGACAGGAACTCCCTTGAACATCATCTTGAAAGACGACACACAAATGCTAGATGAAGTCGTTGTAGTGGGTTATGGTACACAGAAAAAAGTAAATGTAACCGGTGCCGTGAGTATGGTCGACTCCAAAGTGTTGGAATCACGCCCCGTACAAAATGTGGCACAAGCCTTGCAAGGTCAGATTCCGGGGTTAAATATGTCAGTGGGAAACAGTGGTGGTGCATTGGATGCTTCTCTTAATATCAACATCCGTGGTGCAGGTACCATCGGTGACGGTTCCAGTGGTAACCCCTTGATTTTGATTGACGGAATCGAAGGTGACATGAATACGGTAAACCCTAACGATATTGCCAATGTGTCAGTACTGAAAGATGCCGCCTCTTCTTCTATTTATGGTGCGCGTGCTGCATTCGGTGTTATTTTAATTACCACCAAAAACGGTATCAGTGGAAAAACAAGAGTCAACTATTCAGGTAATCTCCGTTTTTCGGATGCCATCCAAAAACCTAATATGACCAACTCATGGGATTTTGCCACCTATTTCAATGAAGCTCAACGCAATGCATACGGAACAGTCATCTTCGATGAAGACGATATGAACCGCATCAAGACATACATGAGCGGAGGTTACACCGACCCCACCAAACCGGAGTATTACGGTACGGTAGCCGGTAGCAACGGACGTTGGCAGAACTATGGAGGCGCATTTGCCAATACCAACTGGTTTGATGAATTCTATGAAAGTTGGGTACCTTCACAAGAACATAATTTAAGCATCAATGGTGGTAATGAAAAGATTACCTATTTGTTAAGTGGCAGCTTCCTTGACCAAAAAGGTCTGTTACGTCATGGTAGCGACAAGTTCCAGCGTTATACACTGAATGGAAAGATTTCGGTGAAACTTGCCGATTGGGTTACCATGAACTATAACAACAAATGGACACGCGAAAACTATGACCGTCCGACTTATATGACAGGACTGTTCTTCCACAATATCGCACGCCGCTGGCCGACTTGTCCGGTTGTCGATCCCAACGGACACTGGTCTGCCGATATGGAAATTATACAAATGGAAGAGGGTGGAAAACAAACCAGTGAAAAGAACTGGATAACCAATCAGATTCAATTTGTATTCGAGAACCTATCAAGGACTGGCACATCAATGTAGAAGGCAGCTTGCGCCAATACAATGAAAAATACCATTGGGCTGTACTGCCCATCTACGGTTATGATACCGACAACAACCCGTATCCGTTGTCTTGGAACGGAGGCGCTGCCGGTTATTCGGAAGTACAAGACTATCGTGCCAGCGAAGACTACTTCTCAACCAATATTTTCAGTGATTATTCAAAGACCATAGGCGACCATTATTTTAAAGTAATGGCAGGTTTCAATGCCGAGCTTTACAAGAAAGGCGGTCTGACCGGCTTCGGTACAGACCTTATCACTCCCAGCGTGCCTGAACTGAATACCACACAGGATAATAAAAACGCTTACAACAGTGCATCCGAACTGGCCATTGCCGGTTTCTTCGGACGTATCAACTACAATTACAAAGAACGCTATTTGTTGGAAGCCAACCTTCGCTACGATGGTTCTTCACGCTTCATCGGTGACAAGCGCTGGGGACTGTTTCCATCGTTCTCTGTAGGATGGAACATTTCACGTGAAGAGTTCTTCAAGCCGCTGTCAAACATAATTGGTACTCTGAAGCTGAGAGGCTCATGGGGTCAATTAGGAAACAATGAAACCGAAGCCTGGTATCCATTCTTCCAAAGTATGCCTACCGGAACCACCAACTCGGGATGGCTGATCAATGGAGTACGCCAAAACACAGCCGGACTTCCGGGCATTGTCAGCAGTGTACTGACATGGGAAACCGTAGAATCATGGAACGTCGGTGTAGACTTCGGACTTTTTGATAACCGACTGACCGGTTCATTTGACTACTACCAACGCTATACTTACGACATGGTAGGTCCCGCTCCCACCCTTCCCGGTATTTTGGGTGCATCTGCTCCGAAAATAAACAATGCCGACATGAAATCTTATGGTTGGGAAATGGAATTATCATGGAGAGACCGTATCGAAGACTTCAACTACGGAGTACGCTTCACTTTGGCCGACGGACAACGTAAGGTACTGAAATATCCGAATGAAAGCGGTGATATCTACAGTTGGTACAACAACAAGCTGGACGGAACCATCTGGGGATACACCACAGTAGGTATCGCACAGACTCAAGAAGAGATGAATGCCCATTTAGCCAACAACAAACCCAACTGGGGTTCAAATTGGGGCGCCGGCGACATTATGTATGCCGACTTGAACGGAGACGGAGAAGTGACTTCCGGTTCCAAAACCCTTAACGACCATGGCGACCTGAAAATCATCGGTAACAGTTATGCACGTTACAATTTCGGTTTCACAGTAGATGGCTCGTGGAGAGGATTAGACTTCTCTATCTTCCTGCAAGGTACCATGAAACGTGATTATTGGCTGGACGGTCCGTACTTCTGGGGAGCCAGCGGTGACGAATGGCAGTCAGCTTGCTTCACCGAGCACTTGGATTATTGGACACCCGAACACACCAATGCTTATTATCCGAAACCATACTTCGGAAATATCAAGAAGAATCAGGAAGTTCAAAGCGGATATTTACAGAATGCAGCATACCTGCGCGTAAAGAATGTACAAGTAGGTTATACTTTACCCAAAAGCTGGACTAAAAAGGCTGCCATGGAATCTGTACGTTTCTATGTTTCCGGTGACAATCTGCTCACTTGGACAGGTATCAGCTCCATATTCGACCCCGAAACATTGGGCGGCGACTGGGGACCGGGTAAACTATATCCGTTGCAAAGAACCTTATCTGTCGGTGTAAATGTTAACTTCTAAAAAAATACGAATATGAAATTAAGTTTAAAACATATCTACATCTGCTCACTTATCGGTCTGGGAGCATCCACATTGGCTTCCTGCAATGACTTTTTGGATCGTGAGCCGATAACCAATGTAACCCCCGAAGCCTATTTCACTACCGTAGATCAAGTGGGTGCATACGTTATCAACTACTACTCTTATCTGCAAAACTCTCGCCAGCAGTCTCTTTACCATGACAAGAACTGGCGCAGCGGTATGACACTCAATGACAATAATACCGACAACCTGTTTTCACAAACAGGTGACTTGGACTATTTTGCAGGAGAAAAACAAGTACCTTCGGGAAAGAACTTTCAAACTTACACTTCCCGTGCCCGTGTATGGAACTGGCTTCTTGAGCAAATTCTACCAAAAGAAGAAGCGGGAAGCATACAAGGTGACAAGTCTATTCTGAGCCACTACATCGGCGAAGCTTATTTCTTCCGTGCATTGGCATACTATCAGGCATTGGTCCGCTATGGCGATTTTCCCATTATCGACGAAGTGCTACCCGACGATCAAGCCATCCTGAAGGAACTGAGTCAGCGTGCTCCGCGTAATGAAGTGGCACGCTTCATCCTGAAAGACCTTGATACAGCCATCTCACGCCTGAAAGACCAAAGTTTCCAGAACAACCAACGCATCAACAAACAAACTGCACAGCTACTCAAGTCACGTGTGGCCTTGTTTGAAGCCACCTTCGAAAAATATCACAAAGGCACCGGACGTGTTCCGGGCGATGATACATGGCCGGGAAAAGACATGGAATACAATCAGGGAAAAACATTCGACATTGCAGGAGAAATAAACTTTTTCCTGACTGAAGCCATGAGTGCTGCCAAAGCCGTTGCCGACCATTGCACACTGACAGGCAACTCTCATCAGATGAATCCCGTTTTGGGACAAACCAGCGGATGGAATCCCTACTTCGATATGTTCAGCCAAGAAGATTTAAGCAGCATTTCCGAAGTATTGCTTTGGAAACAATATAACCTGAGCATCGGTTATACCCACGATGCAGCTTACATCCTATCTGCCGGTGGTGACCAATTGGGACTTTCACGCAGCTACATCACTTCTTTCCTGATGAAAAACGGACTTCCCTACTATGCCGACGGTTCGGGTTACAAAGGCGACCTGAGCGTATCAATGGAAAAAGAAGGACGTGACGAACGTCTGCAACTCTTTGTATTCGGTGAAGAAGACATTGTTCGTTCCGATCCTGCCGACCCTGCTGTTGCCAAAAATAATGAAGTTGTGATTCTGGATACCATTCCATTGGTAACAAGCAGCGTAGAATTGCAAGACTTTACAGGATACCGTCCTCGTAAATACTACAACTATGATTACGACCAGTACAAGAGTAATACCATCATCTGTACGACAGGAGCCGTAGTGTTCCGTGCTGCCGAAGCCTACCTGAACTATATCGAAGCATGCTACGAAAAGAACGGTTCATTGGATAATGATGCCGCCGGTTATTGGAAAGCTATCCGCCGCCGTGCAGGTGTGAGCGAAGATTATGAACTGACCATAGCCAACACCAACTTAGACAAAGAAGCTAATGTAGTGAGCGGTACCGTATATGGTGATTTGGCAGTCTTCTCCGGCGACCAAAAAGTAGACGCAACACTCTACAACATCCGTCGCGAACGCCGTTGCGAATTTATCTCGGAAGGTATGCGTTGGGACGACCTGAAAAGATGGCGTTCATGGGATCCTGCCATTACCGGACACTATATGCTGGAAGGTATGAACTTATGGGACGAAGCTTACAAAAAATATGTAGATGCCACCGGCAAATCAACTTTGATAGCCGATGGAACAAGTAATGCTAACATTTCAGCCGCTTCTGTCAGCAAGTATGTCCGCCCAATGGGACGTACCGAAATAAACAACCAATTGTTCAACGGATATACATGGAAAAAGGCATTCTATCTGGAACCTTTCGGTGTACAAGACTTCACATTGAGCGCCAGTGACCCCAATGATGTCAAAACTTCAACCATGTATCAAAATCCATATTGGCCTATGACAGCCGGACGTGCATTGGAATAAGTTGGTAAATAGGTATAACGATAAGAAAATGTTAATGATAATCATTCTGAAAACAGAATAATCGTCTTAACATAACTGTGATGGGAAAGGGGGTTCGAGAGAATACCCTTTTCTTTATTCTTTTTCAAAGACCGACTCATTTACCTTAAAAAAATCGGATTCAACGGAGAGGACAGAAAAAGAGATGAGAAGAAGAACGGTCTATTGGCAACCCGACATAAAGATAAAAAAGGGAAAAGCAGATATTATCTTTACGGCTCCTCCGCAAGCCCCCCTGTTAATGGTGATACAGGGCATATCCGCCAATGGGAAACTGATAACAGCAAACAAAATATTATAATCATTTAAATAGTATCGATTTATGAAAAACCTTTATTTAATTTGCCTTTTATTTATCATTTCCGCCTGTGGAACACCTACCACAGAAGATCGGATTACATTTACACAAGTAGACCCCTTTCTGAAAGTATTCAGAGAATCAAACTTCTTCCCAGAGTATAACGAGACAGAAGAAGTGGCTGCAGGCGAGCACGCCACCTTCCAGTTTGCAGTGAGAGCCGCACTGCCATTGAAGGAATTGTCGGCACAGGTCACGGCGTTCACCAACGAAAAAGGAACACAGTTACAAAGTAGCCCGCGTACGGGTTTTGTAGATTATGTGCGGGTGGGCCGGCAGACACCCGACCGTGCCAAAGACGCCATCACCTCTCTCTCACACTACTATCCCGACCCCATTATCGAGCAAAACGGACAATCCGTGACACGTGATGTGGCGCAACCCATCTGGATTTCCGTTCCCGTTCCCACCAATGCGGAAGCCGGAACCTATAAAGCCACATTCAGCCTCAAAGGAAAAATGGGCAACCAAACCTTTGAGTTGAAAAAAGAAATCAGCGTAAAAGTTTACCCCATCGTAATGCCCCAACCGGATTTATGGGTAACCAATTGGTTTGGCACATCACCCGACAAAATGAAAATATTCAATGGCGGGAAAGAGGGGGAACCTTACTCGGACGTTTACTGGGAAATGGTACAAGAACTGGCCGACAAAATGAAAGAATGCTATTCCAACGTTATCCTGCTCTCACCGCTGGAACATATCGAGTTTGAAGAAAAAGACGGAACCTATACTTTCGACTACTCGCGATTCGACAAAATGATAGACATCTTCCACCGGGCCGGTGTATTGAAAATGCTCGAAGGCGGACATATCGCCGGACGTACGGGAGACTGGAGCAGCCAATTCGCACCCTATGTCCCTCGGTATGAGAACGGCAAGAAGAAATTGGTGCAATATCCTATGGAATCGGAACAGGCTGTCAACTTCTATCGCCAGTTTATTCCCTCGCTTGCCGCCCATCTGAAAGAAGCATATCCGGAAGTACTGTATGCACAACACATTGCCGATGAGCCTACAAGCGACAATATAAAAAGTTATGTAGCTATCGCCCGATTTGTGAAACAGCAGTGTCCGGACATCAAAATCATAGAAGCTTGCCATACTCATGATCTTGAGAATATTCTCGACATCTGGGTGCCGCAACTCAACTTCTACAAGGAGGGATATGACTTCTATCGCGAAAGACAAAAACAGGGAGACGAAACGTGGTTCTACACCTGCCTTGCTCCTCAAGGCGACTTTGCCAACCGTTTCTTGGAGCAACCGCTCATCAAGACCCGCCTCATTCACTGGCTCAACTTCAAATATGGGGCAACAGGGTATCTGCATTGGGGATTCAACCAATGGTTTACCGGCAATGATCCTTACAAGGAAACAACCCGCATGAATGAGGAAGGAGGCAATACACTACCCGGAGGAGACAGCTGGATAGTCTACCCTAACAACGGAAAACTGTATGGTTCCATCCGTCTGGAAGCTATGCGCGACGGTATTGCCGACTATACGCTTCTGAAAATGTTGGAAAAGAAGAATCCCGAACTGGCACGGGAACTCTGCCGGCTGGTTGTATTCCACTGGACACTGTATGATACCGAGAGCGACCATTTCCGCAACATCCGGCATCAAATATTGGAAGAGTTAAGTAAGTAAATTTACAGATGCCAGATTAAAACTGTGGGAGTGTGTCAAAACTAAACCGATCTATCCCATCGTCAGTCGTAGGGACAGGGTTTGCCTGCCCGAAGACACAAAGCAAACTGTTTTCGGGCGAGCGAACCTCGCCCCTACGAACGAAACGACAGCATTATCCACGTTTTGACACACCCACACACTATTATCATGGTAATTATTCCGGCTACTTCTCTATAATGATGCTGTAACTCACATCAAACACCTCTTTGCTTCCCAATTTCTGAATCCATTCCCTGTCTTTCAGCTCTCCGTCAAACCCGACGGCATCACAACGACCATACCACGGTTCAATGCAGACAAACGGACAATCAGGATGAGCTTTGGCAGGCGACCACAACGCCACTAGCGGAGTGTCAAACTCCAGACTGATATGAGGTTGCTTCTTCCTGTCCAGCAAGGTCACTTTCTTGAGTTGCGCATCCTGAAAGATATATGTATCACAGTCAAACGTATGTGTATCTATTTTCATCAGTCCGTCCACATCCCGTTCCAATGTATGAAGCTCCGGTGACACGCACCCCTTCTCCACCGGAACGATATACCGCAGTTCCTCTTTACTGTCGAAAGCAAAGAATCCACGTTCGTCTACCGATGCATCAAATCCGGGGAAGTTAAAGGCAGGATGAGCACCGATTTGGAAATACATATCCAACTGCCCAAGGTTCTCTACACGCCATTTGACTGTAATCCGATTGCCTTCCAGCAGGTAGCCAATCATCAAACGGAAGGGAAAAGGATATTTTCCAAGCGTTTCCGGAGTCGACTCCAACCAGTAAACTATTCCGTCCTCTCCTTTGTATGTCACTTTGAAATCCATATCACGGGCAAAGCCGTGCTGCCCTATCCGGTAAGAATTGCCCGCATAGCGGTAAGTGTCTTCCCACACACGCCCCACGATGGGAAAGAGAACAGGTGAACGGCGTCCCCAAAAACGGGTGTCTCCCTGCCACAAGTATTCTTTTCCATTTTTCTGAATACTTTGTAATTCAGCTCCGTGCTCACTGACACCGACGGTAAGGACAGAATTAGATATTGTTTCCATTTTATTCTTTTTTTTACTTAGATGTTTATTTTCGGGTAAAGGTAAGGATGTTTCATGATATGACAAAACGAATATGGAAGGATTATTTTCAGGAGTCTTCGCGCAACATATAACCTTTTCTCATCAGTGAGTCTATCTTGACTGTATTGTCATTGCGAAGTGCCCTCCGCAGATAACTAATCTGCACGTTCAACGCAAGAGAGTTGGCATACGAGGATGCACCCCATACTTTGTTAAGCAGACTGTCACGGTCGACAGATACATTCACGTTTTTGGCAAGCATCCGGAGTATCTCTGCCTGACGCGAAGTGATAAGAGTCTTGTTATTGCCGGTGCGTATTTCGTTAGTAGTATAATTAAACACTGTATTCCCGAAACTATACATTTCCGTCTGCACCACATCATCGCCGCACTGAAAACGCTCGCGGATGCGGGCAAGCAGTTCCTCAGGATAGAACGGCTTGGCGAGGTAATCATTGGCACGAAGGTCGAATCCTTTCAGTCGGTCAGCTTTATCACTGCGGTCGGAAAGAAAAAAAAGCAACACATTACGGTCTAGGGCACGAATGTGTTCAGCCACTTCAAAACCGTTCAGTTCGGGCATATTGATATCCAGCAAAACAAGGTCGGGCTTCACGGCAGGAAACTGTTCAAGAGCGATGCGACCGTTTCCGGCATATGTCACTTCATACCCTTCGGCTTCTAGAAAACGTTTCAGGAGCATGGAGTATTTCAAGTCGTCATCGGCAAAAAGTATTTTTAATGCTTTCATTAGTGTCAGGGTTATGGGGTGAAACAGTAGTTATTGAGGAAAGCAAAGCACAAAAGTAGTGCCTTTCCCCGGTTGGCTGGTCAGGGTTATCGTTCCGTGGTGAGCTTCGGTCAGCAGTCTGACATAGCTCAAGCCCAGTCCGATACCCGGAATATTACGGTCGGGAATATTATTCCCGCGATAGAATTTATCAAATATTTTACTCTGCTCCGAAGCAGGGATACCTATTCCATTGTCGGATATGGCAAGGGTCAGTGTGTGTGCCTGCAAGGTGCACGAAATGCTGATAGCGACCTCACTGCCCGAATATTTAATGGCATTCTCCAACAGATTGCTGATGATGTTTGCCAAATGTACGGGGTCTGCCGTAACCAGCTGAGTGGTCATGTCAAAATGCGGAGTAATCACGACATTCTTTCCTGCGGGAATGTTGCAGAGACGAATCAGCTTTTGTATCGTTTCACACACATCGAAAGTACGGATATTGAGTGGTGTATGTTCATAATCGGCACGCGTCATATCTCTTACTTTCGCCAGATAAGCAGACAGGTTGTCAATCTCAAACATGGAGTCCTTCAGCACTTCGTCCATAGCGGCCTCATCTGTGCGCATGGATTTATTGTTGAGGAAGGCAACACACATTTTCAGTGTCTGCACAGGACGTTTCAACTCATGTATCATCGTGTTCACAAAACTCTTCCTCATTTCATCTATCTTCCGCTGTTTCAGTATCGTCTTGATTTGGTAGACAAGGCAGCAGACGAGCACCAGCACCAGCAAGATGCTTCCGGTGAGTTGCCACATCATTTGCTTAAGTAACGGATTGACAGGTACGGTAACAATAGCCGTCATTGCCTGCTTCACCAAGGGATTGTAAGGATAAGTAACAAGCATACGAGGAGGAAACAAGTTCTCCAGCGAATGGTAAGTGCCGCGCCACAGGGTGGAATCAATGTTCACCTGCCGTATATCGGTAGCCGTGATATGATTGGCTTCAAAAAGAGAATCGAGCCTTGTAACGGTGAGAGGAAAGCTCAGTTCTGTAGAGAAACGGCTCGTCGCCTCAAAAATAAGTTCGCTGGGAATATTGTAGGTCGGCACACTGAATGTATCGCGACGTATCTCTTTTTCCTTAAAGGCATCAACAGCTCCCGCCGCCAGCGAATCACCCTGACTCTGCGTAAATTTCTCGTAAAGGGTAATGACACACCGTGAATTTCCTTTACTGTTGGTCAAGTCGGGCATTTCGATGCTGTAACTCAAAGTCATCGGAGTATTGACGGTACGCTGCTTGTAACGTGCCTCAAACTCGGCATTCTCCAGTTTCAGAATTTCTGCATGAAGATTACGCATGTGTTCGTCCGCCGAATATCCATATTGATTGTAAAGCCAGTATGCCTGTCCGCCTATAATCAGCAAAGCCGTGATAATGGTAAGTATCCAGACCGTTTTTATTTGCTTTTCCATATTCTTTTCTTTTCGGCAAAGGTAAACGGTATCGGCGGATGTACAATGTACGCGAGGAGTTTTTTTAGACTGCGTAATATTTCAGTAATAACTTCCGACCTGCCAAAAGAAAGGAAAAGGATAGCTTTGCAGCATGAGAATCATAAACCTCAAACTTTTGTAATATGATGAAACTGAACAAGAAAATCCTGACTCTGATGCTAGTTTTCGGAGTCTGTGCCACGGCTGTTGTTTGGCGATCGCTTTCTCGCCGCCTCCCAAACGAGCCTGTTCGCGCAAGGCAATCAGCTCTTTTACTTTTTCAAGTTGGTTACTCATATTTTTTCGATATAATGTTTATTTTTCAGGTTTCTCACACAACTCGGTCAGAACGCTGCAAGTCGATTTCGGATGAAGGAATGCTATATCGAGACCTTCCGCTCCACGACGAGGTGCCTGATCG
>UMAJ01003944.1_pt1 | contig 11266 bp, 6 predicted proteins | sample 1963671 | NCBI WGS metagenome assembly UMAJ01 (sample SAMEA4835912, study PRJEB28245) | human gut metagenome | biome: gut microbiome; material: fecal sample | place: Denmark | collected 2008 | reverse complement strand
GGAAAGCGAGCTTTCCATGGGCTGAACCTTTTCGGTTTGCAGGGCTTGTAGCTAGATCCTGTTGTAGTTAATCAGACATCCCTTCAGGATGATCTGGCGTTCTTCGTCTGTAAGTTCTCCAAGACGGAGCGTGAATTCGTGGAGTCCGTCCTCAGCAACCTTGTAGGCTTTGATGGTGTCTGCCTTTGTTTCAACGGCAGTACGGATTCCCGGGAAGAACAGGTAATCGAGATTCTTGAACGGAAGCTCTCCTTCTTCGATCAGGAACGGTAACATCCCCCAGTTGATGAGGTTGGAACGGTAACGCTTGGTTGCATATTCGTTGGCAATGTTGGCCCAGCCGCCAAGTACCTTCTGGCAGGAAGCCGCCTGCTCTCTGGCAGATCCGTCTCCCGGCTTTACTGCAAAGATGGTAGAACCGAAGCCGATATTGCTATGGTTCACATCCGGATAAGACTTCTTGATCGTCTCAATTACCGGCTTTAATTCCGGCTTTGCTTCTGCGGCGCATTTTCCTTCCATTAATGCTTTCTGTGCTACCTGGATATCCTTGGCAAGTCCTACATAGGCAGGATCCTTACGGGAAAGTGTGAATTCCGCAAGTCCTAACGGATTGGAACGGTAGGAGGAGGTTTCTCCGGAAGGAATGAGTTCGTCTGTCGTGGTAACCGGATCGTGGATCTCAGATACGACACGAAGGACGAGGTTTTCCGGAAGTGCGGTCATCTCCGGCCAGTCCTTGATGTTGGGACCAAAATGGATCTCAACACCGGGATCTGCTACTCCCTTTGAGTCAAACACTCTGTTTGCATAAATATTGGAATCAAAATGATACTTGTATTTACCAATTGTTCCGTCAAAATCCGTTGCAGGAGTAAGAACCCCCTTATTTGCTGCTGTTGCGGCAATGGATCTGGCATCCATCAGGGCAACCGATGCAATCTGTCCGTTCTGCAGCTTCGAGCCTTCACGGTTCGGGAAGTTTCTTGTCGAATGACGGATACTGAATGCATTGTTTGCCGGAGTATCGCCTGCACCAAAGCAAGGTCCGCAGAATGCGGTCTTTAACACAGCTCCGGTCTCCAGTAAGGCTGCTGCACATCCGTTCTTAATCAGTTCCATATAAACCGGCATGGACGCAGGATATACACTTAATGTAAATTCATCAGATCCTATGTAGGAGCCTCTCATAATATCTGCCGCTGCGCAGATATTTTCGAATCCACCACCGGCACATCCTGCAATAATTCCCTGATCCACCATAAATTTACCGTTTACGACCTTATCCTTTAAGGTATAAGGTACGGCATTGTCAAGGGAAACTGCTGCACGCTTCTCTACATCATTCAAAATATCCTGAAGATTTGCATTCAGCTCTTCAATCGTATAGGTGTTGCTCGGATGGAACGGCATTGCAATCATCGGCCTGATGCCTGCAAGGTCAATTGTGATCATTCCATCGTAATAGGTTACTTCACCCGGATTTAATTCTTTATAATCCCCACTTCTTCCATGAATCTCATAGAATTCCTTAATGGTATCATCGGTTCTCCAGATGGAGGAAAGGCAGGTTGTCTCTGTCGTCATGACATCGATTCCGATACGGAAATCGGCACTTAAGGAAGAAACACCGGGGCCGACAAATTCCATAACTTTATTCTTTACATAGCCGTTGGCAAAAACAGCTCCAATAATCGCAAGTGCCACGTCCTGGGGACCAACACCCTTTACCGGCTCTCCGGTCAGATAAACACCAACCACTCCCGGCATATTGATATCATAGGTCTGGTTCAAAAGCTGCTTTACAAGCTCCGGTCCCCCCTCTCCCATTGCCATGGTTCCGAGTGCTCCGTAACGGGTATGGGAATCGGATCCAAGGATCATTCTTCCGCCGCCTGCAAGCATTTCTCTCGCAAACTGATGAATCACGGCCTGATGAGGCGGTACATAAACGCCGCCGTACTTTTTGGCACAGGTAAGACCAAACATGTGGTCATCCTCATTAATGGTTCCTCCTACTGCACAAAGGGAATTATGACAGTTGGTAAGAACATATGGTATCGGGAACTTCTCAAGCCCTGAGGCGCGCGCAGTCTGAATGATTCCAACAAAAGTAATGTCATGGCTGGTCAGCTTATCAAATTTGATCTTGAGCTTGTCCATATTTCCTGACGTATTGTGATTTTCAAGAATTCCGTAGGCAATCGTTTCTTTCTTCGCCTGTTCTTTGGAAATTTCTTTGCCTGTTTTTGCCTTAATCTGCGCTGCTGCCTCTCCGGAATCCGGGATAATTTCGGTTCCGCCAAGCAGGTAAGCACCGCCTTTCAATAAAGATACCATTTCTTTCCTCCTGTATCGTGCCTGATTGTTCTTTTTAATACATCTATTCCGATTATACATAATCTTTCCAGGTAAAACAACTTCATTTTCAATCTTAAAAACCGACCTCCAAGTCAGTTTGACCTGACCCGGAGACCGGTTCTGTATAACAAGACTGTTGTTTATAAAATTACTGCTTTACAGCTTAAATTTATTTACTGAGATTTTCCAGATAAGTAGCATACTGATTCAGGAATTCCTGCTGTACCTTTTCCAATCCAGCCGTCTTGCATTTTTCGTTCAGCTCGTTAATTGTAGCCTGTACATCATCCACAAGACCAAGTTCAAGCATAGGCACATACTGGGAACATACCTCATTCATTGCAGCAAGTTCACTCTTTACAGCCGTGTCATCAAAGATAAATCCACTTGTTATCTCACTGATTGCATCACCCATAAGCTGCTGACGGATTTCACTCTGTGTAGTTCCGGCTTCTCCCTGAATTCTTTCCAGAACATCATTTTTTAATCCCCATGAAATCGGTGCATTACCCACTGTGTAATTTGCCTGGTCAGCTCCAAGTGTATAGGTTGTATCACTTGTTGCATTATAAGTGGAGCCTTCAATACCATATCTTGCAATATCATAGCATTCTTTATCAAATTTCAAAACATCAAGCACCATCATGGCTCTTTCCTGATTTTCCGACACTGCTGGGATTGCAAAGCCATCACCGGTATAAACGCCTTTTACATGAACCACACCGGGTGTAATATTAACCAGTTCTGCTTTCCATTCCGGATGTTCGGAATCTACTACATTTTTTGCGGATTCACAAGTATCAAGATTCCAGAACAGTGCTGCGCTTGTTCCATTCTCAAATGCATCTAATGGAGAAGTTGTGTTAGACACTGCATTTTTGGACCAGAAGCCCTGATCTGCCCAATCCTTCATCATGGTACAGAAATCCAGATATTCCTGTGTTCCGTACTGCCATACCACATCATCCACCGTAGGATCCGTGCCTTTGTAGAAATAACCAAAGTACTTGCCGCTTCCACAGCTCATCGGAACCAGATTGTTTCTGCTCTGGAATAAGTTCATGGACATTTCAACGCCGTCACCTGCTGCCGCATAAGGATAAATACCATCCTCATTTTCCGCCACTGCCTTGAAGTACTCCTCCAGTTTTTCCACGCTGTTGATCTCACCGATGTTATATTTTTCTTTCAGATCACCACGGATCAGAACCGGCATTGCATTGTTTACATACGGGCTGTTTTTCGGAATCATATAGCAGGCGCCATCAATTTTTGCCTGTTCGAAAGCCATGGAATCTTCTCCGGCATAGGTCTGCGGCATAAACTGCTGCAAAAGATCGTTTGTAATTTCAACAAACGCTCCCTTGGTTGCTTCTTCATTATAAAAAGCCCAGGTAGATGTATAAATCAGATCAATGTTCTCACCACTTGCCAAAAGCAGGGAATATTTCTGTGTGTAATCACTTAATGCAATATAATTAATGGTAAGAGAGGTATTCAGTTTTTCTTCCAGCTTTTCATTCAATGCTGTCTGCACTGCATCTGCAGCTACCGGTTCATCACCGATAACATACATCACCAGATCCTTATGCTCTGAGATATCATTTCCATAATATCCGTCTGTCTCATCACCTCCTGCTGTCTGCGCATCAGAATCTGTTTCCTCATCTGTTGCTGCTTCCTGCGTATCATTCTGGCTGCTTTCTGTTCCTGCATTTTCCTCTGTTGTCGTACTGCTTCCACAGCCGGCCAGAATACCCATCATCATGGTTACGCTTAGTAAAATAGCTATTGCTTTCTTTTTCATAGCTGGTCTCCTTTCTATTTTCTTTCTATTTTCACAGGTCTGTTAACCCTTAACAGCTCCCAATGTGATTCCTTTTACAAAATACTTTTGTACAAACGGATATAATAAAATAATCGGGCCCGTTGCAACTACGGTCAGTGCCATCTTCGTTGACTCAATCGGCATGGAACTGACAGAAACCGTTGTCTGACTTGCGATCTCCCGCAATGCCTTAATACTTCCCATAAGCTGATATAATAAATACTGCAGATTCATAAGATCATTTTTATCAATAAACAACATGCACATATACCAGTCATTCCAATACGTCAGTGCTGTAAACAGTCCAATGGTTGCGACTACCGGCTTGGACAACGGAAGAATCAGTTTGACAAAAATTTTGAAATCTCCTGCTCCGTCTATTTTCGCGGATTCTGTTATCTCCATGGGAATTCCTCCCATGAATCCTTTTACCAGGATAATATGCCATACAGAAACTATCGTCGGTACGATCAGTGCCCAGATGGTATTCTTTAAATGCAGATACTTTACACACAGGATATACCACGGAACCAATCCGCCTGAAAACAATGTTGTGAAGAAAAAGTAAAAGGAAAATATATTTCTCCACTTGAAATCCTTCCTCTGTAATACATATCCCGTCATTGCATTGATAAACACACTGACTGCGGTTCCAACAACGGTTGCAAATATGGTTACCAGATAGGCTTTTAATATTTTTCCCGGGTTTTGGAAAATAAGCTGATATGCTGCCAGGGAAAAATCCTTAGGCCATAAAACATAACCATTTTTAATAATATAATTTTCACTGGTAAAGGATGATGCAATGATCAGCAGAAACGGAATCACACAAATGATTCCAAAAATTGCAATCAATGGATATCCAATCCCTTTAAAAAGGAGCACATCTTTTCCCATCTTTTTACTTTTCATGTCATCACTCCTTTAAAATAATGCATAGTCCGAATTTATTTTCCGAATCATTCCATTTACCACCATGATGGTTACAAAGCACAGAATGGATTGATAAAAACCGGCCGCAGCCGCCATCCCTATATCCGAGGTTTCCAAAAGGGATCGGAATACAAACGTATCAATCACATCCGTAGAGTCATACAAGGCACCGTTCTTTCCAATCAGCTGATAGAACAGATCTAAGTTTCCCCTGAAAATTTTGCTCACATCAAGCAGCACCATGGTAATGATCGTCGGTCTGATCGCCGGGAGTGTAACATAATGGATTCTCTGAAAGATGTTTGCCCCATCAATCTGGGCAGACTCATGAAGCTGGGTATCCACGCCGGTCACGGCCGCCATATATACCACCATGCTGTATCCCACACTTTTCCAGGCATTGAACAATACAATCAACACCCGCCACGCCGGTCCGTCTGCATAAAGGTTAATCGGTTCCATCCCCAACGTCTTCAGTACACCGTTTACAACACCATTCTCGTAGTTCAGCAAATTATATGCTATCGTTCCGACAATAACCCATGATACAAAATATGGGAGAAAAATAGAGGATTGCGTCACTTTCTTGAACTTCTTTCCTCTTGCTTCACTTAAAATAACTGCAAAAAGCACTGCCAGAAAGGTATTCACCGCAATGAAACACAAATTATATGAAAATGTATTTGCTGTTACTGCAAATGCTTTTCCCGACATAAAAAAGAATCTGAAATTGTCAAAAATTCCTGTAACCCATGGACTTCCCCAGATTCCATCCCTGTAGTTGTATTGTTTAAAAGCCAGCACCATTCCACCCATAGGCAGATATGCAAAAATAAAGATAATAACCACTGCAGGAGCGAGCATCAGAAGCAGTGTTCTGCTCTTCTTCAATTCCTTTAGAAATTCCTTCATATGGGCTTTCATCTCCTTTCTGACTTCATCTTAGCATCTCACCTGTACAATGAAAATCAGACATTCTTTTAATGAATAGCACAATCTTTTTGGTTTATTGAACCCCATTTTTCCCTATGCTATACTATGTTCACGCTTAATATTAAGGTAGCTTTTGGCCAAAGGAGGTCTTCCAATGAAATTATTGCTAGTTGATGATGAACCCTATACCCGTGAAGGAATCTTATCCATTATTGCTTTTGATAAACTGGGAATTGACGAGGTTTTTTCTGCTGAAGATGGACTTTCCGGGCTTGCCATGGCAAAAGAATATCAGCCGGATATTATCCTGACCGATGTACGTATGCCACATTTAGACGGGATCTCCATGTCCTATCAGATCCGCGAATTTCTTCCCGGCTGCTGTATTATTTTTATGAGTGGATTTGCAGAAAAAGATTATTTGAAGTCCGCAATCAAACTCTCTGCCATTAACTATATTGAAAAACCGTTTTCGCCCGAAGAACTCGAGACCACCCTGCAGCTTGCTGTCAGTAAATGCAACCAGGAAAAGGAGCAGCTCCATTCTTCCACACAGCTCAGCCATACCCTGAACTTAAGTCTTCCTGCGATTCGAAACAGAATCGCTCTTACTGTTCTGCGTCCTGTGCATGACCATGCACGTGCAGAGCTCTCTACTTATCTGCAGCTTGTATATCCATCTTTTCACGCCGGCGGACGGTGGATCAGCTTTCTGATCATGCTGCTCCCCGAATCGGAATACAGCCTTGACAGTCTGCAGACTCTTTTAGAAGACAGACTGTCTCTTTCTTCCTTTAACTATCACTTTATCAGCATGAAAAATGAGAATGTTCTTGTTGTCCATATTGGCCTGTCCAATCCGGACTATCAGGACATTCCCGTTTCTGAAATTGAAAATACCTGTTACACCCTACGCGATATTTTAGTAACAGCCTGTCACTTCATTCTGGCCACCGGACAACCGGTTTCCTCCTTTTATGATCTGTATGAGTCCTACCAGACTGCCTCCATCAGCCTGCAGCGTGGCTTTTTCAAGAAAATGGACTCGATCATCTTTTATAGCAAAGCAACGTCAGAATCTGCCTACCTGTTGGACGGAACGAAACTGATTCCTTTTGAAAAGGCTTTAAAATCCCATGATAAAGCTGCTGCCTTAGCCTGGCTGTGCAGTCTGACTGCCGAGCTTTCCCACTATAGCAGTACTCCCGTCAGTACCTGTAAAAGTTTCTTTGCCCAGGCTGCCGTCTGCTTATACGAACTGGATCACATGAGCAAAATTCATGCTTTTCCCGATGTATCATCTCCTATGGAAATTCAGGATACCATTTGGAATATGTCTTTTTTAACAGACATTGAGGACTATATTTTTCAGAAGCTGGAAGATTATTTTTCAATTAACGATGAGCAGTATACGCAAAACCCGATTTCCTATCAGATCAAAGATTATATAGAGCAGCATTACACAGAGGAATCCCTTTCTCTTACTGTACTTTCCGAGCATTTCAGCATTAGTGAATCCTATCTGTGTGTCATTTTTAAGAAGACCTTTGATATTACAATTAACCAATATATCATCAATCTCCGTATGTCAAAGGCCAAGCAGTACCTCCTGGAAAGCAACCGGAAAATCAAGGAAATTTCTGAATTAGTCGGTTATCGTGACTGCAATTATTTTATACGGCTTTTTAAGAAGACCTATCATATTACGCCATCAGACTTCAGATAAATTGAGGGAGACATTATGAAATTATACAACCGTCTTATATCCATTTTTAACAACTTTAGCCTTCAGAAAAAAATTTTTTATTCCTATTTTTTTCTCTGTTTTTTACTGATTTCCATTCTGTCTGTTTCGATCTGTACTTTTACCGCTTCCTCTCTTCGTAAGAGAAACACGTTTTCGCTTCAGCAGAACTTTAATCAGGCTGTTTCTTATCTGTCCTACAAATTAGACGGTATCAGTTCCACCAGTGATATGTTAATTTACAACATATCACTGAATTCCATACTGAATCAGACCGCAAGCACTTACAGTTCCAGTCAGCAGGTGAATGATTCCAAGGAAATCCTTCACCTTCTCAAAAACATACAGGAAAACGATGACATTACCCAGGCCCGGATCTACGTCCCCGATAACCTCAGCTATTCCGATAACGGGGTCAATATCTGCCCACTTTCCCAGGCAGAGTCTTCTCTTTGGTGGGATCCTCTCTTTGTCAAAAAGGGGCTTCATCTGTTTGTCGGACAGCAGGATCTGGAAGACCATCCTTACTGCTCCTCAGATGGAATCGCGCTGCTTCGTGCCATGTACAAACAAAACGACTACAATACACTTGCCTTCATTGTCCGTCTGGATGTTCCGATAAAAACCATCGAAGAGATCCTGAACTCTGCAAATTTTACGAATGACAGTACAACCTTTTTAATAGACTCTGAGCACCACATTATTGCAAATTCCGATCATCCCGACGAAAATCTGCTTCAGGCTTCTTCTAATATGGTTGTTCCTTTTTCCGGGCTTTCCGAAAATACTGTTACCAAGGTTTCCCTTTCTTCCGGAACATACATGGCTCTCCAGGCCGGTCTTTCTCAATCGGACTGGAAAATCATTACCTTCGTTCCCTATAACTCCTTCAATATTGCAATTCTGACGATAATCCGCTCCATCCTGCTGGTGTCCGTACTGTTGCTTTTCCTTGCTGCCATACTTTCCAAGCCGATTGCACATACCATCACCAAAAGAATGGATCATCTTTGCGATTCTATGTCCGAAGCGAGAAAAGGGGTACTTATGCCGGTCAGCGGAACCATTTATCAGGATGAAATCGGTTCCCTTTACGAAAACTATAACTTTATGATCGACCGTATCAATCAGCTTCTTGCCGAAAATTATCAGATCGGTACGGAACTGAAGAGTGCAGAATACAAAGCCCTGCAATCTCAGATTAATCCACATTTTTTGTACAATACACTTGATATGATCGGATGGCTCTCCTATCAGAACAAGACAGATGAAATCAATTCTGTTGTTTATGCACTGGCAAGATTTTACAAGCTTTCTCTCGCAAAGGGAAAATACATTGTTCCCTTATCCGACGAACTGGATCACGTCAGTTATTATATCAAAATTCAGGAAATGCGTTTTCACGGAAGTATCCGGTATGAGTTGAATGTTGATCCCGAATTACTATCGTATTCCATTCCCAAAATTACACTTCAGCCCATTGTCGAAAATGCTATTTTCCATGGTATTCTTGAAAAAGCCTCCAAAAATGGCTGTATTCGCATTTCCGGTCTTTCCAAAGGTGCCAACTATGAGCTTATCATTTCCGACGATGGAATTGGTATGGATTCCGAAAAACTCTCTGAGCTCAACAGTGCTGACATCCAGGATCCGGACTCCTCTTCCGGAAGTCATTACGGTCTGAAAAATATTGACCACCGGATCCGTCTGCTTTACGGAAATGATTATGGTCTTTCCTTTGAAAGTGAACCCATGCAGGGCACCCATGTCCACATTCTTTTACCTAAGCTTCACGTAGATGAAGTCATGCAATAATGGGATTTTTTTTTGAAATACTGGACTATCTTTTCAGCTTTCCTCCAACCTATTTACTCGCTTTCTCTCCCATTTTATAATGCAGAAAAGGAGGAATGTGATTATGGCTCAATGGATGAAAGCAACCGACTATCACCTCATGAACACCGGCGTAACTTTTGAAAGTGCTTCAAAAGATCTGAAGGATTTATTCGACCGTTGTGAATATTACTGTAAAAAGAATTTAGCTGTTTTTACAGATAAAAAAATACTGCGGGAAGGGTCCGATTATGACGGTGTCTGGCTTGAAACGCAGCCCATGGGCGGAGAAATGTATGCCAAGCGCGATATGGAAGCAGCTCTGAATAATCAGCTTATTTTTATGGAAAACCAGCGGAAAAGCGGACGTCTTCCGGGTATGATCAAATATCAGGAGCCTTTTCTTTTGCAGGTTTCCTATGACTGGCTTCAAGGCTTTTGTTTCCCGGTGCCGGCATTTAAAATGTATTTTCTGATTGATCGCGACCCAAATTATCTGGCTCTGCTTTATAAGTGTCTGAAATCGTATGACGAATATCTGTGGAAATATCGGGACAGTGACAACGACGGCTGTCTCGAAACCTGGTGCACCTGGGATACCGGCGAGGACAATTCCATGCGCTTTACCAAATATGGAGTTCCCGATGGAGGATTCGGCGGCGAAGATGCTCCATCCGGGATCGGAAAACTTCCTTTTGCTTCCATGGATCTGATGTCCTATTCCTGTCAGTGCCGTGAGGTACTGGGATCCATTTCCGACCATCTTCAGAACGGCGAAGGAGATTATTGGCGCAAACAAGCCGCCAAAGTCCGGGAAAAGCTGCATGATTATCTGTGGATAGAAGAAAAACATGCCTGCTATGACAAAGACTGTGATCACCAGATCATGCCGGTACTTATTCATAACAATTTACGTTGCATGTATTATGGATCGTTTTCCCAGGAAATGGCTGATTCCTTCATCCGGCATCATCTGTTAAACCCAGATGAATTCTGGACCTATGTTCCACTTCCCTCTATTGCGGTAAACGATCCATGCTTTACCAACATCAATTTTAACAATTGGGGCGGTCAGCCACAGGGACTTACTTATCAGCGTGCTATTCAGGCTCTGGAACAATATGGTCATGTAGCCGAGATCCGTCTGCTTGGAAAGAAATGGCTGAACCTGCTGATGAAGACCGGGCGGCTCGTCCAGCAATATGATCCTTTCGATGGAACCCCCTGCGTTACAAGATCCGAGGGACTTGCACCGGAAGGCGCAGAAACCGAACGCTATAAGGATGTTACTACCCTTGGTCCCGACGGCTATGGTCCAACGATTCTGGCTGCCCTGGAATATTATTCGCTCCTGTGCGGCGTCAATATTGCCTACGAGCAGGTTCGCTGGTCCTGTGTGAGTGATTTTCCGGAATTTGCTTACTGCCAGACCATGTACGGACATGATTACCGGCTTACCGGTAATGGAAAGCAAATGACCGCTTTCATTGATGGGCAGGAATTGTTTGTCTGTACCTGCGGTGTGCAGATCACAACCGACCTGAACGGCAGACTGCTAAGCATTGATGGCATTGAATCCGAGCCGGTTGCTTTCACACTTAAGCATCATGATACGTGCTATCATTCAGAGATTT
>UMAJ01054944.1_pt1 | contig 11367 bp, 8 predicted proteins | sample 1963671 | NCBI WGS metagenome assembly UMAJ01 (sample SAMEA4835912, study PRJEB28245) | human gut metagenome | biome: gut microbiome; material: fecal sample | place: Denmark | collected 2008 | reverse complement strand
GAAAACCTCCCGCCCGTTATACTCAAATATTAAAAAATACAAAAAAGAGGAGGAATTTATCATGGCAATATATAAGCCAAGTAACTGTATCCCGTTTTTAACGGGTTTGGATTTAACACAAAATCAGGATCTATCTTTTCAGATTAATACAAATAATATAGATGTTACGGGTTACAAGTTAAAAATATTAGATAGTAATAATAACGAAATTTTTAGCGGCTCGAAATTTTCACCGCTTAATTCTTATTCGCAATATTTAAACAACACAACAAATGGTTCTGTTGTTAGATTGCCATTTGTTAGAGTTATTAATTCTCAAGAAGATTGGGGCATTTTATTGAAAGATTTAGGTGAAATGATAAACAATATAATCGTATATTGTAATTATCAAATAGATGTTACAAATATTGGCATTTTAGAGGTAGGGAAGTTTTATTCGTTTGAATTTTCCATTTTAAGTATATCATCACTCAAAATAAAAGAAATTACTAATTTTTATAATGAATATTCGGCACAGCCTTATAAATGGCAGGTTATTTTATCTCAAGGGCAACAAGTTCAATATAAAGATTTTTTTGGTAACACCTTGCCATATATTGAATCTAAATTCCCGACTGATAACAAATATTATGATATGCTGATAACCTCTGGCAAAATCATCGGTTCAACCCCCAACCGTCTTCAAGGGATTTTATCTGAAAATATTTTTAAAAATTATTTTGTTCAATTATATGATGAAAACAAAAAAGAAATAAGTTCAAGGGTTTTAATAAACAGTTACGATCATACTTACGGGTATATATATCCTCAAGAAAATGTTTTCACTACAGAAGATATCGCCCGTGCAAAATATTTTAAAATTTTCAAAAATACTAATAACATAGAATATATTAATGCAAATAGGATTGTGGATTGCGCCACAAGCTCAAATACCCCAATGGGAGATGTGCTGTATAAAAGCAGGGTTAATTCTGCGTCGTGGGCACCCGACAGGAGCGGAGTTTATTTTTATCAAGAGTATTATACCACTAGAACGGAGGTTGAGTTAGGGAGTGGCGTTGCTTCATCGGCGATACCCATACCCGTAAATATGTTTGATAAAGATGCGGTTAGCGGTATTAATTTGCAGCCTGGAAGTTCCTTGCTTTTGGTTAAAAATGAAAATAATGGCGATGTATCGACGGCTGTGCCCACAAGCCCTTACAATGGTGTATTTTTGTTTGTTTCCGCAATATGGCAACAAAACTCGGATACAGATGTTAATAACGGCGTATTAACAATAAAGTGGCAAAGAGCAGCTATGGCTGATACTTGGGCAGAGTTCATAGGGCAGTCGTTTTATGTTAAAACAAGCGGTACGAATTGGGATTCGAATGCACAAACAAACGGAACTCTTAATTCTACTCTTCTTGGTTTTATTCAAGAACAACCGATAGAGATATATCCCGACCAAACAACTCAAGAAGGTAAAACTTTGGGGAATTTGCTTAAAACGAACGATCTGACTAAGGAAGGTAAAAAGATAGTTTACATCCGCCCCTCATCGAATATTGGAACTGACAATCAGTTTAAATATATATTAAAAAATGGGGACACTGGAATTTTAAATATTATAAGTGTTAATACAGAGACATGGGGTGTTTTGGTGGAAAATACGGGCGTTAATTTTCAGCCCGACCAAGATTCTTATTATATAAATTCTTATTTTAAAATCAGTGATGAAAACCCGTTTTATGCTTATAATTCTCCTGTTGTAAAGATAGTAGATGTAAATAACACAAATACCGAAAATTTAAACAATTTAGTTGTTTATGATCGAGTTTTAAGGTTAAAAGGAAGTTATACTCCATTGCCTAACAGAATGTGGAAGAGTTTCTATTGGTCTTTAATTGACTTAAGCGTCAATCAGACGACGACAACTAAGATTAGTTATTCTGGATCAATGTCAGCTGAATTTATAGGGATTGAAGATGATAAAAGATATATGATTTCCCTGATTGTGGAAGATGAATTTGGAAACGTGTATACCGACCAACTTTATGTAACCACCCAAATTGAAACGGTGGGGAATGTGTTTGGTTCATCTTTTACAAAAAGCATAGATTGTCAAACACAGTCGGCAGAGTTTAACTTTTTTATAACCTCTAAGGTTATTCCTGATGATAACGGGGGGACTTCTTACGCGGGGGAAGGCGAAGGGGAAGGCGAAGCAGTTATACCTGATTCTACCGACCAAAAACCTTATGAACTAATTAAAAACACCGAGTCTAATTATTATTATCCATTAGGTTATACTCAAACACTTTTTATGAATGAGGCTGATGGTTTTGGTTTTTATGGAGACATTCCTGCTCCAATAGAGGACTATTTTACTATTAATTCTCTTCATTCAAAATTAAGCGAATATTTTCAGGGTTATTTGTTGGGTTATCAAATTGGTTCTAATGAATTTGTCGGAGATTATTTTTTCTTTTTAGATACAAATACGGATAATTTCAAAGATAATTTTGGTATGGTTGAAGTTAATCCTGATAGAAATAAATTAACAGCTCGCGTATTTATTGGAGATAATGAGGTTAAAAGCTCCAATATAACCTTAATAAACGCCAAGGCAACTTGGCCTCATAACAATGTGTATTGGAGAGAACAAAAACCCGTAGTCTTCTCATTTCAGAAGCCTGGATACGATATAAATAATAATTGTGATTATATATTTTCAAATTATTATTACACCAACGAAAAGGGAACTGACAAAAATTTATTGTATCTTGTTGATGGGAAAGGTACGGATTGTGGTAAGTTGGGAAAATTTAAAGGTGGTCCTTGCGATGTTCAATCAAGTTCTCAAAATGTAACAAATGGGTTTTGGTCTGATATAGAAATAGAAAGAATAGGGCAAAATGACGGAAGAACATATATCGGCGTTTTGAAAAAAGGAAGCTATAAAAAATTACCAACCAATGAAACGGGAGTAAAATGGTTTGATAAGGAAGATTATGGTTGTTATGTCCCTAAAGACGTGAACGCAGAGCATAATCATTCTGGAAGGCAAGATTTTACGGACAAAGCTTTTACATTTAATGTCATCTTTGGAAACTATAACATAAATAGACAAAATCAAAAAGACGTGGAAATTATTTCAAAATGTTATATTGATGATATTAACAAGGAGGTTAATAATGGATAGCAAAAAATCAATTATATATCTCTCTCCTACTTTGGTGGAAAATGATAATAAAAGAGGACAAACTGTAGGGTTTATTAATATCCTTAATGGCTCGAAAATATCTACAGGTAAACCGACAAAATTTTTATATAGCGAGAAAACCGCTGATGATATTGTTTTGTTAAATTACACTGGAGGGGAAGATGACAAGCCACTCGGGGAAGCATATATGACTGGGAGTGAAACATCTCTTGTAGATGTATTTAAACAAGAGATAGATATTGACTCTAAAGGCAACATTACACCTATAACTAGCTTATCTCTGGTTGGGAAAAATGTTTCGAGTTATCATTTTAGTGATTATAATATATCTAATGGTCGTCATTATAGATATAAAATATATTTGTCTCAAGATCATAATTTAGTACAAAGCGAGAAGCCGCGTATTCCATATATCGCTGCAACTTTAAAAACATGTTGGCAAATGTGGAGTATAACGGAATTACACCCTACGGATAACACGGGTACGAATTTCACTGCTTCTAAAGACGATGTTTGGTTGTTCAACTTGAATTTAAGCAGTGGGGAGCAACAGCAAAATATAAGCCGCAATGAACAGCAAACTTTAGGGGAATTCCCCAAATATTCGCAAGGTATGTCTAATTACGTTAGCGGAAGTTTGAGCTGCTTATTGGGCGTAGATGTTTTCCCTGCAAGAGGGTATGTTGAAGAAAGGAGATATTCTTCTAATATTACTTCTAACCAAAGAGTAGATATGTTAAATCAGTGGAGAAGAATGGTATATTCCAAAAATCCGAAATTATTAAAAGATAGAGAAGGACAAAAATTTTTGATTACCATTACAAATGCCACAAACTCCCCTATGGATGCGGTAAAAAACCAACCCAATACGATAAACTTTTCTTGGACACAATTAGGTTCTGCCGATGACATTACTGTTGTTGGCACTTTTGATAAGAAATTTATTGATAAAGATGAATGTAGAGCAGAAAAGAAATGCGGATGTGACACATGTGGTATTTGCGATTCTACTGTCCAATCCGATATTGAGGGGATATTAAATACAAGCACTTAAAATAATAAAAGGAGGGGTTATGAAAAATTTCAGAATTAAAAACCTCTATAGCGGTGATTTAACATCGGTATATGTTAACGATGATTATTTGGCGCAAATTACCGCTGAACAAATTCAGAATATTGTTAAAAATTCTGCAGTTACAAAAAATCATTATCGTTTCGTTTTGCTCAATTCAGATGAAACATCTCAAAAAGAGATACCTGTTACAGATGTTTTGCCAGGTGGTAGTTTTAATGAAAATTATCAAAGCGGGCAGCGCAGAAGCCTTTCTTTTTCCGTTATAAACAATGACGGTCGTTATACCCCATCCATTAATGGAATTTGGGTTGGAAATAAGATGGCTTTTTTTATTGGCATCGAAGATATTTTTGGAGGAATTATTTGGTTCAAAAAAGGTGTTTATTTTATAGGAGCGATAAATCCTTCGGATTCTACAAGTGGCAGAACCGTGTCGATAGAATTAAGCGATAAATTTTCTATCTTTGAAGACAACAGAGGAATTTTAAAAGAATCTTCCGTGATTTCAGTCGGAGAAGACATAGAACTCGCAATCCAAGACACATTAAAAATGAGTTTGGGTAACGGCGAGATTTTTGATCCCAAACCGATAATATATCATTCTGCTTTTAAAGGCAAAAAGGTTCAAGCAGAAATAGAGGTAGAAGCGGGTGGACATGTAGGAGAGATTATTAGTTCTCTCTGCTCTCAAATAAACGCAGAATATTTTTACGACGTCGAAGGACAATTAAATATTATCCCCATAGAAGAGGCGGCAAATGACAGCAACAAGGTGATCATAGATAATATTGCGGTAGAAGATGGAGATATTTCGAATAATGATCTGTCTTTTGATTTTGGTTCCCTTATAAATCGAATTTGCGTTATTGGTTCAACTCAAGACAACGAGGTTTTTCAGGCGGTGGCAGTCAATGACAACCCCGCCTCCCCGTTGTGTTATCAACGAGTGGGATATTATACTGGAGATATAATTAACGACAGTAATATCACCTCTGACGTATTGGCGCAAGATAGAGCCGACTATGAGCTACGCAATAAAACTATAATTAAGACTACGTTGTCTGCTAACGTGAGATTAAATCCGATTTATGCGGTGAATAACCTAATTGCTCTTTCGAACGATTTTTATGGTTTTAAACAAGGGTTATTCTTAATGAATTCTATATCTTTTTCGCTAGATTATAATGGGTTTATGGCAATTACTTGTTCGGCATTGAGTAATTTACCATTTTTTGTTACAAGGAGGTAAAGTAGATGCAAGATACTTCTGCGCAATTAGTCTCATTAATCAGAGAATTAATCAGAGAAGAGTTGCAAAATACGGATTCTACTGTTATATGCAAAGTGGAATCTGTTAATGCTGATGGGAGCGCTAATATATATGTGCTCCCTGATGTCAATAATTTAATAAGAAACATTCCCAATTCTTCAAATACGGCAGTAAAGAGCGGAGACATTGTGGTATTATTTAAAATAAAAAACAAGTTAAACAATTCGTTTATAATAGCGAATTATTCGCGCACAGCGACATAAGGAGGAAATTAAAATGTGTGAAGACGAAAAACTTACAGGATTTGTGAAAAATGTCGCAGATGCAATAAGAGAAGTCGAAGGAAGTTCTGACCAAATAAGGCCAGTGGATTTCCCTGAAAGAATAAAAAACTTATCAAGTTCAAGTTCAAGTGGTTTTGTTTACAATGTCAACACGGTCAATGAAACAAGTGTTCCGACTGCAGATCTTGAAAAACTCAAATCTGATCCAAATGCAATGATAATTGAAACATATACCATTGCGCCTGTAAATTTCAAAATTTATTATCGTAAGATGTTTAAGAGCGGCGATACTTATGACAGATTTGTTTCGGTATATTCTACTGCAAATGAAGAGCATATAAATCAAACCACGTTAAGAGCTTACCGTGATTTAAATTATGCCACGTCTACATTATCTAAAAAGCGCACAGTTAATATAGTTAATGAAGATCAATTAGCTGCCTATTTAAGAAGACCAACCGACAACCCGACAAAAGACAGTGTTGTTAAAGTAAGTTCTACGGGTAGCACTTCGTGGATAGCAATTAGCGACATAAAAGTTCCCATAATTGAAATTCCTGCGGCTTCTACGACAATAACGCAAGAGCAAGCGAATATTATTATAAACAACAAAGACGTAACTATTCTTTATGGAACAACTCAAAAAATTATATATCGGAAATTTACAGAATATGAACTAACAACAACTCATTTAGCCTATTTTGTTCAATTTGGGGGAGCAAACCCAGATACAGCACAGAAAATAAAGCAACTTGTTTTAACTGTTGATTTAAATAACCTAACAGTATCTCGTGTTGAGCTTGAAATACCTCGTGTTTCTTTTATTACAGGTACGGATGAGGATGAGAACGATGTTGTTTTACAAACAAAATTTGCGAAAGAGGTTTTCGATACTCCCGCGGTAAAAGCTAACCCCACTTTAAAAGGCACCGAAGAGGAACTCACGGCATTACAGGTTGGCTTAACGAAATACAAAGTGCCAAGCGGTGGCGGTTCTGGCGCAGGAATTGACACTTTAACCGACGTAAACCTTACTTCAAGCGGAACAACAGTTGCATATGATATTGCAAGCGGTGTAACCGTAAGTTCAAACGGTAAATTTACTTACGAGGGCGGCGAAAAAGAAGCCACTACCAAAGTTAATGTGCCGATTGTCGCAGGCAAAGGCATTGAGATTGCAAAGGTTGCAGATAAAGAGCAGGTTGAAGTAAGATTAGACAAATTGATAACGGTTAATGCCTCAAAAGTAGAGATAGGGAAAGAAGCAAGCGAGTATACTGGGGCGGGCTCTGTTGTAATAGGTACGAGTGGATATGCCAACAAAAATAACTCGGTGTCGATAGGGGGCGGCGAGGTGTCGCAAGAGGGTTGCGTAAGTATCGGGAAGGGGTCGTTCACATACGGTCAACACTCTATCGCTCTATTAGGTGGGGCTCGTGGTTTAGGTTACTACTATCAAATAGCGATAGGTTTTGAGGCGCGGTCATATAGTAGTGGCACGGTCGCAATAGGCTATCAAGCCTGTGGAAATGATAGTTATGCAATCGCGATAGGTTATCAAGCCGAAGCAATGGCCTCAGATATCGCAATAGGCCATAAAACAAAAGTTGCGACCGACAACACAACAGGTAATATTGCCATAGGAAAAGAAGTTTTGATAAACCAAGAGCAAGCTCTTGCTGGAACAATACTTGGGAAATATGGCGAAATGCCCGCAGACGCAATTTTTGCATTAGCCGACGGCAAAGACGCTAACAATAAACATATTTATTATAAAATCACCAAAGAAACCGTTGACAACGTTGCAAAATACACCGCGTATTTAAACAATAAAAAACTACTTACCGAAGACGAAGGTCTTTCAAAACCCTCGGGAAATCCAACTGAAGATAGTTTTGTAAAAGTATCTTCAACGGGAAGCCCTTCGTGGCAACCTGTTAGCGATTTTCTTGCAATACCTACCTCGGCAGCAAATTCAGATAGAGTTTGTATTATCCCAGATGGTCAGACAAAATTTGGTTATAAAAACGCTTATAAAACTGTTTATAACGTCGAGAACGTTTTTGTAATTCGTGATGTCCGTGGAACTGTTCCTCAACCCGACCCGCAAAGAGAACAAGACGGAGTTAACTTACGATATCTGCAAGCAAATTACAACGCCAACCCCGCACTTGACGGCACGGAAGCAGAACTTACGGGCGTAACATTAAACGGGGTCAAATACAAAGTTCCGAGCGGCGGCTCGTTTGAGGGAGAATACGATAGAAGTATACAAATAGGTAAAACAGCAAAAGCAGGCGCTTATTCTGTCGCCATTGGTGAATTGTCCGATTCGGTTGTTACACTTAACCCCACAGGTTCACAAGCGTTAGCTATCGGATATCAATGTTCCGAAAAGCACGGAATGGGTGTAGTTATTGGTTATCATAGTCAGTCGGGGGCACAAAATCAAACAATAATAGGTTATAGCATTCAGGGAACTAACGCGCCTGCGGGTGCAATAATAATTGGCACATACCCTTCGGGAATTGATTCTTCTGACAAGGTTGTATTAGGCTATGGGTCAACAAAATATTTTAATGTGAAATTCGTCAACGGGTCTTTTGTTGCAAACGTGGCAGGCAAGCAACTGGCTTTCCTTGAAGAAGTCAAACCTGCTGATAATCCGACCGTCGATAGTGTGGTTAAAATAAGTTCTACTGGGACAACTAGTTATCTGGGGATAGACACTACCGCGACATCGGCTTCAACAAACTTGATAACGAGTGGGGCAGTTGCTGCCGTTGAATATAGTTTATCGCAAAGAATAGCGGGCTGTGCAACCGAACCCGATATCTCTACTTTCCCCGAAAATGACGACGCGTTTTTTATGGGAGAAAAGACCTCGCATGCTTCGAAGTGGTTGCCGAAAAAACACATGACGTTAAAATCTCACAAGATACACTTTGACGCATTTGATAGCGGTAGCACCGTAGGGCAATATGATGACGCTTTTATATCCGTTCTTTGCTACACCGAAACACATTTTACCGTTGATACTTTAACAACTTTTATGTTGGCGACGGGGCAGTCTTACCCTGTATGTAGCCCATCTTACGGTATGGTTGGATATGTTAGAGTTTCAAACGCGGCGGGCGAAATAACTTGGGAAGATAAAGAAGGCAATAATATTGCATTAGCGGGCATAAACGAAAACTCTTATGTAGTAACTGATATTCAAAGCTTCTTCCCATTCGAATGAGCCGAATGCGAACAAAAAAAATAACAAATAATTAAGGAGTAAAACATTATGGGACTCAAAAAAGAAAACTATGAAATCAAAGAACTTGGCTTAACCTTGCCTGCGGCTTACGCGATAATTCACAGGCTCGAAATCGACGGCAACAACGGCATTGCGGAATTTTATATTCAAAGCTCGCCGAGAGAAAACGCCGTAACCCTTAAACCACTTAAACGTGAGTTTATTCGTTTTACGGTAGACCGCAACGAAAGCCCGTTTATCACGGCGTATAAAGAGGCAAAGAAAGTAACGACTGAAACTGTCGTAAACAAAGACGGCGAAGAAGAAACCGTCGAATTTAAAGCCCCGTTCGCCGACTGGACGGACGATATTGTTCAAGAAAAATGAAATAAATCCCAATCCCCTTTTTGGGGGTTGGGTAATTTATTAAAAAAAAATAAAATAGTTCTTTTAATATATATTTAAAATATAGTTAAATTTCTCTTGACAAAAAGAAATATATAGTGTATAATAATAAAATAAATTAAAGGAGGAGCGCACTATGAAACAAAAGGGCATATTCGATAGTTACTATGCGCGCCTTTCCAAAGAAGGTTTCATTAAATCGCTTTTATGCGGTTTGGGTGTGGCTGCGGGCGTTCTTTGCGTTGTAGCTTTCGGGTTGTGGATGTCGGGCGTGAAAGGGTTCTGGATAGCGATAATCGCTTGGGCTGCCGCGCTTTTTATTGCAACTCCCTTATTCTATTTCGTAAAATTCCGCCCGACGACAAAAGAAATGGCTAAAAGGGTCGATATGCTCGGGCTTGAAGAAAGAATTCTTACAATGACCGAACTTGAAGGCGACGATTCGTTTATCGCCATGAAGCAACGCGAAGATGCGAAAAACGCTTTGGCTAAAGTTAACGCATCGCTTCTTAAATTTGCCGTTTCGGTTCCGCTGATAATTGCCGTTTGCGCCGTAACCGTTCTCGGTTCGGGGCTTACAACCGTTTCAGCTCTTGCCGACGCGGGTGTGATTCAGCCTGGAAAAGATATATTGGACGATGGTAAAGTCGAGTTTGTCGACGTGGTTTATTCCGTCGACGACGATATGCACGGTTTTATCGAAGGCGATTTTATTCAGCGCGTTGAAAAAGGCGGCGATTGCGTAGGCGTGCTTGCCGTAGCCGAAGACGGCTGGGTGTTTAAAAAATGGAGCGACGGGCTCGAAGAGCCTTTCCGTCAGGACGTGAAAGTCGCCGCCGACGTTGAATTTGTTGCAATTTTTCAGGAGCTCGGCGAAGAAAAAGAAGAGGAACAAGATAAAGAAGGAGAGCCCGACACCGATGGAATGAAACAAGAAGAACCCACGGATTCAAAAAATAATAGTAAGCTAAATGACAAAGGAAAAGGCGATGGCTCAGGGTCGGTGAAATGGAACCCCAGCAATCAGGTGCTCGATAACAAGACCTATTACGGCGATCTTTATGATGACGCGAAGAAAAACGGAATTGATAAAATTTCGCAAAACGGAGATATTCCGAAAGAAGGAAAGGATATCGTTTCGGGTTATATTAAAGGAATCGAGCCCAAGGGCGATAAATAATTTATATTTTTTTAAAGAAGAGTGTTAAAAATGCTTGACACTCTTCTTTTTTTTTGCTATAATGAAGAAAAAAATAGGAGCCAAGTTTTGAAATACCAACCTAACAGAGATTATAAGTCAAACGATGTTGTAATGACACCAGAAAATTTGGCGCAGCAGTTAGTCGATCATTTTAAACCGACAGGAAGTGGCTTAGAGCCTTGTTGCGGAACAGGGAATATTTTAAAGTATCTGCCAAATGCAGATTGGTGTGAAATATCAAAAGGAAGAGATTTTTTTGATTACAATAAGAAAGTAGATTATATTTTTACCAATCCCCCATGGAGTGACATTCGTAGATTTTTACGCCACTCTATGGAAATTGCTGACGATATATATTTTCTTTGCACAATAAACCATTTATGGACAAAAGCTCGTTTAAGAGATATACGTTCAAATGATTTCGGAATTGTTGAAATATGTATTTTCGACACCCCAAAAGATTTCCCCCAAAGTGGTTTTCAGTGCGGTATGTTTCATTTAAAGCGAGGATATAAAAGCAGTAGATGTGATATCACTGTTCTATAAAGGAGATAAAGTTGATGGATAAAGAAGAAAAGTTTAAAGTTCCCCCGAAAGAGGTTCAGCAGGCGGTTATCGACCGCGTTTTAATGCGGATAGAGGCGCGTCGTTCGAGTTTTACCCGCGAAGACGTAATCGGTTTC
>UMAJ01036112.1_pt1 | contig 11590 bp, 13 predicted proteins | sample 1963671 | NCBI WGS metagenome assembly UMAJ01 (sample SAMEA4835912, study PRJEB28245) | human gut metagenome | biome: gut microbiome; material: fecal sample | place: Denmark | collected 2008 | reverse complement strand
CTTGTTGGGATAGAGTTGCGCGCGGCATAACGCCGCGCACAACGAGAAAGCCCGGCGCATAACGCGCCGGACGATCCCGTGTGATATATAGGAAGCCGAATGACAAGGCGCAAGGGGAGCGCCTAGCCACGCAAGAGAGTGAGCACCATCTGAAACTTTTCAGCGACATTTTGATCGCTGTATCGAATCATGTTTTGATAGTATGTATTTTTGATTGCTTTTAACTGCATGTTTTTTGAACAAACCATAAACGACGCGTCGATCGTCATGTCCTCGTTAAAAGCCGTATAAATAGGTCTCTGACGGTCGATTTTGAGCCTGTCCGATACGTACATCAAACCGTTTACTATGTCGTGCCATATCGTCAAAAATGCCGTTTGAAACACTATCGCGCATAAATAACGGGCGCGGGCGGGTTTTTCCTCTATGCAGTAATCTGGCACCGCGGTTTTTCGCTCGTTCAAAACCGCTGTCTTGTAGAACGTTTCATTTGCGCTTGATAAAATATCTGCCACGCTTCCACGATCGCCGGCCCCGCGTTCGGCTCTGTAATATATGCCGCGCGCCTTATCAGCCCATTTTTTGGCGCCGTATGGTATTTTAAACCATTCTTTATACGGGTCAGTGACGCAACCAATAGGCGGATTGCCAAGCAGTATTGACCAACGGTTCGGGAGCTTTCTAAAAACAGTATGAACCAAATTTAGAAATATCTCCGGCTCGTGGATCCCAGCGTCTCCGCCTTTGTAGTCGCTGCGTTTTTCGGCGATGTACTCATCAAACAATATAAGATCGCAATCCATTAAATCAAGCCCTTTCGTGCTGTTAAGGTCTTTTATATAGCCCACATGCTCAAAAATCTTGTTTTTGGGATTGATCGCCGTGTTTGTTAGGTATATTATACCTCTTTTTACATCAAAATGCAGCCCTTTTTCGCGGTAAAATTTGTTATAATAATCAGTTAATAACAAATTTTTACCAAAGCCGACGCGCAAAATTTCATCAATTTCGCGTTCTTTGCGCCGCAAAAATAGAAATTTATTGCCTTTGCTCTTGTATGCCCGTTTCGTGGATTTGTTCAGCCAAAAGGAAGAACGCCCGAAAGATCTTTCCCGCTCGTCAAGTAACATCCTATGATCTTTGTCAAGCGGGAAAAATGAGCCGTCATAATAATTCATATAGGAGACACCGTTTGTTTTACAGATGAAAAATATGATTCTGATATGTTAATTGTATCATGTTCCACACCTTTTGAACTAATAGAAATAAAATGCAAAACTAAAACGTTTGTGCTACTTATTTTTATGCCATATATTTCAGTATTTGGATATGTGGATCCTCGGCTCCCGCCTCCTTGTACTGGAAATATCGCATAATTATAGTTACCGAATTCTGTTGTTTGTAAATCGAGAAATCCCTTTACATATTCATAAAATTCATTATAATTGTATTTCGTGTTTTTGCTAGATATAAAGCTAAATGTCTGGTATGTATTGTTAAAATATTGATGAAATGTATGTAAATAACGCTCGGAGCCCCCGCCTCCTTCCGCTTTTATCTGCAATGCGTCCGCGTTCTCTGTTGCGTCGATCGTGATGTTTTCGCCCGGCACAATAGGCAAATTCATTTCAACCTCGAAATCGAAAGTCTGCGAACCTGCGTACGCCTTACCGTCTGCAACTATTTGCGCGCCGCTCGTTGAATCATATGTGACGACGGGCGTACCTGTCACGATATCAAGTTTTGTTAAGTCGTTCCAGCCAGTTCCAGCGGGACCTGTATCACCTTTCGGACCCTGTGGCCCGGTCGCCCCGGTGTCGCCTTTCTCACCCTGGGGACCTTGCGGGCCGGTGTCGCCTTTCTCACCCTGGGGACCTTGCGGGCCGCGTAATGCGGTTGTATTCAAATAGAAATGAATGATAAAAGGATCATCGGGGACGCCTGTCCCGGTCATTTCAATACCAGTTGAAACGGTTGTGTTCGCTGTTACTATGAATTGTGTGGTCTCCGGTACGCTCTCCGTCAGATAATATATAATAGCGTTCATTGTGTTTTGCCAGTCAAGGGGATATCCTTTCTTGAACAAATCACAATACCACAACTGAAAATCGGTAAAAGTCCAGCCCATTATAAAACCTCCATGAATAACTTGTTAAAATATCCGAAAAATTCGGTGTAGACATCTGCCAGAGCTTCCCGGAGTTTGATAACATAATCAGGCGATACAGCTTTATAACTCTCCGATACTGTTCCCGTGTGCTTCTGTTCTCCGGTCGTGTTTTCGCTACTTGTCGTTGCTCCAGTTACGGTCGTTTTATCCGTCGTGTTTTCGCTGGTCTCGCCCGTGTCCGTGCCTGATACGGTCGTATTTTTAGAATCGGTAAACGAATCCGTTCGAATATCCTCGCCGCCGTCCGTCTGCTGACTGGTTGCCGTATCCGTTTGTTCAAGGCTCCCGACCTCTTGAAAGCGCGCTTCTTCTTTTTCGACCGTTGAATTATTTGTCACGTTTACGGTCTTTCCGTATTCGGTCTTTGATGTTCCGCCGTTCGTTCCGCTCTCTTCGGTCGTCCCGGATTTTGTCAATTTATTTGTCCCGGCTTTTGTCCCGGTCGAATCGGTTGTAACATCGTTTGAGCCCTCTCCGGTCTTTTCCGATGTATTGTTGAACGTTTCGTTGTAGGTCGTCGTTTTTTCGCTCTCTACAAACATTTGCTCGACGATCTCTTTCTGCGCGTCAATAAGCGCGATCGCGCGCGGCGAACGGATTTTCCATTCGCTTTTGAATTTGATATCGAAAATGTCAAGTTCTTCAAGCCCTATTTCAGAGGTTATAAAATGATTGTAAAGAGCTTCGGCAAGATCTGATTCTGTCCCGCTGCCAGTGATTCCGAAATATTGTTGAATCGTTTGCCCCTTGTCCGCTAAAAAGTCGCTTAGGCGCGTATTTACTGGATAATTCCATATCCCGCCAAACTTGAAATCAATCGCCATTTTCTTCACCCTCTGTTTTTGCCCCGTTTTCTTCGTTCTGAGCTGGTTTTTCTGTTTCCTCGCCTAGTTGCTCATCTTCGCTTGTTACGGGGTTTTTAAGCACCTTTTTCGCACCCGTTAGGCCTCGGAAAATAAAATATAGGAATTTTTGAAACTTTGAGCCTTCAGGCGCGAACCCGTAAAGAATCCGCACCAATACAAGCAAAATTTCAACGGCTGTTAATACGTATCCGATAACTTGCATTATTTGATCATTTTGAATAATCGAAAGTAACAGAGTTACCATTTCCCTGCGCCTCCTCGTTTTCTATTTTTTTCAATGTGTTCGGCTCGATCGTGATGTTCGTTCCGAACATTTTATTAACTTGCTTTAATGCCTTTTCCCGTTCATCGAAAGCGGCCGTAAACTGCGAATATATTTTTTCGTTGTTGCTGTCCGCTTCGTTCGTGATAAGGCGTTCCGCTTTCTCAATCTGTACGTTATTTATGCCAAGATAAGTTAAAATTTTGTTTTCGTACTTATCGACGGCGGACAAGTAGTCAAGCACTTTGAATTGAACGCCCGTATTCATGAGATTTGATTTTTCAAGCCCCATCCCTTTTTTGGAAGACTTGCGCAACAAAATCAAATCGGCAAAACTTTTTATTTTCATGAAAAGTTTATTTGCGCTTTTCTCTTGTTCCTCTTCGATCTCCAAAATAAACGGCTGCCTATTTAATACGGTGTTTTGGTCCGCGGTCATTTCAAGCTCAACGATCTTTTTCACGTAGTGCATTACGTATAAAATCGGCGGTATCCTCGTATGATCGTTGAATACAAGCACAGAATTTTTATTATTAAGGTCACGTCTTACATATCCGTTTCCACCGTATACCGTCCATTTTTCCGGGTAAAATGCAATATTAAATTTTGAATCAGACGAAACGGGAAGCATTTGCAATCCGAGAATGTCATCTTCAAAAAAGCAAACTGCCTTAGCATACCACAACCAACGATCAAGATTTACCATGCCGAGTTGTGTCTTTTCAATGCTTTCCGGTATTTTCCCGTATTTAAAGCGCGACATGTATTGATTAAAATAAAAAAGCATTACTTCAAAAAAATTGTTATCGCACCCGGGGAAATGTATAGCCCATTCGGCGCAATACCCATTAAGATCAATCATTTTTTCACCTCTTACAATTCAATAGACTGCGCGATCGGATAATTTATCACCTCTTTATTCCCAACGTTTGTCGCCGTCCAAAGTGTAACGCCGTTTTCAAATGCAGATTTGATATCCTTTGCTATATTGTCCGGCACTCCGTTAACATCTAGTTCGCCTGTTTTTACTGCGTTGTATGCTTGCATTTGTTGAGTGTTAAAATATGTATTTATATCAATATAACAGCCTATTCCGTTACGCTCCAAATCAATAGCAACAATGTTTTCATTTTTTGAGTTTGGTTTTTGATATATAACAAGCAAATTTTCTTTATTTGCTATTCTCTCCGCGGATATGTCTAAAACATTATTGTTATATGCATTTTTTCTTATTGCTTGATATTCAACAATGTTTTGTACTAATCCCGCCGCAGATCCCGCCGCCGTTATTGCAGCCGTTGGATTTACCCCACCGCCTGCAAATGTTTGCCCGGTGGTCGCAATAAGTTGCAACGTATTTATTCCAATGCCGAGAGCGCCCGAGATCTTGGCGTTTTTATATCCTTGATAATCGTATGAAACCGCTGGGACTTCGATCATTGTGTTTGCGCCAAAAGCTGTATTATAATCGCTAAAATCTATGTTTTGATTCCTTAGCTTTATATAACAGCTTTCCCCGTCTGCGGTTTCTCCGTAATAACAATAAGCAAGCGAATTTTTTCGCAAATTTTTTAATGATGTAGAAATCTCTGCACCCCGATATTTTATTACAATGTTTAAAAATTCGGGTGATAATTTATATAAAGAATCATTTAAATATTCGTAGTACGTTGTCTTTCTTGTATACGCTTCCCCGTTCCCGTGTTTCAGCGTTGAAAAATTAGATCTAGAAATCGGCGAATATTTTAATTTTAACAATGAATATGTATTTCCGAGCTCTACCCCGCCTGTAATTGTATAAACATTCGCACAATGTTTTTTTCGATAATCTGATATGGAAACTCCGCTTTCTTGTGCTACATAAATATAATTTTCTCCTGACGTCGTTTGTCCTATCGAAAAGCCAGTAAAAGGCGCATATCCTTGATATTCTATTACTTTCAAAATATGCGAATCATTAAAACCAGACGGGGTAGAAAAATTCATCAAAATATTATCCGGCGCAAATGATCCATAAAAAACGGTTCGCGGGGATCCGCTTTCGTTTGTAATTAGCATTCCGATGATTGCGTTTCCGTCTACCGTTTCCGCCCCTAGATCATCAAGCGAAAAATAAGAATATGAATTTACATTTGAGTTGCTCGAATCCCCGGCAACTTCATCCCCCATAAAATACGGGGTATCATAAAAAACCGCATAACATTTCCAACCGTCCGGCAATGTCGTCCCGTATGTAAGATCTTTTTCAAGCTCTTGCGCTTCTTCGATACTTTCAATTTCTACATGTCTTCCCATGCAATTATATAAATCTATAATGTTTTGGGAATCAATAAGCGAAATATTTGCCCTCGTCACAAATCCGTCTAATGCTGATTGTGGATAATCCCCGGACAAAAAGAAATTGTACCAACCATCAAGTGTATAGTTTACCGTGACCGTCCCAACCGTAAGCCATGTAAAAGAATCAATAAAGGCGCAGCGCGTTTCAGATGTTACAGACGCGCCGGATTGTATTTGATTGATTATTTTAATATATGTTGCTTCTTTTACGGTGAAATAATCGGCCGGGGAAAGCTCAAAAGGCGCGCCCAGTGCCAAAGGGCGCGCCAATGTGTAGCCAGTTTCAGACCCAACAAAAGAGGCCGCTAAAATAGCCGTATGCGAAGTAAGATTATATGCCCAGTTCCTTTTATTCATTCCGTTTTTATAAAAATAAACATGTGACGAAATAATCTTACTTGACATTTTATTTTACCTCTCTGATAGCGTCGTTATATTTTGCTTTTTTGTTTACGTCGTATTTGATTCTGCTGTCTTTCCCCGTGGGGGACATCGGAATACCCGACAACTTTTTAAACCAGGGATCGCCCGGCTTGAAATGGTTTCCGGTCTGTTTGATAATCTTCATTTTATCCCCCCACCGCTGCCGAAAGCGTGAATTTTACCGCCGGCGTTACATACGAATACCCGATAAAGCCCCGACCTTTCAAGAAGTGATTCCAATATTCGCCGCGCGGGTTGAAAATGTTGTTGCCGTGCATGACCTCTTTATCGTAGAGCTTAACGCCGCGACGGGATACAAGTGCCGCATACATTCCGGCGGCTGCTCCGGTCGTTCCGAATCCGTCAACCTTGATGATCTCATTTACGCCGAAATCAATGTCGTTATGGTAAACCTGCTTCATAGCCGATCTAATCATCTCAAACACAATCCCATTGATCAAAAGCACGGTATCATCTTTGGGGATATTGTTAATTACGGCCGCTTTGTTGTACTGCGTCTGGCTCCACTGGATCGCCTCTGCCGCCGTTCTGATTGCCGCAATAATAGATTCAGCTTCCGCCGCGGTTAAGTATTCTGCCGTAGCGTTTACGGCCGTGTCGATCGTCTTGCCGTAAATATCCCCCGCGCCGAACATTTCGCGAACTGCAAGATATTTATCCATTTTGTATGATTCAGCCGTTACGCCGATACTTTCGTTAATAATGTTCGCGAAAGCCTCGTTTGACAAGACGGCGGTTGAAATCTGTTCATCGGATAGAGTCGTCCAATATTGCATTCCGTAATTGACGGCAAACAATTCGATCGTCATCGTCGGCTTTTTAACAACGAACGGATCAATGCTTGAACCGTCGGTCAAAGTGGGCGGGTAAGCCTCGCCAGCGGTCGGCCCGATGTAGTCATGTTCGATAAATCCGCCGTATGGAACTTCTCCTTTGTAGAACGTTCCGAAATCTGCGCCGCCGAACTTGAAGCCGGTGACCAGCTGTTTGCCGATCTTTGTAATCATATTCGACAAAAAACTAGCAACGGCGGAGGAATCGAAATCCGAAGACTTGATATAATATCCCAAAGTTGAGATATTATTTCTGACGGATTCGGGGATCCTCGTTGCATAGGTCGGCATGTTGATTAAACTTTGCGCCCAGGTTAAAAACTGCGGTACTGCCATTTCTTTTTACTCCTTATCTTTCAAAATATTTGAGAACCTCTTTTTCAAGTTCATCATTTTTATTGTTACCTTGCGGAGGCGCGCCAAATGCCTTTTCGTATTTTTGCGTGAGCTCGTCAATTGCCTTTTGCCGTTCCTCGTTTACTTTTGTAATCTCTTCGATCTTTTGCGCAAGCGCGTTTTCAAGCTCTGAAATTTTTGCTTCCATTTCTTCGGGTGTCATTGTTTTACCTCCTATATTTTGTGTAAGAAAAGCGGCGTACTTTTTTAATTTTCTCAAATCGCATTATGTCAGCATGCCACCGGGGGGCAACGCTTCTACCGTTGGACAGTCCCGGAATCATTCCCGGCTATTCTCCGAAAAAAATAAAACCGCGCGCCGCTTTGGCTTACGGTTTTATTTTAGCATATTTTTTTTCCTTTGTCAATGGGATTTAGTTTTATTTTTTTTCAATCGGCATCACCTCAATGATGATTTTTTTATCTAACAAATCGCGCGCGTCTGAAATAAGTGTTTCCGCGCAATCCACTAGCATGTCTGCTAGGTCTATCAATTTTTGATAGCTTTCAAAAGTTTTGGCGTCTGTCATTATAGCAACTTTCCCGTTTTTTTTGTAAATATAGCACGATAGCCCCGTCCCGGTCTTTGCTTTTAACGCCCTGTATTCCGCAAATCCTCTTTTTTCATTCATCATATTCTTTTCCCTTCGTCTCTCAATTTTTTGAGCGCTTCTTTTGTCCTTTTATTTTCCATTTTTTTACCTCCTTAAAATGGCAATTCGTTATTCGCGTTTTTCGCTGTCATGAAATCATACTTGAATACTGTAACCGTCTTGCTTTCGGTATCAAGAATATAATCTTGTAACTTGATAGACCCCGAAAATTTTGGTACTGTCACCGTCCGAAAATTCGCCGTATAAGCTATATCATCAAACTTGATAACATGCTTTATAAACTCGTCCCCGGTCTTTATGTTCTTTCTCCTGTTTGCAAATAGGAAAACAGCTTTTTCAATCGTCGTCCGGTTGATTTTGTTGTTGTCTCCCGTAAGGTTTGCCCAAAATTTGTACAAATCGCCGTCGCTGTTATCGAATGCGATTTTAAGACGATCGATAAAAGGCTTTTCAATTTCCATTTCGTTCACCTCTTCGCGATCTCGTCTATTACTTGTTGCCGCAATTCTTCATTCTCTGCCGCAATTCGTTCATATGCTTTTCTTAATTCTTCGTCCCAAGCCGCTTGAGAATAAACGCCTCCGGCCTCATATCCTGTTTTAGCTTCCCTATACGCACGCGAGACAAGATCGTCCGGCATAATATTTTTATATATCTTTGCCAAGTCTGCGGCGCTCATGCGGTTTATTTTCCGTAAAAGCTCCTCCGGTATATCCGTTATATCGAAATCAGTATAAATTTCGCCCGTTTCTTCGTCAATCTCCTGTACTCCAAATAAATTTTCTTTGATTCGCTGTTTTACCTCTGAACGCCTGTATAGATTTTGATACTGTTCCTTTCTCCGGTAAACATATTCTTGTGCGGATACTACCCCGCCCGTCTCGCGTTCCGTCGTCTGGATCGCCTTTTTAATATTTACCCATGATAGATTGAGTTGTTTCCCGGGATCTTCGCCTTGTTCCCGGGCGCGCTGCCTTGCCTTGTACATTGAATCGTATAATCTCTCAAGATCATATTCTTCAACGCCTTGTTCCTTAATCCATTTGCGCGCGGCCTTTTCGGCCGCTCTATCAACTTTTAATCGATTATATTTGCTCATTTTTTATAAAACTCTAAAAAATTATAAAAACGCTTCAGAAGAAGATAAACATTATTAAAAAACTCTTCTTTTTTATATGCTCCGAAAAATTGAGAGCTAATTCCGTCTCCCATTCTAATAGAAATGCACGCTTCTTCTTCTTCTTTCATTATTGAATAACTCAACATATAATAAAAATCATATCCCCAACTTTTTAAATTTTTTTCTGTCTCTTCTTCATCTTTATCAGAATTTTTATAAAATAATTCTTTTGCATATTCTTCTTCCATCTTTTCCAATTTTTTTTTGTTTTCTTCAATAATTTGATTTAATACCTCTCTCTTGCTAATAAAATCTTTTTTTTCCATTTTTACCTCCTATATTTTGCGGTAGGTCGCAACCCTTTTATGCTTTTATTATATCATACCGCCCCCCCCTCGTAAATATAAAATCGCCTAAACTTCCAATCTTTTTTTTATGCAATTTGCACAATTAAAAAAGTATATCGTTTTTCGCGATCGTGTATGTACGTTCGGCGAATGCGATCGTCATGTCCGGATATACTTTCGGATAAATACCGCCTCGCAGCTCCATTCCCTCAAAGATCTTTCCGTCCTTGATTTTTTCAAACATTTCCGGAGACGCCCCCGCAACCGTATATTTCCATTCGTCCCCGAATTTCTCCGCGTAAATCTTGCGCCCGATAAACTTGCACTCGTTGAATATTTTCGCCGTCCAATCTCCCAGCCCGGCGCCGATGTTTACGCCCTTTATCGTGGCAAAGTCGGTTGTTTTTAAGTGCATTGAATCGGTATCCCCATATAGATAATTTTCATAATTTGCCCGGATTGCTCTAGATAAAATAAGCCGCCCAAGCGAATTTATACAGCACGCAACCGGCAAATAACCCGAACCGCCAATATAATTTTCTTCTGCCTTTTCAAAATGCCCGTCTTTTATCGTGTATTCGGTTTTATACGGATTCGCGCCGAACTGTCCCGTAATTGTATTACATAAAAATTTAGCCGCTACGCCGCGCGCCGTTCCTTTGTTCCGTTCCTTTTCGGTAAAAAATATTTCCCCGTACCTTCTCAACTCTTCATGAACTTTTTTCCGAAATATATATACATACTCGATATTGATTGAAAAAACGTTATAATTCTCAAACAATATTTCGTAATCGTTTGAATCAAGCATAATGGCCGGAGCATTTGAAAGCAATGATATTTTCGGCAAGTATTTCCCCGGGTCAATTTTTTCATTATTCGTGATTCTGATTGCCGGAATGCCGTCCGGCTTCAATTCGGCCGAAAGCTCCGTTATTTTGTATATCACATAAAATTGCGCACGATCCGGGCAGCGCTCCACAAAGTCCGCGTAAGTGTATTGAAATGCGTTTCCATAGGGCAAAGCGCATTTACAATATATCGCCGGATACATGCTTTTTTTATCCAGCACAACCCCCGCCCCGGTATATTGTTTGGCCGAGTTTTTCAATAAATTTAATCCGCTCTGATACATGCCCGATTTTCTGATATCGTCATCAACTGTTTTTGGCAATACCGGAAAAGTCTCCCGAAAGCGCTTTTTCCCGATCATCGGCTCTCCCTCTCCATAAATCGCGAAAAGCTGGTTTTTCCCTATACTCGATATCGTGTTCCCAAAAATCGAAACCCCGGTTATATTTTTTATTTCGTCCGAAAATCTAAAATAAGCCGATTTTTGCGCCATAGCGCCGCGCAAGCATGTTTTTAATAAACTTACACACGGCGTCCCCTTTTCGCCCGCCCAGTCGCTCAAAATCGGCGTAAAATCGCAAGTTCCGAAACTTTTTTCCAAATCTGAAAGCGGGCTTTTCAATATTGCCATAAAATCGCGGATATAAATAACTCCTCGAGCGCAACGCAGCGCGATCGCGTTCCAGTTCAACGACTTGTCAATAAAAACTTTGAATTGCTTCGCGGCCGGTTCATGTGTTACGCACTTATACCCACTTTTTAAGGCATGAGCCAGGATAAACCGCCCCCAGGCCTTTGCATTATCCAAGTAAACAGACGCGGAGCCGGGCAGCCGGTCAAAAAAGGCGAAAAGCTCCGCGATCGTGCTGCCGCATGCCTTTTCAACATCACCCAACGCCGCCCAAGCGTTCACAACCCCATGCCCCAACGCGTCGGCCGTGGCTATGTCTACACAGTTCATAGAGGCAAAAAAACGCCTTTCAGTCAAATACCCCTTTTCAGTTCTCTTTTTCGCCCGGTATTTTCGCATATACTCGCGCTTGTACTCTGTCCGATTCATGATTCTATTATCGCACGCGCCCCCCCCCCACTGTCAAAAAAAAAGTGCATAAACTCATTTGTGCACAATGTCAACATGTCTACACAATGCGGCTTTAAATGGCCGCATGTGTAAACAAGTTAACAAAAACTCCCCTCCTTTCCTTTTCGCGCGCATTATGCGCGTATAAATATATATATATAATCCTATTCACCCCACACCCCGATCTAGAGTGTGGACACGGTAAAGCTAACGTATAAACGTTATCTTTACCTGAGGGAATGGGCTTTACCGTGTTCACACTCGGTAT
>UMAJ01004970.1_pt1 | contig 11699 bp, 8 predicted proteins | sample 1963671 | NCBI WGS metagenome assembly UMAJ01 (sample SAMEA4835912, study PRJEB28245) | human gut metagenome | biome: gut microbiome; material: fecal sample | place: Denmark | collected 2008 | reverse complement strand
TGAATTTGATTCTAATGAAATATATTCCATGTTGTCTTCATATGTTACTAAAAAAGTATACTTAAGCAATAAAGGTATAGCCAGTGCTATTGCAGCATATAATAAAGTAATTATAATTAACAACACCTTTTCAAATAATTCTGCAGCCTGCCCGCCTATAAATATTGACAATGGTGAAAGATGCATTATATTAAACAATACTTTTATTAATAATAATGCAAGATCTCTTGCACAGTCCATAAAGATGGATGGAAATAATACTTTTATTGCAGGCAATACTTTTTATAGGGATGAAAATGCTACTGATAAAGGTTATTTTGAAAATCCTGATTACTGGGAAGTATATGAAATTTTAATTGATGGGGGTGTAAATAATACAATTTCTTATAATTATTTTGAAAATTCCAATGGAATTCATTATCTCAATTCATTTGGTGAGGATAAAACTGCCAATTTAACTATTAGCAATAATGTGTTTAACAATTCCAAGAAGTCTGTTTTTGTAGAACATATAAATAATGTGGATATAACTTCAAATGTATTTATAAATTCAAATTATGCTATTAGTACTTACACTGGAAGACATATTAATATTAAAAATAATTATTTCTATGGTGGAGGTTCAGATAACAGCTCCCGTAATGGATATATTGATATAAACTCTCATTTCACAGATATTTCCGGAAATGTTTTTAGAAAAATAGGTACTGAAGACAGTTTTGGCCCTGTTATTTATATTAAGGTAAGAGATAATATTACAATTGCAGGTAATGCATTCATTGAAAATACTGTTGCTCATGGTAATGGAATTATTTCTTCATTATTTGGAGGATTTTATTATATTGATGGTATAACTGATGTTGATGGTCCTTTAGGTAATGTTGAAGTTAATAATAATTATTTTGCAAACAATTCCCTTAATGACGGTGCAATATTTGAGTCAAGAGCTTCAAAAATTAATATTGAAAATAATATCATTGAAAATAATAACGGTTTAATAATTTTAGCTAATGAAACATACTACAAAACCCAATTTATGAATTTCACTAAAAATCAAATTAAAGATTTTAGTGGGGATATAATGGATTACAGTTATTTCTATAATTCCAAGAATTTTGACGGATCAGGCAATGAGGAATATGCTGGAGACAGCAGTTCATTTTTAGATAAAATATTTGATTTTGTTAAAAATTTATGGGATGAATATGTTGATGGTAAAAATTCTGTTAAATATCAGGGTAATGTAGATAATAATAAAAACACTGGCAATTCTACTTCTGGAGACAATACAACTGATGATTCAAGAGATGATATTAAAAACAATTCTACAGATTCAAACGGGGATTCTGATGTTGGTGAAAGTTTAGATAAATCATACTCTCATTCTAATAGGAATAGTCCTAGTGAATCTGAATCAAATGTTGAGGATGCTTCATCCGGTTCAGGCAGTACTTCTTCACCTGAAGTTCATGAACTCGAAAAATCCAATGTTTCTAAGGATATTTCTGATGATAATTATTTAATTTGGATTGTTTTGGTTATTATAGTTGTATTTGCATTATTGGCTATAGGGTATAAGAAAAAATAATTTTTGAGGTTTTTTTCCTCACTTTTTTTAATTTTTAGTTTTTGCTCTTTTTAAAGTCTGTAAAAAATTAAAAATCAAATAAGACTATAAAATTTTACAGACTCTTTTTTTTTAAAAAAAGTGGCTTTGTAGAAATCCTATTTGATTTTTGCAAAAAATTTTAAAAATCTATTTTTATTTTAATTTTTACTTAGAATCATTTGAATTAATCTAATTATTGGGTATTTATATTTACACTTGAAATTTCACATTGATTGGAAAAAATAAGCAATATATAATTATATGTAGTAAAATGGAGAATAAATATTAATATGAAACCCAAAAATACCTATTCTCCAGTTGATAGTTTGTTTTCAAAGCAATTAAATCTTTCGGATTTTGGTTTTGAAAAGCCAGTAGTTAAAAAAATCAAAGATATTAACAAGGATATTAAACCCAATAAACTGTTAAAATTCATTAAATATGTATTTAAATACTCTAAAATCGTGTTAAATAAATATTCTAACCGTTTTTCAAAGCATGACTTCACACAACCTGCATTATTTACACTTTTGGCAGTGAAAATCTACACTCGAAGTACATACAGACAAATAATAGATTTATTTGGAGTTATCTGATAAAATACAGAAATATTTGCACTTGAAAAAGGTTCCACATTACACAACACTCCATAAATTCTTTCAAAGACTACCAACATCCATATTGCAAGAATTAAACAAACAAATATTAATCAATCATCAAATAAATGGTGAAATAATTGCTTTAGATGGAAGTGGATTCACTAACGACTACGCAGACAAATATTACGCAATAATCAGACGAAAAGAAAGAAAAAGCCACGTAAAAAACCATATTTCAATCGATGTTGACAGTAGATTAATACTTCATTTTGCAGCTCAAAGAGGTCCAAGATTCGACACACGATTTGCAATAGCAGCAATAAGAAATATAAAGAAATATAATCCAAAATACGTCCTAGCAGACAGAGCATACGATACAGAACCTATCAGAAAATGCATAAACGAAGAAGCAAAAGCAGAAGATCAAATACCACTAAAAACCAGAGCAAAAACAGGACATTATCGACTAAAAAGTAAAAATAAATTCAATAAAGAAATATATTCTCTAAGAAACAATGTAGAATCAATATTTAGTGTAATAAAAAGAATATTCAATGGAACAAATAGAAGTAGGAGCCTACGATTGTCAAATAAAGAAACAAAACTCAAAAACACAATCTATAACATTTATCGATCAACCTAAATTTAATAAAAATGAGTATTTCTACAAAGCCAAAAAAGTTTTAAATATTTTAATTTTCCATATATTATATATCAAAAATATTTTATTGTTTTACCAATATTTTTGATTAAAATATAGTGGAGGAAAAATATTAATGAATTTTAAGTATTTAATATTTTTATGTTTAATATTTATTGTTTCAATTGGTGCAGTAAGTGCTGCAGATGATGTAAATCTTGCTGCAGATGATGTGTCTGTTGATTCAATCATTATTGATAATCCTATTTGTGAAAATGCAAAAGAATACACAATAACAAATGACAATTATGGAAATTATTTTGATAATGAAACTGGTGATGCATTAGAAGAGGCTCCTTTTAATAATGGAGATATTTTAAAAATTGATAATGTGTCTGATAAATATTTTGTAATAAATAAAAATTTAACTATCATGCCTGCGGGAGATAATATTACCTTGAAAAATGTAGGGTTTAATTTTGTTCCTGGAAGTGAAGGGTCTGTTGTTGACGGAATAACCATTGAAAACAATGCTCAAAAATGGGTAAATAATAATCAAATTCAATTAATACCTATTTTAATCCAATATTCTAAAAATGTAACTGTTGTTAATTCTTATATTCATTCATCTGCAAATTATGCTTTTGCTTTAGCAAATTCATCATACTGTAATATTAAGAACAATACTTTAAGCACAATAACTTCAGTATCTGGAGGTTGGGGAGGTAAAACTACTTTTTTAATCAGTTTATCAAGATATAATAATATAACTGATAATAAGATGTATTCAACTTCTGCAAATGTTATCCAATTTTTGTTTGGTTTTCCAGGTGTTAAAGTGGGTAAGGGTATCAGTGAATTTAATTTAATTAAAAATAATTATTTAAATGGAACTACTGGTATGAATTCTGCAATGTGTTACGGTATTAAAATAATGGGTAATAATGCTGCAGGAAAACCTACTGGTCAAAATACCTTTGCAGGCAATGTCATATCTAATGCATTTATTGGTATTCAGGCACAAGGAGATGTAAAAGAAGTAATTGCAATTAATAATACTTTTATCAATGTTAAAACAGGAATTGATGTGTACAGTAATGTTGCTGATGGAGGTATTGTTGTTAAAGGTAACTCTATAAATGCATCTAATATCGGTATTTTACTTAAAAAAGGATATGCAATAATTGAAAACAATACAATTAATGCTGACAGCTATGGAATTCAATTTACTTCAGCTGATTCAAAAAATAGTATTGTAGATAATAATGTAATTATTTCAGGTAAAGATTATGCAATATCTGTTGCAGGTACCAATACATCCATAACTAACAATTATATTATTTCTAAAGATTATTATGGAAATGGTGCGGTTACTTCAAAAAACAATGATACATTAATAGAAAACAACACTCCTGTTGGTGCTTCTATTGATGCAGATATATCTGCTATCATAAATAAAAATGCTACAATCAAAATTGATGTTTTACCATTTGATGCTAATGGTAATGTAACTATTAAGTTTAATGGAAAATCTGAAACTATTAATTTCAACGCTTCACAAACTATTGTTTATGATTTGGGAGTTTTAGGTGTTGGAGATTATGAGGTTACTGTAATTTATAATGGCAATGCTAAATATAATGCAACCAACATTACTAAAACTTTTTCAATTGGCAAAATTTCTGATTATAATGTAACTTTAAACACTACTGATGTTGTCGCCGGTGAAAATTCAACTCTTGTTATAATTTTACCTGAAGATGCAACTGGTGTTGTCAATGTTACTGTTGGAAAAGATTCATACAAAGCAAATGTAACTGGTGGAGTAGCTAGTGTAAAAATCAACTCTTTAATTGCTGGTGATTATAAAGTAAATGTTACATATTCAGGAGATAAAACTTATGAAGTTTCAAATAATGTATTTAATTTAGCTGTTAATCCAATGAAAGTTAATTTAAATATTTCTGATGTTGTAATGTTCTATCGTGATGGAACAAGAATGGTAGCTATTTTAACTGATATTAAAGGCAATCCTATAGCTAATGCAACATTATACTTTACAATTAACGGTCAAACCTATAAGAAAACTACTGATGCTAATGGAACTGCTTCTTTAGGCATTAATTTAGTATCAAAAATATATAATGCAACTGTTTCTTATAATGGTTCAGATATTTATGATAAGCTCTCTAAAAACATTACTGTAACTGTCAATCCAACTATTTTGGCTAATGATACTGTTTTAATGTATAAGGACGGCACTGAGTTTGTTGCAAAATTCTTGGATAAAACCGGAAAAGCATTAGCTAATACTTCAGTTAAATTCAACATCAATGGGGTGTTCTACACTAAAACTACTGATGCTGAGGGTATTGCTAAATTAGGTATTAGGTTGAGGCCTGGAGCTTATATTTTAACTGCTTATAATGATATAACTGGTGAAGAAAAAGGATTTGATGTAACTGTCAAATCTTTAATTGCAGCTAATGATTTAACTAAATATTATATGAATGCATCAAGATTTGAAGCAACTATCTACAATAAAGATGGAACTTTAGCTATCAATAAAAATGTAACTTTCAATATTAACGGTGTATTCTATCACAAAACTACTGATGAAAATGGTGTAGCTAGTTTAGGTATTGCTTTAAGACCTGGAAATTACATTATTACTACTATTGTTGATGATTTGGCTATGGGTAATAATGTAAATGTATTGCCGACTTTAGTAACAAGTGATCTCTCTATGAAATACCTTGACGGCAGCAGTTTTACTGCTCAAGCATTAGACGGTCAAGGCAATCCATTAGCTAATCAGAATGTATCATTTAATGTAAATGGTGTATTCTATCACAAAGTAACTGATAAAGATGGTATTGCATCATTGAATATAAGGTTAATGACCGGACAATATATCATTACTTCATATTGGAACAGTTTCCAAGTGGGAAACACTATAAAAATAGCTTAAATGGGATTTAATTAAATCTCATTTTTCTTTCTTTTTTTTAAAATTATAAATCATAAAATTTTTTTAATTTAACTTTCATATTATAACTCATGTCATTAACTGAAGATATTCTTAGGCGTGATGAGGAATTATTTTTCAATGATTTGAATATAACTTCCGAAACTTTGGACAACAATTCTGAAACGAAATTGGTTGCTGACTTTACTGAGTATAATCCTTTACATAATGGTCATTTTCATTGCATGAAAGTTGCAAAGTCACAAGTTCCTGATGCATTATTTGTAGCTATTGTGCCTGGGCTCTTTGAGCGAAGTGGGAGAGGTATTCCATATATACTTCCACGTGAAATTAGGGCAAAAATAGCCATTTCAGTAGGTGCAGATATTGTTGTTGAAGGTCCGCCTATGGGAATTATGGGCTCCGGCCAGTATTCTCTGTCATTGGCCAAGATGTTTAAAGCTTTAAACACGGATTATATTCCGAGAGGTTATAAAGAAGTTCCAAATTTTGATTTAATAATGGATAGAATATCTAAAGGCCATTGGGTAGCTCCAAAACCTTATAAAATAATTGATAAAACAGTTAATGAAGTTCTTCTGAGAGACAAACTTGAAGAGGATAATTATGTTATAGCTTCTTTTTCAAATTCTTTAAGTAAAATCAACTTTGATTATGAAAACAAGTTCATTTTTGTAAAACGGATTGAAGGTGTAAGCGGAACTCTGATTAGGCAGTCTATTGTTGAAAATAACTTTGATAAAGTTAAGGATATGATGCCTGACAAAACAATTGAAGTTTTGAAACATGAAATAGCTAATGATAATCTAATTTATAATGTCAGAGATGAGGAAGCTATTTTAAATACTGCAAATACTTTTGATTTTGACACTTTAGCTAGTTTAAACATGTTTAATGAAAGATTGGCCAACACTATTTTCAATAATGCTCCTTTTGATAATGTTGATGAAGTTCAAAAAGTCATTGGAAGAGGTTTTTCAACACATTTCAGTGAAAGAATACTAAGCATTTTAGAAGTTCCTATTTCTAAAAAGGTAATTTCAGAATATATTGAAAATTATCCTGCAAAAATTAGAGTGTTGGATTATAAAAACAGTGAAGTTTTAGAAAAATTTAGAAAAAAAGTAAATAATGAAATTGAATTATTTCATTAAATTACCTATTAATTCTCCAGGGTCTTGAAGGCCAAATATAGCATCTAAAAATGTAGGGTAGCTGCTAGTTAAGAATAACAGGTATACAATGTAGAATAATACGATTATTATAGCTATTATCAGTATAATAGTTAATATAATATCCACAATTCCAAAAGACTCTTTTTCATCTTCGTATCTGATGTTATGAATAGGTTTTTTGGATTTTTTTGGCTGTTCTCTACGGATATTTAATTGTTCACGTATTTGTCTGTCTAATTCCTGTTCTTCTTCATAACTTCTACGTGGTTGCCTTATTTGGGGTTCTTGTTGGTAGTAACTTTGTTGTTGTCCATACATTTCTTTTTCATTAGCCTGTGGGATGTGTGTTTGTTCTCCAATTTGCTGAGGAGCATAAGCAGGTTCTTCCATTGTTTGCGGTGTATATTCTTCTATTGGTTGGGATGTTGGAGGAACATATGGTTTTTTAGTTAATGAACCGTATTCTGCTTCATCTTTAGCTAATTGTTCTTCTAAAGGAACTTCTGTTTCATCAAAGTATAAATCATCCAAATATCTTTCGTATTTTTCTTCTAAAGCTTTTCTTGCACTTGTTTCTTCAGGTTCGTAAGTATGATCTGGATAAATGTAATCCTGAGGTGCTTGTTGCTGCGGTGCTATCTGTTCCTGTGAATAGTAGTCAAATTCATTTTGAGCACTTTGTGGTTGCTGTCTCAATGTTTGCCGTTGATTTTCAACAATATTTTGACCTATACTTTGATCTTGATTTATATTATTGGACGGTTCTAAATAAGGTGCGCTTTCTTTTTTAAAGTATGATTTTGGTGTTTCATTAATTTCTTTAGAATAATCCATTCCTTTTATATTGTATGGGGAATCCTCTGCAATAGCTTTGCTAACCTCTTCTTCAGGATAATAATCCTGTTGTGGTGAATTGTTATAAACTTGTGATTCTTTTTGCAAATCACTTGCATAAATACTTTCATTGTTCTGGTCTAAATTGCTACTTAAATCACTGGCAAAAATAGCTTTTTCTTCTTTTGGAGATTGGTAAATAGATTCCTCATAAATATCTTGAGGTTCTTGGTATATGTTTGGTTCTTCTTTTTTACCAAGCCTTACAGGTTCAGGTCTTTCTGTAATTTCTTCGCTAGCTGTATTCTGTGTTTCTTTTTTTTCATCAGTTTTATTATTTAATCCGATTCCTACAATTTTTTCCAAACATTCTTTACAATACATTTTGCCAGCAATTTCCAAACTGCATTCTTCACATACAGATTTTCCGCAGATGGCACAGGTATTAACACCTTCTTTGTTTGGATGATAGTAACATTCCATAAATATACACTCTCTAATATTGTATTTATTTAATAAATCAAGAAATTATTTATAAAATATATTTATATTTTTTATTTATATAAAAGTTCCTATTATATAGTTAAAATGTTTAATAGGCTAATATAAATTGAGTTTTTAAATAGGTGAATGGTTTTTTCATTCTTTTTTTGTTGTTTCAAGAATTTTTTCTACAACAATTTCAGATGCTATTAAATCGTCAGCTGTTGATAAAAAAGTTTCAAGTGAATCATTGTCTAATTCATATTCAATTGTGTTATTTTTCAACTTTGATTCTAAAAATCCAATATTGTCAACTTCTAAAGATTCATAAACAGTTTTAGCAGTCTTTGAATTTTTGTATTTAAGTTGCAGATTTCCTTTTATTTTCATCTTTAAAAATTATGTTTTTTAAACTATTTAATATTTTTAAGTAAGTTTCAGCTAATCGTAACATTTATTTACTTCCTTGTCATAATTGTAACATGAATAATCATATTTAATTTGTTAATTTTTATAGTCATTGTATTATTATAATATAATTTTGTTGAATATTATTTAATTTTCAATATTTCTTTTATAATCCTTGAAATTATATAATGAAATAAATAACTATTTATTCAATTGTGATTATATTGTGGAAAATTATGGGTGAAATAAATGTTATCTGAAACATGGTCATTAATTGTTAATCAAAGTGATTTTTTTACGGATTTAATGATTCAGCATTTGGAAATTTCTTTAATTTCTGTTGTTTTTGCAATAATTATTGGATTGGGTTTGGGTATTTTTATAAGTGAGTATCCGAAAAATAAATGGGTTTTGGCAATTGTTAATCTTATTTATACAATTCCATCAATAGCATTATTTGGGTTTTTAATTCCAGTTTCCGGAGTGGGCAATACCAGTGCAGTTATAGCTTTAACCATTTATGGTTTGCTCCCTATGGTTAGGAATACTTACACTGGAATTCGAACTATTGATGACAGGATTATTGAAGCTGCAAAGGGAATGGGCAGTACTGATTTGCAAATTTTATTAAAAATTAAATTGCCATTGGCTTTACCTCATATTATGTCTGCAATTCGTAATATGGCAGTTATGACAATTGCTTTAGCAGGTATTGCATCATTTATTGGTGCCGGAGGTTTGGGGGTAGCTATTTACAGAGGTATTACTACAAATAATATGCCGTTGATTGTTGCAGGAAGTGTACTGATTTCTGTTTTAGCAATATGTATTGATTTGATATTGGGATACTTTGAAAAAATATCTGCTCCAGGTGCAAAAAGGCCAAAATTCTTAAAATATTTTAAAAATAAGAAAGTATGGGCTTGCATAATTATTGTTTGTATTCTTATTGGGGGATATGTTGCATATGAGCAAAACCCTGCAAATACAATTCATATTGCAAGCAAATCATATACTGAAGAATACATTACAGGAGAACTTTTAAAACAGGTTATTGAAGCACACACAGATTTAAATGTGGAACTTACTTCTGGAGTAGCTGGTGGATCAGGTACAATTCACAGGGGTATGGAATCTGGGGATTTTGATTTGTATCCTGAATATACTGGAGTAGCCTGGTTAAGTATTTTGCATAAAAACAGCACTTATGATGAAACACAGTTTGATGATTTAAATTCATATTATGAAGATAACTACAATATGACATGGTATAATAAGTACGGTTTTGAAGATACTTATGGAATCGGAGTTACAAAAGAAGTTGCAGATAAATATAATTTAAAGACTTACTCTGATTTGGCTAAAGTTTCTAACCAATTGTCATTTGGAGCAGAATCTGATTTTTTTGCACGTGAAGACGGTTATGATGCAATATGTGATGATTATGGGATGAACTTTAAAGATACAATGGATTTGGATGTAAGCATTAAATATGATGCAGTTAAACAGGGTCAGGTTGACGTGATTGATGTTTATACAACAGATGGGCGCTTGGAAAACTCCAATATTGTAGTTTTGGAAGACGATAAGGATTTCTATCCTTCTTATTATGCAGGAACAGTAATAAATCAGCAAACTTTAATAGATCATCCTGAAGTAGCTGATGCACTTGATTATTTGACTGGAAATATTTCAACTGAAGATATGAAACATATGAATTATGAAGTTGATATTGAAGGAAAAGACCCTTCAGATGTAGCACATGACTTTTTAGTAAGTAAACATTTAATATGAGGTGATTATATGAGTTCAATCATTGAATTTAAAGATATAAGTAAACATTATTCTGATAGTGATTTTTCAATAGATAATTTCAATTTAAGTGTTGAAAAAGGGGATTTTGTCACGATGATTGGCGGTTCAGGATGTGGAAAAACCACTATTTTAAAAATGATTAATGGATTAATCACTCCTGATAGAGGTAGTGTCATTGTAAATGGGAAGGATGTTTCTGAATCTGATATTGTTGAATTAAGGCGAAGAATCGGATATGCAATTCAGGGAACAATGTTGTTTCCTCATTTGAATGTTCGGGAAAATATAGCTTATGTTCCTAATTTGATCCATGAAAATGACAGTGAAAAAACTGATGAGGCTATTGATAAGTGGCTGGATATTGTTGGGTTGGATTCTTCTATTTTAAACAGGTATCCTCATGAACTTTCCGGAGGTCAACAGCAAAGAGTAGGTATTGCAAGAGCACTTGCTGCGTCACCTGCGATTTTATTGATGGATGAGCCTTTCAGTGCCGTTGATGAGATAACAAGAACTCAGCTGCAAAAAGAAATGAAAGAAATCCATGAAAAAACAAAAATTACTGTAATGTTTGTTACTCATGATATTAGGGAAGCATTGTATCTTGCTGATAAAGTATTGGTTATGCAAAATGGGATTGTTCATCAGTTTGATACTCCAAATGAGGTGTTAAATCATCCGGCAACTCCTTTTGTTGAAAAATTATTGGAAAGAACAAAATTTATTTTAAATAAATAATTTTTTTAATTTTTCAAATAGGACAACATTTATTAATAACTAAGTTTAAATAGTTAAGTATTCTATATATTGATTATATATAATTTTTACATAGCTATTTAGAGATACACTATAATTTTATTATAGATAGCTATTTTTTAATCAAACATATATAATTAGATGTTTGGATTATTTTCGGAGGAATTATAATGGTTCGTGCTTATACAAGAAGAGATTATATTAGAAAAACCCCAAATTCAAGAATTGTTCAATATGATATGGGTAATTTAACTGACGAGTTTCCAGTTTCAGTAAGTTTAGCTGTAAAAAAACCTGCTCAAATTAGACATAACTCTTTAGAAGCAGCAAGGATTGCATCTAACAGGCTTATGCAAAGAAAAGCTGGAAGATTAGGTTACCACTTAAAATT
>UMAJ01048784.1_pt1 | contig 11706 bp, 7 predicted proteins | sample 1963671 | NCBI WGS metagenome assembly UMAJ01 (sample SAMEA4835912, study PRJEB28245) | human gut metagenome | biome: gut microbiome; material: fecal sample | place: Denmark | collected 2008 | reverse complement strand
CAATGGAGGAGCTGCCGTGTTTTATCTGGCATGGTGTTGGCGGAGGAGGGCAGGCTTGGGGAAGAAAAATGGTCTTCCGGGATGAAAAAACAGCAGGCGGAAAGGGAAAAACAACTTCCTGACCGGTGCAGGGCCATGGATGTGTCATGCGTTTTTTGTCATACTGGCGATGTTCTGAAGAAGGCATGCAACTAGGGAAGCAGTATGATTGACCATGCAATCATGGTATTTATTTTTAGCGCATTGAGAAGCGTTCGGTCTTTGTTTTGACATGAGCCGGGGATGTTGGAACAGGAGAGAGCCGTCAAGGGGCAACAGGGAGGTTCCTTGACAGATTTTACACGCTTTCTTTAACATTAGAGCGTTTCCGTGTCTGGAAATCCAATGAAAAAATGAAAGATGAACAAAATAAACTACTCGGATCCCCGCCGTTCCGTCCCCGATACCGTTTCAACCATTCTTGCATTGGTTCTGGGTATTGTAGGATTGATTCTCGCGTTGCTCGCCTTTCTTCCATGTCTGGGGTGGGTAGCAATTGTCCCCGGCCTTCTCTGTGCCATTCTGGCTATTATTCTGGGAGCGGTAGCGGTAAAGAGGAGTGATGACAGGACGTATGGTTCTGCCAGGGGCGCGCTGACTTGCGGGTGTGTCGGCCTGGTGATCATTATTGGAGCGATCATTTATCAGGGCATGATTCTGGCGCCTGTGATGAAACAGGCGGATGCCCATACGGAGGAATTCACATGGACGGCTTGCAGCGCTGTGAGGGAGGCGCGGAAGGAAATGCACCCCAACGCATGCGAGGCGGTGGACCGTGTTATCTCTTTGATCGACCATCCGGAGGAAAGAAAAGAGACGGTGACGGAGAGGTTCCTGGAGGTAGCGCCACCGGCTCCAAGGGGCGCTACTGCCGTACTGGAAGGCCCGGTGCCTTCTGTTTCCGGTAAATGAGGCGGTAAAATCTTTGAAGGCAGGGCACCCGGTGTTCGTTTACCGGCTGTTTCTTCTGTCATGGAAATCCTGCAGGCAGGGCGGTTTGAAGGGTATTGCATGTCCATTCAAACCGCCCTTCTTCATGCACGCGGCAAAGAGGCTTTGGCTGGCGGAAACGTACGGGGCGGAGAAGGGTCTTTTTATGGGATTCAGCATATTGAGTCTTCCGTCGGATGAGAGGAAAGAGATAATTTGACAGGAGGGGTGGACGGAATGGATGCAGTTGCAGACTTTTTCCGGCAGTCTGAACGGCTGGTTGGAGAAGAGGGTATCTCCTGCTTGTGATAATGTCCATATCGGTGGAAATGGGGCCGGGTATTCATTTTCTTTTCTTGCCGAGGGGCAACGCGGAGGAAGGGCCGGAAGAAACGCATGAGAGGAAAAGACAGACTCATTCCTGCCACCGTGAAAATGCCTCAATTTATTTGAAACCAATGTCCTAGGCCCGTTAAAACAGCGTGCATTCATACAGGGTAATGATGAAGGTTGGAACTGATGCAACGCATCATTTCATTACAACTCAACGATTATCTGTATGAATGAATCCATATCAAATTCTCCGCAGCCTGATCCTGTGGAGCAGCCGGGAATCATCTTTTTCATTCCCTGCAAGGCAAACAACGCTCCTCTGCTGGTGGAAGCTGTACAGGGCATCCGCCGTGCCGTTCCGGAAGCGTCTGTCATTATTCTGGACGATGACCGGGCACGCTGTCCCCAAACCGTCAGGGAAGTGCTGAGGAACATGTCCGTGGAATGGAAAGTGCTGAAGAAAACTGATACGTCCTCCGAACATGCGGCCGCTATTCTGACTCTGATGGCTCAGGCTGTGCGCCATGAACATGATGTGCTGGTGCGCACCAAGCCGGACAATCTCATTCTCCATGCCGGTTTTTTAAGGGAATTTGCCCGTTCCGAAGCGGGATTATCCGGAACCTGTCTTCGGTCCGGCCTGCTGTGCAATGAACTTTATGCCCTGAAGCCTGCTGTGCTTCGGGCCATTCTCCAGCATCTGGAGCAATCCTCCTCCGTGATGAAATGTCCGGAGGGCGCCGTCATCCTGGGGGCGTTTACCGCCCTGTTCCCGGATGGGGCCCCACTCCTCGCCAGAGCATGGACGCGAGGAACCGGAGGTCCCCTGTGGGGGCATTACAACTGGACGACTTTTCCGTCTGCGGAATCCCTGGCGGACATGGACATGGTATCCATGAGCCGGCGTTATCAGGACAAGGTGGCGCGCCGCGCCCGTATCTCCGTCATGAGATGCCTGCGGAACGCCATCTGTAACCGTCCTGTTTCCGTGGACCGTCAACCTGCCGCCTGAACCTGACCCAAAGCATCTGCCGGGAATGGGGCCGGGGAAATTCCATGGCGGCGTTTTCCCTTATTCCCGGCAGGTGCCTCAACGACAATAAAACAATGAAAGAAATTGATAATCAGTTATCCACTCCGGAACAATCCGGAGGAATGCCCAGCCATCCCGTTACATTCGTTTCCAATGATGAACCGTCTCCGATGCCGTGGCCCAATACGTGGTACCCTGTCACTCCCATAGGGCCGGAGACGGAATACCCGTGCCCGTGTTCCGAGGGCGACTCCGGTACGGGAAGTACGGACAACAACAGCGTGGACTTCTCCATAGAATTCGGACGCTTTCCCAAGTGGCCGGAATTGAGTGGAGGCCGCCTGATGCTGAACCTGAACATGATGGATGCCGGGTTATGCTGGGGGACCGCTTTCCAGTACGAGCACATTTCCCAGCGCCGTCTGGAAGTGGCTGAAACCCTCAATGCATCCATCAGCCGCCCGGAAGAACCGGAAGACGTTTCCCGGGCGGTGGTGAAGACGGAAAAAGGATTTCCGCGTTATTACAGCTTTGCCTCTCCAAATGTTTCCGGGGCAGAGGTTCTTGGCGGTAGCCAGATGTTCCAGGACAGGATGCGGCGCGTTGTGGTGGATGGCGTTTCCTATCTGGAAGAAGTTCAGGAAAGCGGCATGACCATGCGCTTCCGCCCCAATTCCGCTATATTTGACCATATCGTGACGCCGCGCGGCGTGAAAATCACCTTTGCTGAACTGGCCGCGGAACTTAAGGTAGTCAGGCAGGACGCCTACGACGAACCCGGCACTGCGGTGGAAACTTTCAACTCCCTTTCCCTGTTCATGCTGAAGCAGGTGTGGAACAAGACGGACGGCTTGCTGGATCTAAGCAATGTTCAGAGCATTAGATGGTATGCCCCCGCAGACGTGACGGGGCGGCACAACGATGGCACGTATATCATCCGCAAAGGAGCCGTTCCGATCAAGACATGGAAGCTGTCCTGGTCGTTCGCGGATACGGAGACGATGGTCGCCAGGGCTGTGGATGAAGAAAATCCGGAAGTGACCCAGATGCTGTTGCAGACATTCCGTATTGAAGAACCGGGAGGTTTTATCAGTGAATGGCGCGCGGGCCTTTACCCGGACGATCTGACCCTGGTGAAAGGAGAGGGGGATGACGCCATCAGCATCGTCACCAGATGCCTTCCGGCGCCCGGCCATGAAAACCTGGTTGCCAAGGATATTAACGGACAGGCCATGGTGGCGGGAGGGTACTATACGGACAAGAAGGAAAAATTCAAGTATGTGTACAGCGGCGTGGCCGGAACCGAGCATGCCGTGCTGTGTTCCGCAGAAAAGGAAGTATACCAGCGCCGTTTGTACGGGGACGTCCTTATCTCCCGCACGGAAGGATATGGAACCCCGCTGGAAAGAACATGGACGTACGGATACGGCAGCGATCCTTCTTCCCCCAATTATGGCAAACGCATCAGGGAAACGCGCCCGGACGGAGCCGTGGTGGAGATGGAGTATGATTCCAACGGGAACGTGATTCAACGGACGGAGCCGTGGTATGGGGATATTTCTATGAGGACTTCCTATTCATATGCAGATGAATTGTTCAATGACCGGAGAATTTCTCAGGAGCTTGTAGAACTGGTATCTCCTCAGAGGACCGAATGTCTGGAAAAAACACAGTATGAATACAATAAGACAGAACAGGTTTATTCGAAAACCGCCACACGCACCTATCTGGGTTCTACAAATGTGGGTGTTCTGAATTCGGTAACTACGGTTGAGGAATGGTACACAGCTCATGACTGCGTGTATGCGCCAGGACGGTTGAAATGCAGATATCAATATGAAAACGTGCAAGATGTGGATAATCCTGATATAGTAAATAATGGAGAGGCCAGAAATATTTCACGTCGCGAATATTCTACCTGCAGTGATTATGGCGCTGTTTGGAAATGTACAGAGGATGACTATATAGATGTGGCGGATTCAGAAAAGTCCTCCAGGATAATTCGCTATTATGCAGAGAACGGCGATGAAATTGCTACAGACCATCAAGTTCATTTATATTCGCCGGGATTTGTCTCCATTGACTTTCGCCGGATGTCTTATGATCCTTCACATCGTTTGATCCGGACAGATTACGCCAATGGCTTGTATTCCATGATGGAATGGAGTTGTGCGGGACCGTTGTGGGAAACAGATGTAAGAGGGCTGCAGACGCGTTATACCTATGATGGGGCCAAACGTCTGGTGTGTGTGGAAAGGGATGCTGCCGTGGCTGTGGAAAATTGGAATGATGTAGATATGAATGCCGATTGTCCGGATAGTATAACGGAAACGACATACGATGGGATGGGGAGGATTTTGTCAGTGAGCCACTCCATAGGGGACAGGAAAACGACGGTTTCTTCCCAATATGATTTACTGGGAAGAGTCACTTCCCGGACGGATAAGATGGGGCGAACCTCCCTTTATTCTTATTCCCAAGACGGATTGACAATGACTGAAACAACATCGCCCGGAGCTACGCTGGTGACCAGGAAAGCTCCTTCCGGCCTGGTTGTGGAAGAGTCCGGCACAGGACGGGAGGCGCGTTATTATGAATATAAGGCGGACTGGTCCGGGATTTGGAAATATATACGCCGTCTTTCCTCATCCGGAGATATGATAGAAAATATTCTGGAAAATGCAGATGGCAAGATATTGAGAATTTTACATTCTAACGGCGCTGTGATGGTAGACCAGTATAACGCCGAATATAACGGATTCGGGCAAATAGTATGTGAACAGCAAAAGAATGAATGCCCGTTGTGGTACCATTATAATAACAGAGGAGAACTGACGGGATGGATGAGGAGTTGGAATGACTGGCCTGATAATTCTCCATACAGGTATTCAGTGGTTTCCCGTTATACCCGCCTGTCTTTTCCTCCTCCCGGATTGTCTGCTTCAGCGGTAAATGCTGTCTGGCGTATGGACTACGTACAGGCTATTTGTGAGGGATTGGATGCTGACTTCGAATATACATATACATTAGTCTCCAGAACGGACAGTGCCCTGCAATCTTTGGAGTCAGTCGTTATGAGGGAGAGGCTACCGGAATACCGTTCCATTTGGGAAAAAGTTTACAATGAAAACGGTAATATACGTGTTCTAAGGGGACGGAAGGGATGTGACAGGGAAGAGGAAGAAGTCATCCTGAACGGGGATACCGTACGCCTGATACAAATAGATGGGACAATGACCCAGTACAAGCGTACTTACAGTATGACCGGAGATATGCTTACAATCCGCGATGCCCGTGGTAAAGACATGACCATCGTCAACGATGCCACAGGAAGGGAAACAAGCCGAACGGACCAGGACGGAGAGACGACTACTACCTCCTATGATGCGGTTACAGGGCTGGCAAATTGTATTGTAACTCCTGATGGCAAGCAGACATGGTTTTCCTATGATTTTCGTGGACGCTTAGTGCAGCAGTATGGAACGGCTGTCCAGCCCATCAAATGGGAATATGATGCCATGGACCGTATTGTGGCTCTGCATACCTATCGTGCATCAGGATCTGTTCTGGATGCGATTCCATCCTCGGATTCCGATATCACACGCTGGACTTATGACCCTGTGAGTGGACTTGTGGTGAATAAGACTTATGCGGATGGTTCCATGACTTCGTATTACCATGATGACTGGGGGCGTCTGGGAACTCGTATCCAGTCCCGCGGAGTGACGACGGAATACCAGTATGATACTGTATCAGGAAAAATAGCTTCTATAACGCATAGTGATGGAACTCCGTCTGTGTCATTTTCCTATGATAGGATGGATCGGTTATCTTCCGTCCAGGATGCATCCGGAACACGTTCCTTTTACTATTGGGATCTTGAAGATATTGCCTACGAACAAACTTCTGGCATGGTAGCAAGCCTGCTTGAGTACCAGCGTGATTCTTTGGATCGTTCGTCCGGATATACGTTTTCTCTGAATGGAACAATGGTACAGCAGGTCGCTCTGGAATATGATGTCGCAGACCGCCTTTCTGCAATGTCGCTTAATGGTTCATCCTTTACGTATGGATATGATTCGGCTACGGGCTGGCTCAACAGTTTGACCTATCCGAATGGATTGGTTAGAAACACAGTGTTTCATGCCAATCTTCCTTTGCCGGTGTCCCTGACTTACGTGAAGGGAACTTCCTCCATTCCTGCGCTCAAGCACGCCTATACGTGGGACAGTATGCGGCGTCCTTCCGTACGGGAAGACTATGTGGGTTCAACTGCTCTTTCCCGTCGCCACACATATGGCTACAATGCACGAGGGGAATTGACGGAAGACACCATGAACGCGGGAGGAGCCTTCAGCTATGACTATGACAATATCGGCAACCGCCAGACGGCGGCAGAACAAGGCATTTCCAGTACCTATCGAAGCAATAGTTTGAACCAGTATGCTACTGTGACACATTCAGGAACAGCCTTCGCACCTGTGTATGACTCTGACGGTAATCAAACGAGTGTGAACACTTCCACAGGAATATGGTCTGTCCAGTATAATGCGGACAATCGTCCGGTGGTCTTTACACAGGGAAGCAAAAAGGTGGAATGTGTGTATGACTATCTTGGTCGACGTGTGGAAAAAGTGGAATATGATGGAAATAACTTGACCAGACGTACAAGATTCGCGTATATGGGATATCTAATGGTGGCAAGCATGGACTGCACGCAAAATACCTCCAATCCGCCCTTGCTGGGTACGTGGTTTTGGGATCCCTCTGAATCGGAGTCGACACGGGTATTGGCGATGTGCACGCACAATGCGGACAAGAGCGTGGCCACCACCCGTTATGTGGCGCATGACCTGCTCAAAAGCGTAAGCGCTCTGTTTGACTCCTCGGGAAACCGTCAGGCGAAGTTTGAATACACGCCCTACGGAGAAACCTTGAGTTCGGAAGGAATTAAGACCGCGTCTATGCCATTCCTTTATTCCTGCGAGTACCATGACGAAGACTTAGGTTTAATTTACTACAATTACCGCCATTACAATCCACAAGATGGTCGCTGGATATCCAGAGATCCGATTGGAGAAAAAGGTGGTGTCCATTTATATGGATTTGTAAAAAATAATCCTGTATTAATTAGTGAGTATCTAGGTCTGTCTTTTTCTTCCAGAGAAGAACGGTATGGAGATGGTTGCGTTTTAACACAGGACCCTAGTGATATTACAGTGACTGAGGAGTTTGCTGGAACACGGGAAACCGAAAGATATGTACGTAAAGTGTCTGAAGCAGTAATTGAAAAGCACACTAAACGTCCTAAACTTGTAAAAACCGCAGTTAAAGGATTAGATGCTTTAGGGATGTCTTTCACTACGGCGGCACCCTTTTTGCTTTCTTTACAGGTGAACGTAAAAGTAGAATTTACATGTAGGTGTAAATGCAAGTGTGAAGGTTGGTTAAAAAATGCGCTGTATGGAGAAGCAATTGCTCCAATGACAGGTTCATTTACAATTAATAGCAGAACCTTTGGTAACGGGAATCCATATACTGACGGATTGGGATCTATCAACAAGATACCAAAAAAAGAGGAAATTGAAGAAAAGAAACAAGAAGAATTCAATAAACTTTTTTCGTCAAAATTAAAAGAATGTGAAGAGAAATGTAAAAAGTTAAGATAAACTAGCATGAAATGTAATATAAGTAAATATTTTTTATGGAGTGCAACAGGGGTGCTTTTCGTTGCAAATATTGTTTGGAGTATAATTTTTCTTTCAACCCAGAATTCTGTATGTGATCCGGAACAGGATGATATACAAATGTGTCAGGAACAAATAGACCGACTTTCCTATATTATTTCATTATCTGCTGAAATGGCAGTATTGAGGAAAGAAAAGGGTGATATGAAGGAGCTTGAAATTCTCTTACGGCAAATTGTAGATCAGATAACTGCTAATGTCATAGCAAATTCCATCTATGAATTTGATGGAAAAGGCTTAGTGAAATTTGACTTAATGAATAAAATATTTAAAGGATTAGTAGATGCCGGCTTGATTGATCCGGAAATATTGCAAAGTCCATTAGGCATTTATGAAGATGCAAAAAATCATAAAATAATACATAACTTGTATTCTTTCAATGGTAATACTGTTAAAAAAACTATGACGGTGGATGAATGTAAAAATTTTCAGAAATGGTTTTATGATAAAATAGTGAATCAAGTTGAGAAGGATTAGTTTTAGTTTTTATTGACTTTACATCATTTAATGAGGTTGTTTTATCAAATTAAAGCAACCTCATTTTTTTTAATATCTAAGAGTAACACTGAATGTAGAAATGATCCAAGCTATGGCAATGCAATTTCGCTATTCCTGTGAATGCTATAACGAGAATTTGGGCTTAATATACTACATTAACTAATATATTGATTCTACTGTGTTATTTGATTACTGGCACTCATTTCAGTTCATCTATAGGTTTTGATGTTTTTAGTTATCCGTAATATCAGTATCTCAGCAGATAGTACAGATGTGCTAGACAGCAATAAAAAGGAGCGATGGGACAAGACGTACAAATATACTTAGGTAGATCATTTGGGATTTAAATGCTAACGCAGATGGGATCCCTCAAGAGAGACAAATAGACTAAAGTAGCTACACGCTAGGGAAATTGGAAAATATAAATCCTTCTAAATTTGTAGAAAATTCCTCTTCTTCTTGAAGTAAGTTTCTCGTATTTAAGAGAATAACTGGTTATCGGCCGGATGAATCGACAATACAAAATATGAAATTCGAAGGTTGATTTTCAGAAAAGAAATAACGGTCAATATGCCGGGAAAATTATGCAAGGTCAGATTCAACGGAGCAATATATTGATGCAGTCGTAGATGCCGTTCTTAATATGTATAAGGATAAAAGTAAAATTACTGTTGATAAAAGAGATTGCGATATCATATCTTTATCTAAGTTTTTAATATAAAGTAAATTATACGCCGAGGTACATATGTGCCTCGGTTTTTGTTCATAGGGAGCTCAGTTGATGGGAACGAGCATGGATTGCCTGTCCTACACCTCCAATTCATTTTTATTTGGCAGACAGCTTTGGAGCTTTCTGAACTGGGGGTAAAGCGGGGTTTGGGGTGCAAGGTACAACGCGAACAGGGAAGAAAAGGCAAGTGGTGCCTAATGTTATTCCAGGGGCTACGGGTTATTGGCCATTGTGTCAGGATAGACTATCAATGCTATTGGAAGAGAGGGAGATGAGTATCGATTCCCTTTTTAAATGGTGCTGCCTTTTGAGGAGAGCTGTTTTTGTCCTATTGCCTGTGGTCTTGTGCATGGGATGGTATATATGGACTTCATGGAAGGATTGGTTTCGCTGGCATGGGTCCGATATTTGAAGCGTTTCTTCCGGGGAGCGAATCGTGTGTGAAGATTGAGGACTATTCACGGAAAGCCTGTTTGGTTCTTGAAAAGCGAAGAGGCTTTCGCTGTCTGTTTTTAAAATGGTTTGAGGTTCTTTCTGCTTGTTAGGAAAGAATGTTTTTTTACTTTGGGTGAAAGTGGCCGCGAATAGAAAAAGCAGCTTGACCTGCCTTCTCCGATTGACTATAGGGAGGGGCCAAGTGGAAGCTCCCTTAGAAAGCTCTCTTGAGACTGTCTATAAAGGATTGCCGGTTTTTTAAATGCCGGGAGGGGAGGAAAGGTCTGCTGCGCAGGATTCTTCATGAACGCCAGAAGCGTTCCAGATATGGAATATTTTGCTTTTTTTCTTTATTGCATAGTTTTCTAATATTGCTTTTTTTGATGAAGTTGCGCTGTTTTCTAACATTTTTATTCTAGGCCCGTTTGATTTTATATATATAGTTTTTGGATATTGTATGAATATTTGCATGTCCATCTATAGATCAATCGAATTGCGGAAGAATACATCCGGAAGTTATAAGGTCAGACTAACCATTGACCGGGGGAGCAAGTTCTGCGGCGCCAGGAAGTCGCTCGGTCTTGGCACCCATCAGGAGGATTGTGCGTTAAGGCGCGCCTACCTGATGCGGTGCTTATTGTTCCATATGGGATGGTTTCCCGGTGGAAAGATTGCCGTCAGGAATTCCGCCGAATGCGGTATTAAGGAGGTTGTGTGGGACAGCATGGACTGCATCGGAGATTCCGGAATGTTCAGGCTCACCGGAAGGGGCTGCCGCGTCGCCACGGATGAAACGATGGTCATCTGGTTTCAAACGAATGGAGATGAGGCAGTGCAGTGTCTTCGTTTGCTTATTTCCGGATGGAGAATAGATGACCGGGCGGGTGACCTGAGGGTTTTGATTCAGGGATTACAGCATTGCGCCTCGGAACAGCGCCAGCATCCCTGCCGGATTTTGAATATTGAAATCGGGTCTGGTTCCATGATGGCAGCGCGGGACGAGTGTGTATTGAAGGGCTAGGGAGCCGGACCGTTCCGGTTAAGTCAATTTTCAAGAGGGTTTTCTGAACGGTCGGAATTGCTTTTAATATATAACGAATAAGAACATATGGATTGTTTTGAAGAACGGCGGCAGGTTCTACTGCAGGAGCTGGCCGCCCTGTCCGGGGAGGGGGCTCTGTACGGTTTTTTAATGCGCCAGGGGGAACAGTTGCCGCCCTTTGCGGAGGAATGGAAAACGGAAGCCTGCCTCCTGCGGGGATGCCAGTACCGGGTATGGCTGCGGCTGGAGCTTGCAGGCGGTCTGGTGCGGATTGATGCCGATAGCGATTCCCTCATCAGCCGAGGTTTGATGGCTCTGTGGGTGCGTCTGTTTTCCGGACTGAGGCCGGGAGAAGTGCTGGCCGCAGAGACGGATTTCCTTCATCAGGGTGTTCTTGGCGGCTGGCTGATTCCTTCCCGGGCGAATGCCCTGGGCAATATGGCCTCCAGAATCAAGTTGGGCGTGCTGCGGTTGAAGCAGGAGGCGCGGAAGGAGGCCGCAGTGTCTGGCTCTCCTTCTTCCCTGCCGGAGCTTTCCTTGGAGCCTGTTGAACAAGGCCCGTTGCGGCAGATGGAGATGTCCGGCAGTTCCTGTCATGATGATCGCAAACAGGAAAAAGAGTTCCAGCGATAGAGTTATTGATGATGAAAAAGAAAGCAAGCATTCACGTTCATTTGTTCGTTTATTCGGGAGACGCCGCCCTGGTCGGGGAGAATCTGCTGTGTGTCCGGCATGCCCTCCCCGGAGCCCATTTGGTCGTGATTGACGACGGGCGCCATCCTTGCCCGGATGAGGTGAAGGCGCAGGCGGAGGAACTGGGGGCGGAATGGCGCGTGTCCTTTTGGGAAAGAGGCGGCAATTTGAGGGGGAAGGCCTGTATTGAAGGGATGCTGGGGGAGATGCTCCGGAGCATGGACGA
>UMAJ01064392.1_pt1 | contig 11724 bp, 9 predicted proteins | sample 1963671 | NCBI WGS metagenome assembly UMAJ01 (sample SAMEA4835912, study PRJEB28245) | human gut metagenome | biome: gut microbiome; material: fecal sample | place: Denmark | collected 2008 | reverse complement strand
CGCCGTATCGGCACTTAGAATTATGCGGTATTGCCTAAAGAATAGGAGCCTGTAAGTGAAAATTGCTGCGGTAAAAAAATTCACACAGGTTTTGGTTGCCATGGCTGTTGCTGCAGTCATGGCAGCTTTGCTGTGTGCGCCCAAAGCATTAGGCACCACGATCGGGGAATTTTCCATTGAGCAGATCTATGTCAACGTGCCGGAGCTGGACGTGTTTGTTCAGGCAACGGATGCACAAGGCCAGCCCATCAGCCCGGACCTTGTGCGGGCGGCAGGGGTGGAGCTGTACCTGGGGGATGAAAAGATCCCCACCGGCAACATCGGCATGGCGAACGAGCCGATCTGCTATGTATTGGCGGTGGACAACAGTGTGGACGAAACCACGCTGAAAGAATACCGCATTGCGCTGCGGCGGCTGATCAGCGCCAAAGGCGCAAAGGACCAGATTATGCTGTATACCCTGGCCGGGGATGCAGCCTGCGTTCTGCCCGCGACCATTGATACCAGGACGGCAGTGAACGCCGTGAACGCGCTGGAAAGCCAGGAAGAGAACGAGCCCAACCTGGTGCAGGCAGCCACAATAATTTATAACGATATCAACGAAAATTACCAGAGCATTGCGCCGCGCAAGGTGATCTTTGCCCTGACGGAAGCGGGCAATACTGCCACCGGCACAGCTTTGCTGGGCGCTGTGGCCAAAGATGCCGCCAGCCGCTTGAACATGCCGCTGGATATCTTTGTGACGGTGGATGATGACAACCCCCTTGCCGAGCTGGGCAAGGCCCTGGGCGGCGATAAGCTGGATGTGGTGCATGAAAGCGAACTGGCCGATACCCTGGCTGAAAAACAGCAGGCCCTTGCCAATGCGCTGGAGATCAAAACCGCGGTGGATGAAAATTTTTACGGCGAGCGCCTGGATGTGCTGACCCTGAGCGTGCCGCAGCTGGGCAGCGCAGTGAAAACCAACGCTACCGTGTATATGGGCCACCGCCTGGCCAAACCGGCGGTGGAAAGCGTGACGCTGCATGGCCGCTATGCCATGACCATTCGGTTTAACCAGGCCGTGGGCCGTGCGGAGGACCTGACCTGTTACAGCATTCAGAGCGAGGATATCTGGGGCTGGCATGTAAAAGTTAAACAGGCCCTTGCCAGCGCGGACGGCAGAAGTGTTTCGCTGTACACCGAGCCGCTGTACCAGGGAACCTATACCATTAAGCTGAACAAGATGACCAGCGCCATGACCGCGGCCAACGTGAGCGATTCCGGCACCGTATACCGCTTTACCGTGGAGGATTGGCCCAAGGACAGGGCATTCTATCTGGCACGATTCCGGCTGCCTGCCATTATTCTGGGCGGGCTGTTGGTGGTGCTGGCCGCGGCAGCCCTGCTGCGCGGCCGCAAGGAGCGCACTGAGGAAAAGCTGGCCGAAGCCGAACACCTGCTGACCGATGCCGCCCCCGTGCAGCAGAGCCTGCCGAGGCGGTGGATCACCCTGTACCTTTCTACCCGGCGGGGCATTGCAGAAACCCGCTGGTCCGCCTATGTGGAAAGCAGCCTGATTATCGGCAGCGATGCCACCCAGTGTGACCTCTGCCTGGCGGATGGCCGCACCCGCCCCCAGCACGCAGTGCTGGAAGTGGAAAGCAGCGGCGTGACCCTGCGCCCGCTGGAGGGAGCCGCCGTGATGGTGAACGGCGACCCCATCGGCGGGGAATACCGCCTGCAAAACGGCGATACCATAAAAATCGGCCGCACCACCCTGCGGCTTGTGCTGTAAACGCGCCCGAAGGAGGAAAATGATGAAACTGACCAAATGCCCCAACGGCCATTTTTATGATGCCGATAAACACCCCGAATGCCCCTATTGCAATGGCGGGCTGGAGGCCGACAGCGCCATTGCTCAGCCCGGCACCGCTGCCGAGGTTGACCTTGCCGTACCCAAAGGCCCGGTGGCCGGCTGGCTGGTGGTACTGGACGGCCCCGCCCGCGGGCAGGACCTGCGTTTGGGCGAAGGCCGAAACTTTTTGGGGGTGGATGCTGCCGGGAACCCCGCCGTGCTGGATGCCAACAGCCCGCTTGCGGTGCGGCGCGGCATTGTGGTGTATGACCCACAGGATAACAACTGGTGTGCGCTGCCGGGATCTTCCAACGAGCTTTGCACCCTGAACGGAAAAAGTCTGATTGAAAAAATGCCGCTGACAGCGGGGGATACCTTTGCTGTGGGCGGCGCACAGCTGCGTTTTGTGCCGCTGTGTGGGCCGGAGTTCAATTGGAATGCAGCGCCGAAAGAGAGGAAGTGACTCCCTTGGCCAGTGAGATTATTTTAACCGTCAGCGAGCGGCGCAACCGCCAAAAGCTGACCCTTTCCAGCACGGCAGCTCCCTTTGTGTTTGGCCGTGGGCGGGATTGCAGCTTTGTGCTGCGCCGCAACAACGTGGGGGAACACCAGTTCACAATCGAACACAAAAACAATGCCTGGCTGATGCAGGACGCAGGCTCCACGACCTGCGGCACCTGGTACAATAACCGCTATATCCATTCCGGTGAGGAAGTGACCCTGCAGCCGGGGGATGTGATCGGCCTGAATACCGACGGCAACGAAACCACACAGGAAATCACCTTCCGCGTGGAGGAAATCCGCCAGGGCGAGGGTACCGCCGCCCTGCGGCGGGAAACGCCCAACGCCACCGTGCTGCGGGAGCTGGATGTGCGCCGCAAGCGCCGCATCCTGATCGGCCGCGGCGAGGACTGCGATGTGCAGCTGACCAGCGACCGTGTTTCCCGCCACCACTGCGAGGTGGTGTATAAGGACGGCCACTATGAACTGAATGACCTTGGCTCCACCAACGGTACTTACCTGAACGGCACCCGCGTGCGCAATGAGCTGCTGACGGATGGCGCTGTCATCAATGTGCCCACCCAGGTGTTTGCATTTTCCGGCGGAATGCTGCACTACCATGAGCATAAGGTGGGCATCAGCATTGAACTGCTGGATGTGTATAAAACCGTCAAAAACCGCAACACCGGCAAGCCGCTGAACATTGTGGACGGCACTAGCATGGGGGTGGAACCCAACAGCTTTGTGGTTGTGGTGGGCGGTTCCGGAACCGGCAAATCTAGTTTGCTGGGCTGCATCACCGGGGCGTCGCCCTGCACCTCCGGCAGCGTCTGCTTTGACGGTATTGACACCCGCGGCAACCGCAATGCCTTTGATGCCGTGCTGGGCTATGTGCCGCAGAAAGACATTATGCACGACGAGCTGACGGTGGAACAAAGCCTGACCTACACCGCCAAGCTGCGCATTGCACGCGATGCCACCCGCACCGAGATCAAAGCTGCTGTGGCCCACGCCATTGAAGCCGTTGACCTGGGCGGGCGGGAAAAAACGATGATTGCAAACCTTTCCGGCGGGCAGAAAAAGCGGGTTTCCATCGCCATGGAACTGCTGGCTTCGCCCCGGCTGCTGATATTGGACGAGCCCACCAGCGGGCTTTCGCCGGATCTGGACCGCAGCATGATGGAGCTGTGCCGCAAGCTGAGCCACGAAAACTGCACCGTGCTGATGGTTACCCACAACATGTCCAACATCAATCTATGCGATAAGATCGCCTTTTTGGGTACGGGCGGCGTGCTGTGCTATTATGGTTCGCCCGAAGCGATGGATGAATATTTTGATGTGGAACTGACCAGCGATATTTTTGAAAAGCTGCACGACCCCGAACAGGTGGAATATTACCACCGGAAATACTTTACCAGCCCGGAATTCAATCGCCTTGCAGCGCGGTTCCCGGCAGCAGCCAAGGAGGCGGAAAAACGATGCAAAGCGTAAAAATCGGCAAGCTGCTGCGCCAGCTGGCGGTGCTCATCTCCCGCAATTTTCAGCTGATCTGGAACCAGAAGCTGACCCTTGGCAGCTTGATTTTGCAGGCCCCGCTGATGGTGCTTGTCATCAAGCTGGTGGGGGAGCCGGACTGCTTTACCTCCAACCTGATCAACATCGGCAGCCGCACGGTGCTGTTCATTGTGTGCGCCATGGCGTCCTTTATGGGGCTGCTGAACTCTTACCGCGAGATCTGTAAAGACCGGGAGATTATCTTCCGTGAAGCCAGCGTCGGCGTTTCGCTGCTGGCAACGGTGCTCAGCAAGGCCATCACCCTGTTTCTGGTGGAAGCCGTGCAGGCGGGCATTTTGACGGCAGGCTTTGTGGAGATCATCCATATTCCGCAAAACCACCTGCTGCTGGATACCAATGTAGAAATCTTCATTACGATTTTCCTGCTCATGGCAGCATCCAGTGCCATGGGCCTGCTGGTATCTGCCAGCCTGAAAAGCAGCGAAGCCGCGGTGCTGCTGGTGCTGGTGCTCATCATCGGGCAGGTGGTGTTCAGCGGCGTTATGTTCAGTATGACCGGCGCGCTGACGGCCATCAGCTATATCATTGTCTGCCGCTGGGGCATGGGGGCGCTGGGCGCTTCCACCGATTTGAACGACCGCCTTTCCTGGCTGAAAGCAGGGCTGGACAGCCCGATGTACGATGCCACCGTGCCCAACCTGGTGCACAGCTGGCAGATGCTGGGGTTGATTACCCTGGTGTGCGTGGCGGCGGCATGGCTGGTGCTGTATATTGGGTTCAATCGGAAAAAGGGATAATCGGTACAGCACAATCGGCATTTTTTTCACGGTAGGATAGGGTCACCCAACCCTACCACACATTTGGAATGAAATCATCAGGTTTTAATGGCTGCCCACCCGTAGGGGCGCAGATTGTGCGCCCGCGGGTGTTTGCGGTATTCAGGGGCAAAATATTTGGCAAGGCCCGTCATGCGGGACGATGCAGGTGTCGTTCCCTGCAAATTTTTAGCCTGGCAGCGGGAAACCGCCCCTCAGGCCGCTTCGCGTCCAGAGGGGTGGTTCCACGCCACAAACCTTAAAAATCCCAAACTACAAACAAAAACAACAAAACCGCCGGGCGGCAAGTGCTTTGCTTGCTGCCCGGCGGCTTTTGGTATAGGGAGATATTTACTTGTCTTCTTTTTTCATGGCGTTCTTGCCGGTTTTTACGGCCTGTTTGGCGGCGGCTTTGGCGCGGGCGGTGGCTTTGGTCAGGCCAACGCGCAGGGAGGCCAGTGCTTCGCGGCGGTCGGGAACCATGTCCGGGAAGGCCCGCAGCAAACGGCCGGTGCCAAAGAACCGCTGCTTGCTCAGGCGGATGGTGGTATCGCGCAGGGTGCCGGCTTTGCCTGCCAGTTCGCGCAGCTGGTCACGCAGCTCGGCGGCGTTGGTGGCACCCTCCATGGCGGCCAGGGTCAGCTGCAGTTTCTGTTCATCCAGCAGGGTGTCCATCGTCATGGCGCTGGTGCCGATCACTTCAGTCAGGGCATCGCTGGTGGTGCGCATGGCTTTGCGCAGCTCATCAATGCGGGCCAGCTGTTTGCTGAAGCCGACAGCCTGAATGGCGGATACGATCAGATCCGCCAGGAACAGGCCGCCGAAAATAACATCCAGCCAGATCAGCACAAGAGTGGGGATAGCGGCGCTCGGCTTGCTGAGCAGCGGGTGAACCACCACCATCAGCAGCACGCTGCCCAGCCCCCACAGCAAGGAGAACTGCGGGCAGATGAACCCGCCCAGGTTAAAGCGATACATGGAATAGTCCCACCAGCGGGTGTGGAACATCTTGTACAGGATGTACCCGCCAACCAGCTCCACCAGCGTGGTGATGACCATGCCGCCGAAAAAGGCAACCAGTACGTTCTGGTACCATGCCATATCGCTGCTTGGCATGGTAAAACGGCCGAGAACGGCAATCATTACCGTCATGCCGCAGCCGTAAATGGGGCAGATCGGGCCGTTCAAGAATCCGCGGTTGACCAGCTCCCGCGTGGTGATGGCTGCATAGGCAACCTCCACGCACCAGCCCAGAAACGCATAGACAAAAAAGAAAAATATCGTATGCAGCAGGGCATAAGTGGTCATTCCTGTACCTCCCCGGCGGGGTCGGCTTCTTCCTCCGGTTCCAGGCGGCGGGCCAGCTCTTTGGGCTCCACCCAGGTCACGCTGGAATCCGGCCCCTTGCGGGCAATCAGCGCCTTGATGGGAATGCCCTGTTCACTGAACATGCCCTCGTGCTCGGTGCGCAGGTTCCAGTCCGGCTCATTTTTGTGCAGATCAAAGGTCTGCCAGGTAATCTCGAACCCGGCAGCGGGAAAGTAACCTAGGCTGTCCCGGAACAGGTCATCGTCATCGGTCTTGAAGTAGATTTCGGAACCCTCTGGCATCAAAGCGCGGTACTGCAGCAGCTGGCGCGGGTGAGTCAGGCGGTGCTTGTTGCTGCCAGCGTTTTTGCTCCACGGGTTGCAGAAGTTGATGTAGATGCGCTGCACGGTATCCGCCGGGCTGAACACGCCGGAAAGCCGCTCGATATCCAGCGAGGCGATCTTGACATTATCCGGCGGCAGCTGAGCGGCGGCGTAAGCGGCTTCCACCTTGCGCTTGGCCAAAATCAGGACCTTATCCGTGATATCAATGCCAAGGTAGTTGATATCAGGGTGCAGGGGGGCCAGCTGGCTCAAAAAGCCGCCCTTGCCGCAGCCAAGCTCCAGGTGCAGGGGCTGCTCCGGCCGGGCATACAGCTCATGCCAGTGCCCGGCATGGGTCAGCGGTTCGTGAACATGGAAATCGCAGGCCAGCAGTTCCGGTCTGGCATAGGGCTTAAAACGCATACGCATACAACAATACCTCACTCATGATAATTCACTAAAAAATTCTGGACATCGGCAAAATCAGTGCAGGCAAGGCTGCCCTGGCAAAAGCCGGGCTTGCCGCCGCCCCGCCCGCCGAACGCTTCATTCAGCGCCTTGCACACTGGGCGCACATCCCCGCCGGGCAGGCAGAGCGCATAGGCGAGGCCCTGCCCGCCGGAGGCCAGCACCGCCGTCAGCGCGTTGGTGCGGGCCGATACCGCCAAACAGATCCGCCGCAGTCCGTCGCCGTCCGCACCGTCACAGTGCAGCACAGCAGGCTGACCGGGCACGGCGGCTTGGGCCAGTGCTTCGGACAATGCGTTCTGCATGGCGGCAAGGCGCTGCTTGAGGGCAGCTTCCGCCGTTTGCAGGTTTTGCACGGCGGGCAGCAGGCGACCGGGGGCGGAGCTTAACAGGGTGCCCACCGCGGCGGCATCCTGCCAGGCGGCAGCAATGGACTGATGCGCACGCTCCCCGCACACAACCGCCAGCCGGGTGCCGCCCTTGTAGCTTTGGGCACTCAAAATTTTGATGGCCCCCACCTGGCCGGTGGTGGAAACATGGGTGCCGCAGCAGGCGCACAGGTCGGCCCCGCCGGCATCTACCAGCCGCACCGCACCGTCAATTTCCTTTTTGCTGCGGTAGGTCAGTTTTGCAAGGTCTTCCGGCGCGGGGTACCAGCAGCGCACCGGGGCGTCCGCACGGATCACCGCGTTGGCCTGGGCTTCTGCTTCGGCCAGCTGGCCGGCGGTCAGCGGAACGCTCATATCCATCCGCACCGCGGGGGAACCGATGTGAAAGCCCACATTCTCCGCCCCAAACAGGCGGTGCAAAGTGCCGCTTAAAATGTGTTCACCGGTGTGCTGCTCCATATGGTCGCGGCGGCGCGCCCAATCAATGCGGCCTTCCACCGTCTGCCCAACCGGCAGCGCTGCGCTGACAGTGTGGGTGATCACGCCGCCATGCTCCTGCACATCCGTTACAAGGGCGGTGCCCAGCGCACCGGTATCGCAGGGCTGGCCGCCGCCCTCCGGGTAAAAGGCGGTCCGGTCCAGCTGCACGGCAAACTGTTCCCCGGCCGGGGTGCAGACAAGCACCGTGGCGGTAAAAGTTTGAACATATGGGTCTGTTTCGTATAGTTTTGCCGTTGCGGGCATGCAAGGTCATCCCCCTTTCGGAATATTTTTACATTATAGCATAAAACGGCAGTGGAAAAAACAGTTCAAATCCGTTATAATAAAAATCAGTTATAATTCCGGCGGCTCCCCGGCAAGGTGGGAGCCGGAAAGGGGGCGGGAACCATATGAAAAAACGAATCTCAGCACTGGTTTTGAGCAGCTGCCTGCTGGCGGGCTGCGCGGGCCAAGGGGCGGCTGCTACCGGCGAAACCGCAGCACCCAGCCAGGCCGTGCCCACCGCGGCACCCCAAAGCCTGACGGTGAACGGCCTGTTGGACACCAGCGCTGCTGTTGGCGCGCTGGAACTGTATGCCCAGGCGCAGAATGTGACGCTGCAAAACAGCTTTGAGACCGAAACGGCGGACCTGGTCATTCTGGATGCCCCGCCGCAGGATGATGGAACCTGGAAGAATCTGGCGGAGAACGAGCTGCTGGCCGCCGCCGCGCAGCGTGCCGGACTGGATACGGAAAGCACCGTCACCGCCCTGCCGGTGGGCCAGAGCCTGTATGCCTATTGGGCGGATAACCGTGTGCTGACCGAGCTTTTGCAGAGCGATGCCGCGCTGGACGACCTGCGCGCTGCGACCTGGGAGGAATGGTTCGATTTCGTAACAGCTGTGACCCATTGGTGCGCGGAACCCGGCGCTGTGCAGGTAACGCTGAACGGCAATGTTTACACCCTGCCCGCTGAGCGGCGGGAGACACTGGCAAACCTGAACGGCGTGTTTGCCGCCCAGGAACCGGAGGTTAGCGGCAACAGCGGGGATGGCGGCGTGGCGGAAAATACCCCTGCGCTGTACACCACCGCCCTGCTGGCGGCGGGGGAGCCGCTGACCGAAGAAAACCTGACCGGTCCGCTGAACGCGCTGGAGCAGGAGCTGCGGCTGGAAGATGCCAACAGCGCCTGGCAGGCCGGCATTGCAGACCTATGGACCAGCAAGTATCTGTTCCAGCAGGGCAATGCCCTGTTCTACCGCGGCTACCTGGCCGACCTGGTCAGTGACAGCGGCGCAGCGTTGAGCAGCGCCCAGAAAGACGCGCTGGTGTGGCTGCCCATCAAAAATAACCTGACCGAAGCCGACATTGCCAACCAGCGGTTCAACCTGGCCGGGCTGATGAATTACCCCATTTTGGCCAACCGTGCCTGGCTGGCTATCCCGGCGGATGCCGATGAGGAGAGCGCCCGCGCCGCAGCCGCCGCTATTTTGTGGCTGTACACCAGCAAGGCGGGGGAGAGCGCGTTGATCGACACCCTGGACCTGATCACCCCCTGGGGTACCGGCAGCAACCAGAACGCCGCCGCGGCCATGCAGGCGGCGCAGGTGACAGCCGGTATTCTGCCTGGCGCAGCGCTGGACCAAACCCAGGCCGCCGCATTGCAGCAGGCCCAGCGCGGGCTGTATTATGAAGCGGACGGCATTACCCTGCGGGATGGCCTGTGGGATGAAGATGCCGCCGCTGCCTGGCGCAGCGCCGTGATGGCGGCCCTTGGCGCAGAAAGCGCCGAAGCAGACGATAACTGATGCCCCGGGGTGTACCTGAAAAACAGGCGCGCCCTAGATGGGCTTTGCGGAATACAAAAGGTTTTAAGGAGAAGAGAAAAAATGAAGAAGCGTTGCAGCGGTATCCTGATGCCGGTTTCCAGCCTGCCGGGCGGGTATGGCATTGGCTCCATGGGCCAGGCTGCCAGAGATTTTGTGGATTTTCTGGTGCTGGCCGGACAGAGCGTGTGGCAGATCCTGCCCGTTGGCCCGACTTCGTATGGCGACAGCCCGTACCAGAGCTGCTCGGCTTTTGCGGGCAACCCGTATTTTATTGACCTGGATCAGCTGGCTGCGGATGGCCTGCTGAAGCCGGAGGATTACGCCAAAGAAAATTGGGGCACCAACCCCAATTACTGTGACTATGCCCTGCTGTACCAAAAGCGCTACAAGGTGCTGCGCAAGGCATACGCCGCATTTTTGCAGCAGCGCCCGGTGCCGGGGTACGATACCCCCTACAGCGATGACTGGTACCGTTTTACCTTTTTGAGCGATGCCTGGCTGCCGGATTACTGCCTGTACATGGCAATCAAAGAAGAAAACAAGATGTGCGACTGGCAGACCTGGCCTGCCCCGCTGCGCCTGCGCGACCCCAAGGCGCTGGAAGAGTTCCGCACCGGCCATGCCGATGAACTGGGCTTCTGGGCCTTTGTGCAGTATGAGTTCGCCAAGCAGTGGCAGGCCCTGAAAGCATATGCCAACAGCAAAGGCATCAAGATCATGGGCGATATTCCCATCTATGTGGCGGCGGATTCTGCCGATGCGTGGGCAGGCCGTGAGCTGTTTGAGATGGACAGCGAGGGCCACCCCCGCCGCGTGGCTGGCTGCCCGCCGGACTATTTTGCCGAGGATGGCCAGCTGTGGGGCAACCCGTTGTATGACTGGGCCTACCACAAGCGTACCAACTATGCCTGGTGGGTGCGCCGCGTGCGCCATGCGCTGAGCATTTATGATATCCTGCGTATTGACCACTTCCGCGGCTTTGATACCTATTGGGCTATCCCGGCGGGGGACAAAAACGCCCGCGGCGGCAAGTGGGAACAGGGTCCCGGCATGGACCTGTTCCGCGCTCTGCGCACCGCTCTGGGTGACCTGCCCATTGTGGCCGAGGATCTGGGCGAAATTTTTGATTCCGTCCGTGTGCTGCTGGCGGAAAGCGGATTCCCCGGCATGAAGGTGCTGCAGTTCAGTCTGAACGGCACCGATAGCTTGGACCTGCCGCATAACTACCCGGCCCACTGCGTGGCTTACCCCGGCACCCATGATAATAACACCCTGCGCGGCTGGCTGGAAAACGAAACCACCCCCGCCCAGCGCAAACAGGCCAAGGCATATTTTGCCCTGACCGAGCAGGAGGGCGAGATCACCGGCCTGCTGCGCGGTGTGCTGGCAAGCCCGGCGGAGCTGGCTATTGTGACGATGGCCGACTGGCTGGAAAAAGGCAGCGAAGCCCGCATGAACACCCCCGGCAACCCGGCGGGCAACTGGCAGTGGCGCGTTGCCGCTAAGGACCTGACCCCCGCGCTGGCGCGGAAGATCCACGAGATGAGCGCACGGTATTTCCGCGCGGAACCCCTGCCGGAAGCGGAGCCGAAAAAGGAAAAAGCGCCCGCCCCGCAGCCCAAGGCCAAGGCGGCTGACGCAAAAGAGGAAAAAACGACAGCACCGGCGAAAAAAGCAGCAAAAAGTGCAAAGTGATTTTTTGAACAGTAATACTTTTATTATTAAGCAATTCTTTGTGTAATGCGGGTATGGGAAAAGCATGCACGGTATGGTAAAATATACAAAGATTTTATGTCAAGTTGTAGCATTACAACATTAGGACAACATAAAGAACCGAAAAACGCTTTGTTGGATCTTGTATGTTTTACATGGAGGAAGACGCGTCATGCAGGAATTTACTCTGGAACAAATTGGCATGCAGGTTACCGCATTGCAGAATTTTTTTGACCAGGTTACTTTGATCGACCCGTTGGCCCAGGCCGAGGTGGACCCCGCCACCCTGCAGGCCACCGGCCATGCCGATGCTGTGCCTGTGCTGAATGCAGATGGCCGTGGTTGGCAGCCGATTTTGGGTGAGGATACCGGTTTTGTGTTTTACCAGAACATCCAGGTGGAGAACCGCCCGTTTGTGCTGGCTGCCACCTATTTCCTTACGGCAGATCTGCCCGCCAATGACCGCGAGGCAAACGCCCTGCTGCGCCTGCTGGGCCAGTACCGCGAGGAGATGCGCCGCGATTATGTGACCGGTGTATATAACCG
>UMAJ01011569.1_pt1 | contig 11968 bp, 20 predicted proteins | sample 1963671 | NCBI WGS metagenome assembly UMAJ01 (sample SAMEA4835912, study PRJEB28245) | human gut metagenome | biome: gut microbiome; material: fecal sample | place: Denmark | collected 2008 | reverse complement strand
CCCTCTCTTGTAAACTTAGCTACACGCAAACCAATTCTATGTTTTTTAACATTAACTGGTTTAATATCAGCTATTACAAGACCATCAACTTCATGATATACAAGGTCACCATTCATATTAGTATTTTATTAAAAAGGTAAATCATCTCCGTTCTCTATTGCACGTTTATATTCTTCCTCACTTGAAAAACCATACATACCCCAGATAGTATTGTTAATAGGAATGTCATTAGCAGGATTAATAAACGATACATTGTCATCTTCAAAATCAACTTCAAACAAACCATCTTCTTCAGGACTTTCAATAGGCTCTAAATATTTATTATTAGACATAGCACCAAATAAATCACCTTGAACCGCAACCATACCAGCAGTTTTCTTATTTTTACCATATAGAATCTTAGCACATTCTTTTTTATAATAACTAAAATCTATATGATAATCATCTTCCTCAACATAATCATTAAAAGGACGAACACTATATTTAGCTACAATTCGATTAATTTTACTTGGTTTATTTTTATCAATTTTTATAATAGTTCCACTACAATAAGATACATCAGAAATATAGAAACGATTAGATTTTTGAAGTTCTTCATCATGAAGTTCACCGTTTACAATACTGCGATATATAATATTGAATTTAGCATCAGTCTTTTGACTAATACAATAATCATAAATAGCTTCTTTGCTACTATGAATATGATTTTCTATTGTATCAGTATAAGGAACATTATATAAAAGAAATAGGTTAAGAGCTTTTGGAACAACTGGATAAGCATAACCTTTATTAAAAGCAATAGTTTCAATAAAAAGACCTTTACGTTTAATATAAATATCTTCAAGTTCAGCTATTGCTTCTGGAGTTTTATCAATCAATTTATCATAAGCATCTTGAAAACCTTCTTTAACAGCAATATAATTATTTACATCATTACGAAGATATTTTTCATAATTAGTAAATTCAAGTTCAAAATTATTATATTCTTGCCACCAATCACAACAAGCTTTATAATCAGCTTCTTGTTCAGGTTTAATGATACAAACAATACCATCAGTATTAGCAGATATAACTTTAATACCTTTGAGTTCCAGTGCTTCAATAAGCATCAAAAGACAAAGTTGCAAATTTATAGTAACTTTATAAGTACATTTAGGGTCATAAAGATAATCATTTATATCTCTAAATGCACCATACATTCTGTTGATAGCAATCTTAAGACCTTCAGCCTTAATTTTATGACGTTTACTTTCTGCTAATAATTCATGATATTTAGTATTTAATTCTTCAGCATCAACTCGATTTTGATTTTTAGCAATTTGATATTCATTTAATACTTTCTTAGCTTCTTTCATTAATTTACTGCTAAGATGTTTAGCTTCAATTCGACTATCTTTTGTATAACCGACAGTAGCTCTGAAAGGATTTCTTTCGAGATGTTCGGGATAAACATCATAACTAAGAATACCATTAGGATAGAAACTACTAACATCTGCATCACGTAAACTAAATCCATCTGCAATTATTAATCCCGGTTTATCTTGACTATGTAAACCACCTAAAGCCATAGTATATACCGCATCACCAAATTGAAACTCGTGCTTAAATTTATCTTCATCTTTTGTACTACCTACAACGATAGTAGATTGTGCAACAGTACGAAGTAAATCATTGAGAATTTTAGTTTGAAATTTAAGTTTAGGACTTAATATACTGGAAACTTTAATTTTCCATCTATCAGTCTTAGTATCCATAAAATCTTTTCTATCAATACCGCTAAACTTCTCATAAAGAGATGTAGTAATAGCTTTACCAATAGAACTTCTTGACATATTACGGACATCAATTCCAAACTCTTCAGATATATCTTCTCGTAGTTCAATTTCAGCCTTTTGACTACGTTCCAGTTCTAATGTAATAAGAACATCATTTACATTATAATCACAAATATCATAAATATCCTCTTCTCTAATTCTACAATTATAAGCAATCGGTAGATTCTGAATACGATACCATTTTAAGCAAATAGCAACTTGTTTAAGACTGGTATAAGTCTTATCAAGATATAAAATCTTTTGAATATCATAATCAGTAAAAGGACGTTTGTAATATTTCTTGAAATTAAGTAAACGACTATATCCTTTACCAAAATCTACACAAGCGCAACTATGGTCATATAGAATTTGTGTAATATGTTTACTTTCTTTCTTATTAAAACCTTTTACATCAAGATATTTATAATTATTAATAAAAATATCCAACATAATTTTATCATAATTATTACTGTTATAACCAGTAAGAATTTTATGTTGAATAAAGAAATCCATAATAAGTGGCCCATCATTTCTCCACTTACCAGTAATATAATCAATCCAAATAACAAATTGTTTAGCACCCATTGCTAACAACAATTTAGCCTTTGCTTCTTTCAGTTCTTCAAAATTACCTTCTTTACCATTTTTAATAGCAAGACATCTTATATCAACAGCTTTATAAACGTCAATAAGTTTTTGGTCTGCTGTTTTAGGTATAAAAGTAACTTCAAATAGATTAGGATATATCTCTACATCATATTCATAAGCATTATTCATAATAACACTACTTTATCTGTAATAACGATATTCTTTACATAATTCAGCAAATATGTCACTAATTAAATTAAAAGATTTAACATATTCTGAATAACATTTGTTACGCATAATATAGGCTGGTGAATATATAGGAATTAGTATAGCATCATTAAACCTAACTGGTTTATTAACAACAGATGCCATACTTTTATATTTTTCTTCTTTAAGGAACTGATAAACAAATTGTCCAACAGCAACAATAATTGTAGGTTTATATTTCCTAATAGTTGCTATAAAATTTGGATAACAAGTTTCAGCATAATGTTCAGTTGGTTCAGCACAAACACACTGAATAAGAGTTGATTTAATAGTCCAAGCAGTTAGTTTATAATCATTAATGAATTGACTAACTATTTTAGTTGAACGACCATTAAATATAGTTTGAGTTTTATAATCTGTAATAGTTGGTGTATCACCAACAAACATAATAGTACGCCTCAAAGTGGGCGTGCAACCCGCTCCCCCACCGGGTATCCGTCGATTAGCAATAGATAAATAACATCTTTCACAAGCATTACACATAATATTAATACTATTAAAAATATCAGATGAAACAGTCTGATTAATAAGATTATGTTTAATACTTCATAATAACACTTTTGCGAGCACGAGATAGAGCTACATACATAAGTTTATTACGAATATCAATATCATTTTCTCTACGACCAAATCTCGTATTTTGGAAAACAATATCTGTCAAATCTATTGCTACATTATCGAAAGTAGAACCTTGTGTTTTATGAACAGTCATAGAATAACCATAATCTATGTCTTTATTAATCCACTTAGTTCCTTGAATAGTTTCAATACTGAATTTAAGATTTGTTAAAAAACGATTCTTAAACTTATAATAAACATACCAACCATGTTGAACACGATTAGCAGCTCTATTATAAAGATGTGTTAGAATTTCCTTATATTTAAGAAAGGAAGCATCTTTTGTATCTACGATAAGAAACGGTTGAGTTATATGACCATCATACATAGATTTAAGATTAACAGCAAACGTTTTAATACCTTCATCACTAATATAAGGTCTAATATCTTCAAGAATATAGTCTTCACTATTTAGAATAATTGGTTCCTTAAACTCATCAACAATAGTATTATAAGATAACACCAAATCGTTAATATGAATTATATCAGCATCTTTACCAACTATACTATTACGAACAATACTATTCCAATCAGAAACAGCTTTATTCGTATAAGCAGTAATTCTAAAATGGTCTATATTCTTATGAAATGTATCTGAATTAAATTCATCAATAAGTCTTTGATTAAACATAGCTCGTGGAATAATTTCATAACCAATTCCATCTTGTATATTAGACCTATTTCGAACTATATAATTCAGAAAAGTATTTGTTTGATTTTTAATATCATCTCTTAAAAGACTAAATAGTTCAAGAAGAGGATTACCTTCTTCTTGTCGTACAATATCAGTAAGAACAACTTTATTCTTAACAGTAGCAAATGTTAAAGATATTTCTTCATTTACAGGTGGTAACTGAAGAGGATCACCAACATAAAGAATCTTAACATTATAAGTAGTAGCACGATTTCGATTAAGTTGAAATAAATCCTTATTAATCATAGAACATTCATCAATCACAACAAGATTATAATTTTGTATCTTGCTTGGATTAAGAGGGTCAAATTGAGGATTCTCAATATCAAAATTCTGTAAATCAATATTAGGTTTAAGACCATGCAAACTATGCAAAGTCATACCTTTTCTACCTACTTGAGATTCAAGAACTCGAAGAGCTTTATGTGTAGGAGCTGTAACAGTATAAGACTTATTAACAATATTCTCAAGAAAATATCTAAGAATAAAAGTTTTTCCGCTACCCGCGACACCTTCAAGTGTACATTCAAGTTCATTACTAAAATACCAATCAGATAGTTTGTCGATAGCCTGCTGTTGCCCCGGATATAGTTGCGAATAATCGCCCGTGGCGGCCTGTTTTGGCCTCGCTGATGGCTTATTTTTGTTCGCCTTAACACTTGTAAGGCCTTTCAATTTATCTGCGTCCATATCGGCTAAAATGCAGTGTTTTGGATATACTCAAATGCCTTACTAATAAGGGTTTCATAATGATTATTACTTATTTTATAAGTTTCAGGAGTAGGACAAACAAATATTACATCTTGTTTGTCAGTAGTTCGATTAACATAAGCTCTAACACCCATAACATTAGGAGTTGTAATCATAACAATATCGTAGTTCTGTAACAAAAACTCGAATATTATTATGAATTGTAGCGATAGGTCTAACTTTGTAAAAAAGTATCCGGGGTCATATCCTCGTTTCTTCAAATATTGAAGTAATTCCGGCATGACCACCGAATACTCTTTAATTGCGTCGAGAAGCATAATATTTTGGACTTAATCTTTTGAAAACTTTTTCGTTTCGATTATTAATACGTTCCATATCAAGTTTTCCTACTCCATTTTCAAGAGTAATCCAAATTTTCATTTTAGGAACAATAAGTTGCCAATACTTTTTCAAGTTTTCAATATCAGCTTCAGCAGCACTAAAAGGACGAATCGTAAACCAATCCCAATGCTCATTATCAGGTGTACTAAATGCAAATGTAGCTTTCTGATAATCCTCATCTGTTATATCAATAGGATAACGTTCATTATCGACAATTCCATAAAACTTATTATCATAAAAAAACACCTCACACTTTATAGCATGAGGTGTCATATTTGAAGTTTTACTTCTTGTTCGATTAGTTGAATCTCTATTGATATTAGCTTTCTTTACAGGAACAAGTCCTTTAAGTTTACTAAAATCCATTTATCGACCACAACGAGAACATAAAGTATGAAGCATCTGTATAGTATTGTCATTATGAAGTTTTGTAAAATCTTCACGTTTACACTTAACAACAGTACCACTGGTATTAAGTTTAATTTGGAACCAATGAGAATCTTTATCAAACTTCGTAACAACACCAACTCTATCATCACGAGAATAAAGTTGATACCTGTCTACAACAGAAAGACTTGAAATCTCAACAACTTCATCAACAACAGTACGAGTAAGAATAGTTTCAAATGCACCTTCATATCTGACTTTTACACCAGCGAACAGTGCATCACGAAGTGTTTTATATTTTCTATCCTCTTCGGGAACATCATCTCCATAAGGAATTGTATCATACAAACCGCGAATGATTCCACTGAAATCACTATGAATAATTGAATAAGTTTTTGTAATAACCTTATCCTCTTGTTCAGTAGTAACTTCACCGATAAGTTTTGCAACTTTCTTAGAAGCATCAGCAATAGATAATATTTTACCATTATCAAGATAGACTTCGCTACGTTGAGGTACAACTTTTTTAACAGTAGAAAATTCACCTTCGTCAAGAATAAAGTATCCAGCACGAGGTTTAGTTTCAATAGTAATAACTTTTAAGTCAAATGTCATAGCACTTATGAAATTTTAATTTGTTTAACTTTTACTTCCATTTCTAATTGTCTTTCTACTTTATCTTTACAAATCTGAACTAAATAATTAACATTATCATTGTAAAGAACAGTATCACGTTTTAGGGCTATTTCAAGACTATCGGTAATATATTTACCACAATAATCTATTTCGTATTCAACTTTAACCCTAACTATATGTGTAGCAGGAGTTAATTGACTTTCTAATATCCAATAATTCTTAGTACCAATCTTAACTAATACTTTAAGTTCACTGGATGAATTATCAACATCAATAACACGACCATATCTACCCTTACTGGTTACGACTTGTTGGCCTACGTTTATCATTCTTCTTACTATAATTTTGATTGTTATCTTCTCGAAGATTTCTATTAGGTTTAGACCTTCTCTTATCTCCGTTATCTTTCGGATTAAGATATTTGTCTATCTGATTAGCATTGAGTTTAGGCATAAATTATTTACGACTAATAAAAGTTAAACAATCATTTGTTTGATATACACTTTCTGTAATCATGGTTTTAGTCTTATCACATTCATAATAAGTCTTTCGTTCAGTTCGTGACTTATACGAAGTTTTACTTTTACAATACTTACAAGCTCTACAACTATGAACTTGTATAATAGGTTGCTTACTCATACCATAATGTTAGATAGTTTTAATTTGTATTTAATTAAGAGTTAATTTAGTAGCGATTTAAGTCGGCTTCGCTGCTGGGCTTCGCCCAGCGCTCCGCTCCCCGGTGGGAGAGGAGGTTGCACGCCCACTTGTCGCGCGTGTTTCGTCATCATTAAAAAGACAAGAACGAGGAGTACTCTCGTTTCTTGTTCGTTGCTCGTCAGCATTAACAACAGCATTACTAAATGAATGTGTTGAAACTCATACAATATTATTCCGCTTGGCGCCAGCGTTAGCCTTATGAGTATCCATAAGTACTGTCACATTTTCAACTTACAGATTTTTGACAGTTTTGTCTGCAAGGTTGTGTACTCGTTTTGGTATACTCGCGTCCATCATTTGGACACTTGTAGCGAAAGCGGGAGTTGAACCCGCACGACCATTACTGGTCACAGGATTTTAAGTCCGGCGTGTCTACCATTTCCACCATTTCGCCTTAAACCACCACGATTAATAGTTCGTAGTCAACTATATTAGAGAAGAGTTACAGAATGAATCTCAACATCAACAATATTACTGTCAGATGTTTCAATAAGTTCTTTAACTTTATCCGTAGCTATTTGTTCAATTAGATTATGTTTTTCACCATTCTCTGACCTATGAAATAAAATAGTAGATTTGATTTCAGTTACGATTTTAAGTGTGCCCCAACTGGAATAATTATTTCCAGCACCAGAACCAACTGTAAATCTAAACTTAATTGCTACTTTGCAAGTGTTTTGTATCTGTTTCATAGTTTTACTTTTTGTTTGATTATTGTTTTTAGTCTTTCGATGAATTTTAATTTAGCTTTTAATCTTAATAGATAATTAATTCACATTTGAATCTTTTGTAGGAGTAATAGCTTTAACAACTATTTGTCTATCAAGCTCAGCATCTGCTAATGTTTTAGCTATAATAAGAATTGAAACTCCATTAGCATACATAATTGTAAAATAATACGGATACAATTTAGCATGAGGATTGTTGTCATTAGCCATAAGAACTTTACTAACAACAATAATCGGAAGAGCAAAATCATTAGCTAAAACAGTTCCAGAAGGTAGAGTGATTAAAGTCATAATATTATATATTAGATTAGAATTTACATGAAAAAGAGTACCACTATTATCACAACAGAAGTACTCCGAGATGTCCATTTCAAAACATCAACATTTGGAACACAACAATCCCAATGTGAGCCGTGTGTAGGATTCGAACCTACAACCTGCTGATTACAAGTCAGCTGCTCTACCATTAAAGCTAACACGGCGTAATTATAGATAATCAGCTGGACTTACACCAGCCTAAAATACAGTTAAGTCTCGACTTATGTATCACCAAGCACACGGTCGGTTGCATTTATATCTCTGCCATGATTATCTATAATAGTTGAACTATCAGGATTCGAACCTGAAATCTAAGAACCAAAATCTTATGTGTTACCATTACACCATAGTTCAAGAAAACAAGTTGTAAAAATAGTAGTTTAATACTGGATTGCCTATCGAGGATTTCTACTCATTATATATTTTATTATGATAATATATTTACAACTTGTTGTATTAATTTGTTACTTATTATTTTTGTGAATAATCGTTACACGATATACCGGCCGACATTTATTACGTTCATCACCATCGACTACGATAGTTTGAACATGACTGATTTTACGACCTTTTCCCATTTTACCAACTTTATTATTTTCGTTAGCACGAGTGATAATGTAAGGCATAGTTCTTGTGTTTGTTTGTTTATTATTTATGATTCAAATATAATAATTATATATGGTATGACCAAACAAATCTTGAAATTTATTTTGCATCATCATATATAATAGTGAGTGAACCATCAGATTCCTCACGAGCTTTAATTTTATTAATAACTTGATTAATGACAATAGTTGCAATAGCCATTTTATCTTTATCCAATGTTACAGGACAATAATCAATTAGTTTACGATAAATGTATTCAATTTGTTTCTTAAATATACTTGTAACTTCGGGTTCAAATCTATGAATATTATCGTAAGCCTTTTGATTAATAACAAATAGGATATACAACTGTTTATCATCAAAAACAAGTCTATCTTCGATTTCTTTAACAACATCCAAAACCATTTGACCAGCATCTTGCTGACTTGTTTTGAAACAATTAATATTATCACAATTAATTCTATCGAGAACTTCTCGAACGATATTATAATAATACTTGGTTGAATGTCGATAACGTTTACCAAAGATATTAACAACCTCTTCAAGAGCAAAGAACATAATATAACAATATATCATCGTCAGATTTGTCATCAGAATAATATCATTATATATGCCTCTTTTCTTAAAATCTTTTTCTTGTTCAGCAGTCATATTTAGCTAATCTGATTTTTTCGCAGCTCTAATGACTTTAATTAAACATATTGTTGCAACAATCATAATAAGAATGATATTTCCAGTATTCTTTTCAGTTTTATAATCATTTGCGTAGATATTATTATATTCTGCAACAGTCATAGGTCTTACAGCAGATAATGCTCCACCTCGTAAATGTTCCGGTTCCACACTTGGAAATACTATATCAGCACCAACACCTTTAGGAGCATTTTCGACACGAGTCATTGTTGGATTAGGGTCTTCGAACTGAATAATACAATCTTCTAAATTTGGCATAATTTACATGACATAAATAACAATTCGAGTAATATAAACTTGTCTTCCAGTAGGTTCAGTTTCAGTTTTAAGAATATATTCTTTTCGACGAACTATATATCGAACATTATTGATTTCGATATAATCGTCACGACTAACATTAATATCACCTTGTATAGGTAAATTAATAATAGTACCTTTTGTTTCAGATATAATTTCACATAACATAGTTTTGATATTATTAATAATAAGAGTTATAATAATAATTTCGTAAGTAACGTGACAAGTGGGCGTGCAACCTCCTCTCCCACCGGGGAGCGGAGCGGCTGGGCGTAGCCCAGCTGCGTAGCCCTCTCCAGTTGCAACTTATTTTTTATTAGCTTTTCTATAAGCATCACGAAATTCTCGAACAGTATCAGCGAACGATTTACGATAAATACGCCGACGTTCTTTACAATAGTAAACGACTTGTGCAATACCGTTTACCTCTTTAACAGATACAATTAGTTTAGCAGTCATATGATTAACAGTTTATACTCCAATAGCAATACCAGTTAGAAAAGCTAATGAAATAATTATATAAATAATACCAGTGAGAGTTTTTGATTCATCACCGTCAATACATTTGCAAAAGCCTATTAGACCTATTAAACTCCAAAAGACTATTGCTATTATTTTCCATATCATAAATTAATATTGATTATGAATCATTGTATTAATTTTACAAGTATTTTCAAGATAATCGAGATATTTATGATATGAACTTTCACTTGTAAAACGATAAGAATATTGATTATGGTCTGTTTTAATATCAACAAGATGTCCATTATCATCTAAATAAATAGACTCAATAGAATACTTATTAATATAAACATCCCCCAAACATACAAAACCATCTTGAATATCATCATTAATAGCTTTATCAACTGCTCTATCTTTGGCCTTATTATAGGTATAAGTAATAGCGGAAATAATAAAGCAAATGATGATGCAAATGCAAGGAAGAAAAAACATGTTGTTAGACATAGTTATTTGTATTTAATTGTTGTTGAATTAATGATTGTTGTATCGAATGCTATTGCGAATTTACGAATGTAAACATCCATTACTTTTGCGTGTGGAGTTAATTCTTTCCAACGTCGCATTTGTTCTTTTACAGTAATTCGACAATCACATTCGAATACTATTGCTATATTAGAACCAGTTGTTTGAACTCGTGAAATTCCACATTTTTCAGAAGATTTAATTTCTAAATCTTGTTCTTGTTTGAAATTGATAATGATAGATGGTATCATAGCTTATATGATTATTCCTGCAACGATAGCGATTATTACTCCTATAATAGCAATTCCAAGTGCTATTTTAAGATGTTTAGTTACATCTTTATATGTAGTTATATCAGATACATATGATTCGAGTAATTCATCTCGTTGATGTATCTCTTTGTAAAGTTTGTCTTTATCTGCTGCATATTGTTCTACTTGTTCTGTTGCTTGATTGAGTGTAAAACGACATTCATCATAATATTCTTTAGATTGTGCAATAAGTAATGATTGTTTTGCACATCTAAGAATTATTTCTTTTGCAGATTTTTCAGATAGTTCTTTAGCTGTTGTATAAATGAGAGTTTGAATATTTGATACATTAAATGATTCATATATTTCATTTAATGCAACTATATCAGATATAGTTATTTGTTTTGAACCAGCTTTAATCAGTTTTGATATTGCTGATTGTTTTACTTTTGTTTCAGTTGTTGTGTCCATAGCTATTTTAGATTAGAATAATAAATACTCTACAAGTAATACAATCCAATATCCTCCAAATAAGAATATAATGAATGATGCTTGTAGTTTTTCTGTTAGTGTAAATTCTGGTTTACCAGTTATGTCTACTGAATTTCCTACTGTTAATTTAACAAATAAATAGGAAATAATAAATCCAATGATAGCACAAGTCATGATAATAATGATGTTAAAATTAATATAATTGATAATAAAGATAAGTAATATAAAAGTAAAGAATAAATAATTACAATTAATATTACAAATTTTATTACAAATTCTATTACAATTACAATGTTAATTATTATATTTATGATTAATAAAAATCAAATTGAGAATATTAATACTCAAAATGATGAAAAGAATAATGAAAATATTGTTATTATTAATAAAGATAAATGTAAAGGTTATAATATTATAAAAAGTAAAAATAAAAAGAATGAAAATATTATTACAATAATTATAACAATTACTATTATGATTTTAATGATAACAATATAAGGAAAAGATGATAAAAATCAAAAAGATAAAAGAAAAGAAATAATTATTACAAATATTATTGAAAATGATAAAATAAATATTACTGTTAAAAATGATACAAAATTATTAAGAATAATTATAGAAAATCAAATTGAGATTGTTAATGATAAAATGAATAGAGAATGTTAATGAAAATAATAATGATAAAAATATTATAAATGAAAATAGAAAAATTAATATAAATGATATAGATAAAAGTATTAGGAAATTATTAAGAATAATTATAGAAAATCAAATTGAGATTGT
>UMAJ01053546.1_pt1 | contig 12326 bp, 8 predicted proteins | sample 1963671 | NCBI WGS metagenome assembly UMAJ01 (sample SAMEA4835912, study PRJEB28245) | human gut metagenome | biome: gut microbiome; material: fecal sample | place: Denmark | collected 2008 | reverse complement strand
GGCCCGCGCTGCCGAAAACGGCAAGCAGGTAACGGTATTGGTAGAATTAAAAGCGCGCTTTGATGAAGAAAACAATATTATCTGGGCACGCAGGCTTGAAGAAGCAGGCTGCCACGTAATTTACGGCCTGATGGGCCTTAAAACCCACGCCAAAATTATTCTGGTTGTGCGCAAGGAAGCTGACGGAATTAAGCGTTATGTACACCTTGGCACGGGCAACTACAACGATAACACGGCCAAACTTTATACCGATATGGGCCTGATGACTGCCAACGACCAGTTCGGCAGCGATGCTTCGGCATTCTTTAATGTACTGTCCGGTTATTCGGACCCGCCGGTATGGAACAAACTGGTTATGGCGCCGCTCGGACTGCGCAAAAAGATTTATGAACTTATCGACAACGAAATCAGCATTGTTAAAAAAGGCGGCACCGGGCATATCATTGCCAAAATGAACTCGCTGATTGACTACCCCGTTATTCAGAAACTGTACGAGGCTTCCATGGCAGGCGTTAAAATAGACCTTATTATCCGCGGTATCTGCGGCCTGCGCGCTGGTATGGACGGCATCAGCGACAACATTACCGTACGCAGCATTGTCGGCAGGCAGCTGGAACACAGCCGTATTTTCTGGTTCCAGGGCGGCGGCAAGGAACAGCTTTTCCTCTCCAGTGCAGACTGGATGCCGCGTAACCTTAATGACCGCGTTGAACTGTTCTTCCCGGTTGAAACGCCGGCGCATATCGAGCGCATTAAAAAAGTGCTTGATTTGTACCTGCGCGATAATGTCGGCGCGCACATGATGCAATCGAACGGCACTTACCGCCGCGTCACCAACCGCCTGGAACCTGTTGGCGCACAGAGCACGCTGTATGAATGGGCGCTGCTTGCGGCTGCGGCCGATAAAATTCCCATGCAGGACCGCCTGCGCCCGATGTATGACCGCGACAAGGCATAACTGGCAGTGAGGCCTGCAATATGGTATAATGTAACATATCAAACAATTGCGAGGCTGACATGGATACAGAAATTTTACAACATATCGGGCATAGCCTGTACAATACCAAACGCTTGAAAGAATGGAAAAGGTACGTTGTTTTCCGTTCCCGCTGCATGCTGCACAGCGAGCAGATTGGCGGTCTGCTGGATTTCTTTGCGGCAACGCCGCTGCGCCGTGATATGCTGCGCCATACAACAAGTTTTGTGGAGCAGGCGACAAGGCAGTTCTTTTACAAAAACTCCACCTATGATGAACGCATCAGCCTTGTAAAGGCGCATGTGGAATTTTTGGAAAGCAAGTTAACCGAAGACGCCCTGCGCAGGCTTTATGCAGAAGGCGAAATGCTGCGCCTGTGGGAAGACAGCTATGAAGAAAAGCCGCTGACGCTGGAATTATGGTTCCACGCCGGGCAGCGCAAGGAAGGCTGCCTTTCGCTGGTGCTGATGTGGGATAAAGAAGCGCTGTATCAGATTATGTTCTGGCTGGCGCCCGGTAAAAACGGCGAACCGGCGCTGTGGATTGGCGCATTGCAGGGAACGCCCAACGGTTCGGAAGTTATTAAAGGGCTGACCAAAGCCTTTTACGGCTACCGCACCAAAAACCTTATTTTTTACGGCATCCGCAATGTGGCGGCGGCATTGGACTGCGAAAGCATTTACGCCGTCAGCAACGAAGGCTATTATGCCATGAACCATATCCGCGTGGACCGCAAACTGAAAACTTCGCTGGATGCCTTCTGGCAGGAATGTGAAGGAACGCAGCTTGACGACAAGCGTTTTTACAAAATACCCATTCCCGAATACAGAAAATCCATGGAGGAACTGAAGCCTTCCAAACGTGCCCAGCACAGAAGGCGCTTTGCCAAAATGGACGAAATGAAAGATGCCGTAGCGGCAAGTTTTGAAAAATATTTAAAATAATAAATAAAACCGGGCTTTGCTTTAATGCTTGCCCGGTTTTCAATTAGTTTACTGTTTTTTTAAGCCTTTTTATGATATAATTAATATATATTTTTGCACGGAGGTAATGAAATGAAACAAAAACTCCTTACTTTATTTTTAACGTTAACACTTACTGTTACATCTGCCTTTCCGGGCGTAGCTTTAGCCGCAGCAGGTGACGAAATTTCTGCCAGCGCTGCCATTGAAGCCTCCGCTGCGCCGAAAACAATGTCTGCCAGTGAAAAAATGGGCGCACTGGAAGTTACATTATACGGTACGGAACAGGCAGGCGCACTGGTCAGCAGAATGGACAGCCTTGAAGATGACGTTTACGGCACCATTACCACTGACCCTATTTTAAATAGAGTTGATAATTTGTATGATTATATCAACGGTTATGCCGGCAGCGGCGAAGCAAGCTTTTTAACCAAACTGAACGCCGTTGAATGGCAGTTTACCGAAAGCACGGCAGGCGGCCCGGCCAAAAGCCGTATTGAAGCACTGGAAACCATGCTGAACGGCGAAGTTGGCGCAGGCTCTCTTGCAGGACGCCTTGAAGCACTGGCAAACCTAGCTTTCCAGGACGGCATTGTTGTTGTTGAAACCGTAACTCTGCCGAAAGATTCCGTAATCAAGCTTGAATTTGCCGAAGACCTCAGCAGCAAAACCGCAAAAGCAGGCGATGTTGTAAAATACAAAGTTGCCGACAATGTTTTTGTTAATGATGTGCTGGTACTGCCGAAAGGCGCTGAAGGCGTTGGTAAGGTAACCAAGGTTGTAGGCCCGCGTATGTTCGGTCAGGATGCCCGCATTGATGTTGACTTTGGCTTTATTTACGCTATTGATAATACCCGCGTTAAAGTATTCCTCGGTGATGTTGCTAAACAGGCAGCTGAAACAGTTGCCGGTGCCGCAGGTGCAGCTATCGGCGGTATGGTAGTGCTTGGCCCGGTAGGTATTATCGGCGGTGCTTTTGTAACAGGTAAATCCGTAAATATTCCGGCAGGCTCCACCACCTTTGTACAGGTTAAAGCCGATACCGATATTCAGGGTATGGTTTATCAGGGCAGCAATTAATTAAATAACGGTAAAAATAAACCCCGTTGTCAGTTCTTTGGCAACGGGGTAATTTTTTGTTTAAAATTTTATTCGGCGGTAGCCAGCATTAATTTAATGCGGTTTTCCTGATTTACTTTGGAAGCGCTGGAATCGTAGTCGATAGGCAGGATATTGGCATTTTCGGCAATTTCCTTGATTTTGTTAAGCATGCCGCGCCCGGCTATATGGTTAGGCAGGCAGCCGAATGGCTGTGCGCAGATGATGTTGTTGTAGCCGTTTTTGGCAAGTTCCAGCATTTCGGCCGTTAAAAGCCAGCCTTCGCCCATGTTGTTGCCGTAGCCAATAACGCCTTTGGCAAGCGCTTTGGTTTCTTCGTAAGAAGCGGGCGGCTTAAAGGGCGGGGTGGAAAGTGCGGAAAGCATGATTTTTTCGAGGCGTTTTAAATAAAACATTGCCATTTTGGAAATGCCGTATTTAAAAAATTTGCCGCCGTACAGTTTGTAGTCCGTTAAGTAAGTGTCGGCGCAGTACATAATAAAGTTAAGCAGCCCCGGCAGCATGTATTCGCAGTTCTGCTTCTGTAAAAACTGCTCTAAATTGTTGTTGCCAAGCCCTGCGTATTTAATGTAAATTTCGCCGACAATGCCAACTTTTATTTTATGCTCCGCTTTTTGCGGCAGGGCGGCAAAATCCTCCGCCAGAGCGCGCGAAAGCTGTTTCATGGTTCCGGTAGCCTGCGCTTTGCCTTCCATAAAAGCGGTTTCAAGCTTGTTCAGCCATTTGCCTGCCAGTTCGTCCACCGCGCCTTTAATGGTTTCATAGGGGCGGGTTTTGTTGGCAAGGTACATTAAAGTGTCACCGTAAATAATGGCGGCCATAAATTTTTTTATCATGGCAAGGTTAAGCTCAAAGCCGGGCTGTTCGTTCATGCCGTTTACATTAAGGCTGATGATTGGCACATTGCCGAGCCCTGCTTTTTCCATGCCTTTGCGCAGAAGGTATATATAATTGGAAGCGCGGCAGCCGCCGCCTGTCTGGCTGAGCATAACGGCCGTTTTGCTGAGGTCGTATCTGCCGCTTTCCAACGCGCTTATAATCTGCCCGATAACGAGCAGCGCCGGGTAACATATATCGCTGTTAACGTATTTCAGCCCTGTTTCAATAACGTTGCGGCCGGTGTTCTGTAAAATTTCGGCTTTGTAGCCGCAGCTTTGCAGCGCGGAACGCAGCAAGGCAAAATGAAACGGCAGCATATTCGGTACAAGTATGGTGTGCGTAGCTTTCATTTCTTTGGTAAAAACCGGTAGCACAGTTTCAGACATAAAAATTGCTCCTTCAAAAATTATTTCAGCATTCAAAGCCCAGTGCCGCAAACAGGCTGCGCAGCCTTATGCGTGCCGCACCAAGGTTTTCAATGTCATCAATTTTTATCTGGGTGTAAATTTTGCCGCTTTCTTCCAGTATGCGGCGGCATTCATCGGCCGTAATGGCGTCGCAGCCGCAGCCGAAGCTTACAAGCTGAACAAGGTTCATGGCAGGGTTCTGCGCGGCAAATTTAGCGGCGGCATACAGCCTGCTGTGATAGGTCCACTGGTTTAAAACTTCCAGGTCTTTGTTCAAATCTTTGCGGTCAATATTGCTGCTTACAGAATCTTCGCTGATTAAAGCGGCACCCAGCCCGGTAATAAGGCGGTCTATGCCGTGGTTGATTTTCGGGTCGGTATGGTACGGGCGCCCTGCAAGGATAATAACCGGCAAGTTTTTGCTTAAGGCTTCTTCGGTTATTTTTTTGCCCTGCTCCTTAACGCGGGCTTCAAAATCCCGGTATGCTTTAAAAGCGGGGGTAAGTGCGTTTTTAATTTCCGCACTGCTCAAATCCGTATAAACGGGGTTCAGCATTTTGTATAATTCTTTGGCCAGCAGTTTTTTGTTCAAAAGGCCAAGGTAATCGTAAAAGAAGTGAATATTTTTTAATTCTTCAATGTTTGCCGCCAAAACTTCGGGGTAGTAGGCAACAACCGGGCAGTTATAGCAGTTCTGCGCTGTGTCCTCATCAACGTTGTAGGTCATGCAGGGGTAAAAAATGCTTGTAATGCCCTGCGCCAGCAGCCATTTTATATGGCCGTGCATCATTTTTGCCGGGTAACATACCGTGTCGCTCGGAATGGTGTTCTGGCCTTTCTGGAAAATGGTTTTGTCATAAATGGGGCTGGTAATTACTTCAAAGCCCAGCTCCGTAAAAAAGGTATGCCAAAACGGCAGCAGTTCGTACATATTAAGGCCGAGCGGCAGGCCGATTTTGCCGCGCCTGCCGGGTACGGGCTTAAATTCTTCCAGTAACTGCAGCTTGTAGCGGTAAAGGTTCAGGCTATCGTTTGGCGCGCAGTGTGTAACCGGGCGTTCGCAGCGGTTGCCGCTAATATACGGTTTGCCGTCGGCAAAGATATTTACCGTTAAGTGGCAGTGGTTGCTGCATAACCCGCAGGTAACGGATTTAACAGTATGTGAAAAAGTGCGCAGCTGTTCCGCTTTAAGCAGCGCGGAATCCTGCGGATGCAGTTTGCGGCGTTCCTGTGCATATAAGGCCGCGCCGTAAGCACCCATTAAACCTGCTATATCGGGGCGCACAACTTCAAGGTTCAGTTCCTGCTCAAAGGCGCGCAGCACGCAGTTGTTTAAAAAGGTGCCGCCCTGCACAACAATGTGTTTGCCAAGGTCATCAGGCCCGGAAGGGCGTATAACCTTAAACAGTGCGTTTTTAACAATGCTTATGGAAAGCCCGGCGCTGATATTGGCAACGGAAGCGCCGTCTTTCTGCGCCTGCTTTACGTTGCTGTTCATGAATACGGTGCAGCGGCTGCCAAGGTCAACCGGTTTATCGGCAAAAAGGCCTATTTTGGCAAAGTCTTCCGCGCTGTAACCGAGAATGCCGGCAAAAGTCTGTAAAAAGCTGCCGCATCCGCTGGAGCATGCTTCGTTTAAAAAGATGTTGTCGATGCAGCCGTTATGTATTTTAAGGCATTTAATGTCCTGCCCGCCGATGTCAAGAATAAAATCGACATCTGGCAAAAGGCTTTTGGCAGCAATAAAATGCGCCATGGTTTCCACAATGCCGTAATCGGCGTGAAAGGCGTGTTTTATAAGTTCTTCGCCGTAGCCCGTAACGGCAGCGGCAATTATTTTGCAGTTGGGGTATTTTTCGTAAAATCCGGTCAGGTAATCGCGCACGGCGACAACCGGGTTGCCTTTGTTGCTCTGGTAAAAAGAATCAAGCAGTTTGCCGTCCGGCGCAACTACGGCAATTTTTATGGTTGTGCTGCCGCTGTCGATGCCAAGGTAGGCTTCTCTGGCGGCTGCAATATCGCCGCGCTGAACATTGTCGCGGTTGTGGCGTGCAATAAAGGCGTCATATTCTTCAATATTTTTAAACAGCGGCGACAAATGCTCAAACTGGCGGTTGGCATCCGCAGCGTGCATCTTTTCTGCCAATGTGGTAAGGTCTACGGTGTGCTCGGCACAAAAAGCGCAGCCCATTGCCACATAATATAAGCTGTTTTCGGGGCAGGTGCCCTGTAAATTTAAAATTTTGTCAAAGCTGGCGCGCAGGCAGCCAAAAAAGGTCAGCGGGCCGCCAAGGTAAAGCACGTTGCCTTTAATGGGGCGGCCTTTGGCAAGGCCTGTTACCGCCTGGCTGGCAACGGCGTCAAAAATGCTTGCCGCAAGGTCATTTTTTTCCGCGCCCTGGTTTAAAAGGGGCTGAATATCGCTTTTGGCAAATACGCCGCAGCGGCTGGCAATGGTGTAGCGGGTTTTGGCAGTGGCTGCCAGTTTGTCAAGTTCTTCAGCCGGTACGTTCAGCAAAGAAGCCATCTGGTCGATAAAAGCTCCTGTGCCGCCTGCACAGCTGTCGTTCATGCGGGCGTCAAAATGCCGCCCTAAAAATAATATTTTAGCATCTTCGCCGCCCAGTTCAATAACAACGTCCGTATCCGGGTTAAGGCGTTCCGTACATATTTTTTCTGCAAAAACTTCCTGCACAAACTGCATGCCGCAGCTTTCGGCAACGCCAATGCCTGCGCTGCCGCTGATGGCAAGACGTGCTGTTTTAAGCCACGGCATCTGCGCGGCAAGTTCTTCGAGTATGGTTTTTATGGTTTCCGTAATGCGGCTGGCATGACGGGCATATTTACTGAAAAGCAGTTTTCCGGCATCATCCAGCACGGCTATTTTTACAGTGGTGCTGCCGATATCCAAACCTATCTGCATATAAAATCCTCCATTTAGGAATGACTTTTGCTAATTAATAAAAAATATTGTTTTTAAAATTGCGTCTGCTTTCTATAATAACACAAGTTTAAAATATTTTCCAGTATTTTATTTCTCAAAAGCATATTGTTAAACTGAAATGTGTAATGGTTAGCTTTTGCTTACATCATACTATATATTACACCAATTATTTTATTTGTAAATATTTTTAATGCAAAAGTTCAGCTGGCGTTTGTAAAAATTTATACTTAAAAAGCATATAAAACAGCCAAATTAAGTATTTGTTTTTAACAATGGCGTTTTTTATAATAAATTTATTAAAGCGGCTTTAATTATAAAAATTTAAAGGAGAAACTGCATTGTTAAAATCAAACGGTAATTTAATGATATTTATTTTAACCATTGGCGTGTTCAGCATTATCAATACCGAAATGGGCGTTATAGGTATTTTGCCGCTTCTGGCGGAGCGCTTTGGCGTAAACATACCGCAGGCAGGGTTTTTAATAAGCCTTTTTGCGCTGGCGGTAGCTTTTTCAGGCCCGGTTATGCCGCTGCTGTTTTCCGGTATGGAACGCAAAAAAGTGATGCTGCTGGTGCTGGGGCTGTTTGCACTTGGCAATATAGCGGGTATGTGTACGGATAATTTTGCTGTGGCGCTTGCTGCCCGCGTGCTGCCTGCCTTTTTACATCCGGTATACTGTTCGCTGGCGTTTTCCGTTGCCGGTGCTTCCGTGCCGGAAAAAGACCGGTTAAAAGCCATTGCCAAAGTTATTGTAGGCGTTTCGGCAGGCATGGTGCTGGGAGTGCCCATAAGCAGCTTTGTGGCGGCCAATTTTTCGCTTGACGCGGCAATGGCGGTATTTGCGGCAGGCAATCTTCTGGCGTTTGCGGCAACGCTTGTTTTTGTGCCGCGTTTGCCGGTACAGGGGCGCGCTTCCTGCAAAGAACAGCTGGTGTTGTTAAAACGCCCGGTGCTCTGGCTTTCTATTGCAAGTATTGTTTTTATGAACGGCGCCGTTTTTGGCGTATTCGGCTTTTATTCCGGTTATCTTGAACAAATTACGCACCTTTCATGGAATAATATCAGCGCGGTGCTGTTTATATATGGCTGCGCCAATATTCTGGGCAATATTATCGGCGGCAGGCTGCTTACCAAAGCGCCGCTGCGCACGGCGGTGCTGTTTGCCCCGGTACTGGCGGCCGTATATATGGCGGTGTATTTTACGGGCGCTTACGCACCGGCGGTGGTGGCATTAACGCTTGTATGGGGCATTATTGGCGGCGTTAATGTAAATATAAACCAATACTGGATTACTTCTGCCGCGCCGGAAGCACCGGATTTTGCCAACGGTCTGTTTTTAACGGCCGCCAACCTCGGCACAACTTTCGGTACCATGCTGTGCGGCGAAATAATAGCCTCTTGGGGAATGGGCAGTATGTTGTTTGGCGGCATAATTTTTCTTGCGCTGTGTTTTGCGTTTGTGTGCGCAAGAATTTATGCAGGCAGCCCTGCCGGAAACCTACAGCGCGCATAAAAATTTTTGCAGAAAAATTATTGAAAATGCTTGACAAAGCAATGATTAATTTGTATAATTATTTTGTTGCTGGAACGGGCTTGACGTTTTAGTAACTGATGTGATCCACTAGCTCAGTCGGTAGAGCACCTGACTTTTAATCAGGGTGTCCCGCGTTCGAGTCGCGGGTGGATCACCATTTTTATTTTATAGCCAAAGCACTGTAATCGGTATTACAGTGCTTTTTTATTTGCTTCCTCAAGCATAATAATAACCCCCTTCGCTTTAACAGCGGAGGGGGTTGTACTTGTGTAAGCGGATTCTTTATTCGTACTTGTTTACTGCGGTTTATTTTAATTTGCTGTATTCTTCGTCGTTAACGGGCTCCAGCCATTCGTTGCTGCTGCCTTCAGCCGGTACTTCAATGGCAATGTGCGCAAACCAGCTGTCCGGTGCGGCGCCGTGCCAGTGTTTAATTTCGGGCGCAATGTTTACAACGTCGCCGGGTTTAAGTTCCTGCGCGGGTTTGCCCCATTCCTGGTAGTAGCCGCGTCCTGCGGTTACCAGTAAAATCTGCCCGCCTTTGTGATGAATATGCCAGTTGTTGCGGCAGCCTGGTTCAAAGGTTACGTTGGCTGTGCCTACACGTTCTTTGGTCAGCGGGTTTAAATAGCTCTGGCCGATAAAATACTGCTGGTAAGCCACATTCTTTTCGCCAAGCCCAAAAATGTTTTCTTTTGCAAATTCTTCAGGTATTGTTTGTTCCTGTGCCATAACGGCATTACCTCCCATAATCATAAATGCGCATAATGCTAATAAAAGTTTTTTAGTTTTCATATGCTTTGCTCCTCTTTCGTAAATTTCCGCCTCCGGGCGGATTTTTTTATTTGCGGAACGGGGAAACTTTTTTATTCTGCCGGTATAACGGCGTTAATGGCGCTGATAGCGTTGAGCGTGCGCGGATAGCCGATGTAGGGCAGCGCTACGGTAACGGCGTCAATTAAATCCTGACGGGTGTTGCCAACGCCAAGGTTGCCGTTAACATGTGCTTTGGCCTGCGGGTCGCAGCAGCCGAGCGTGATAATTGCGGTAAATGTAATCAGCTCGCGCTGTTTTAAATCAAGCACTTTGCGGGTGTAGTAATCACCAAAGCAGTTGCCGCTGAGCCAGTTGTTAATGTGAGCCTGGTCGCCTTTGCCGGAATTTGCAAAACCGCGCATACGGTCGCCGAAAATGTCAACCTGCGTTTGTTCGCCTTTGGCAATGCGGTCGGCGTCGGTAGTTGTGCCCTGGTTTTCCAGCGGCAGTTTTACGCCTGCTTCTTCAAAAGCAATCTGCATTTCAATCAGCACGGCCTTGCTGCGTGCAAAACCAACATAAGGCGTGCACTGGTAAAGGGTTTCGCGTATTTCTTCGGGCGTTGCCCCGGCATTTAACGCGCCTTTAACGTGAATGCCGATATCTTCCGGAGTATTGTTGGCAGTTAAAACCACCAGCGTCAGCAGCTCTTTTTGCGCCAAAGGCATTTTTACCTGATTGTTTACATCGCTGTAAATAAATTTCTGCATAATCTCGCCAAGTTCCGGCGCACCTTTAATGCTGCACGGATTTTCCGCACCGTAAAGGGCTTTAACGGCAGCGGAGCTTTCTTCCATTCTGTCCTGTGCCATAGCGGCATTACCTCCTATAAGCATGCAAGCGCAAAGCGCAAGCAAAATTCTGGCTGTTTTTTTCATAATAATCCCTGCCTTTTTAGCCTGCCCTGGGCAGGATTTGTTTTTACGCCTTTATTATAAAAGTTGAAGACGGCTCTAAGTCAAGGGCTGTTGAAAAATGTTCATAAAAATTTCTTATAAATAGCATTAAAAATACAATTTGTTTTAAGTTTACTCTGTTATATATGATAGTAAATAACTAAAAAAACATGCTTTTATGCGGCAAGGCATGGCTTTGTAGCAAAAATAAGAAAAGTTTATGAAAAATTTGCGTAACGGCTTGACTGAAAGTAAAGTTAAAACTTTACAATAAAAAATACAGTTCCTGAGAGAGGAGGGGCGGCTTATGCTGCTGAGGCAGATTAAATATTTTGTAACCGTAGTGGACACCGGCAGCTTTACAGAAGCGGCCGAAGAATGTTTTATATCGCAGTCGGCAATATCTCAGCAGATATTGTCGCTGGAAAAAGAACTGGGGGTACAGCTTTTGGTGCGCAGCACGCGTCGCTTTACGCTGACTGAACCCGGGAAATACCTGTACAGCCACGGCAAAAAACTGCTCGGCGAAACGGAAAAACTTAAAAACGGCACCATTGCCGCTGCTGCCGGGCAGGAAGGCAGCCTGAAAGTGTGTTATCTTAACAGCTTTGCCGATGACCGTTTGTATAAGGCGGTAAGCATGTTTAAACAGCAAAACGCAGGCGTGCGCCTGAATGTAAGCGGCGGCACGCATGACGAAATTGCCTCGCTTCTGCGCGACGGCAAAACGGATATAGCCTTTAACCTGCAAAGGCATGTGGTATCGGAAGAATACGAAATGCTGCCGGTAGTATCGCTGCCGTGCTTTATTGAAGTATCCTCCGTTTACGGCGGCTTTGAAGGCGGCCGCGCCGAGCTGAAAGATTTGGAGCAGATTCCCTGCATTCTGGTAGCGGATGAAAAACAGCGTGAAACGGAAAAGGATTTTTATACGCAGGTGCTGGGCTTTGAAGGCAGTTTTGTTTTTGCGCGCAGCGTAGAAGAAGCGCGCATTATGGCAGCGGCAGGCAACGGCTTTTTGTTTGGCGGCAGCGCCGCACCCGATACCAAGCCCAGCGAGGGCATCCGCATTTTGGCGCTGTACCAGGGCGGCAAACAGGCGCAGATAAAATACTACCTCTTTTGGAAAAAGGCCAACGCCAATAATTATATTAAAGACTTTGCAAACGTAATTCTGGAAGCCTTCCGCCCGCAGAAAAACACCGGCAATTAATAAGCACTGCTAATAACTGGCATTAATTATTGAAATTGCAGATTAAACTGCCCGTTTATATAATAAAACTGTGAAGAAAGACTGGCCGGTCAGGCCGGTTGTTACTTTGCCCGGGAAAAGAAGGTTGGGAACATGAGATTTTTCTCCATCCCTTTTGGCAGTTTTAGCCGGAGTTTTTCACTGTTCCGTATTGCAAGTACGCCTTCTTTTTTTAAGGCTTTGCCAATTCCTCAGGGGCAAAGCCTTGGCTTAGTTATATTGCGCAAAAGGCACAGGTTAAAGGCAGGCGGCAAAACAGGTAGAGGAAACCAGGAGACTCGCACCGTAAATTTTGGCAAAAGCCGGTAATTTGTACCTCCGCGCTTTATAAAATATAAAGTGTTTTTCTAAAAGGAGGAAAACAAAATGAAAAAATCCTTAGTATTAGCAATGGCTATGGCTCTCGGCGTAACTGCATCCGCATATGCAGCTAACCCGTTCAGCGATGTACCGGCCGGCCACTGGGCTTATGATGCTGTTAACAAACTGGCAGCAGAAGGCGTTGTAGACGGTTATCCCGATGGCACCTACGGCGGAGAT
>UMAJ01066705.1_pt1 | contig 12397 bp, 8 predicted proteins | sample 1963671 | NCBI WGS metagenome assembly UMAJ01 (sample SAMEA4835912, study PRJEB28245) | human gut metagenome | biome: gut microbiome; material: fecal sample | place: Denmark | collected 2008 | reverse complement strand
CGTCTGCTCACGGAGCTGCTGCTTGACACCGGTCGACTGCGGCGTGTGGTCTTCACCACCTCATTGACGCGTTTCTTCTACCGCCCCTTCACCCAAAAGCCCATAGTGACGCAGAGGGGCTTTCACCAGCTGCGCACCTACGGACTGAGCAAGCGCCTCATCACCGACTATGCCGCGCGGCTCCATGCTTCGGGGCGCTGCACGGTAACCTGCGCCGACCCGGGAGTGGTGAACACCGGCATGATACACATGAGCCGCTGGTATGACCCCCTTGCCGACCGCTTTTTCCGCCCCTTTATCCGCACCCCGCGCCGCGGCAGCCTGCCCGCCTTCCGCGCCCTTTCCGCCCCCTCCGGAGTCATCTGCTGCGCGAGGAGACAGCATCCTTTACCCGCAATAAATTAGCTAAAATAGCTAAAATAGCTAAATTAGCTAAAACCCGTTATCCAATGAGAAACCTCTTCCTGCTAATGCTTGTGTTTGCGGCGGCGGCCTTTGCCAAAAGCCCCAAGGCGCCGCGCACGGTGATGGCCGACTCGCTGACCCATCTGCCCCTGCCGTACGCCTCGGTGTACGACAACGCCGGCATACCCGCCGGAATGACCGACAGCCGTGGCCGACTGCCTCGCCTCCCTGTGGAGGCATATCCCATAAAGGTGCGCTATGTGGGCTTCCGGGAGATGGTGATTCCCGAGGTGTGCGGCGACACCGTGTTTATGGTGGAAAACGTGGAGGAGCTGCCCGAGGTGGTGGTGCTCAAAGACCGTAACCGCGTGCTGCATATCTTAGCGTATGTGCGCGAGAAATCGACCCTTACCACCTATCGCGACACGGTGGTGCTCTTTCGCGAGAAGATGGTGGACTATATGCTTCCCACCACCGAACGGACGCACTTCAAGGGCTGGAGCATGCCCAGGGTGTTGGGCTGCCGGTCGTATTACCGCTTTACCGACCGCAACGGCACCGACAGCGTCAGCGATGCCTGCCGCCACCATTTCTCCTGGTCCGACTGGCTGGGCCTCCCTCCCGTGGTGAGTCTGCCGGCGGCGCTCACAGCGGATACATGTGCCACAGACACCCTGAAGGGCCGTTACAGTCCTGCGTTGGTGTGGAACCGCCACGGCGACGAGGTGGCCGTGAACGTAAACGTGCTCGCCGACCCCGGACAGCGCAGCTGGGTGCCCGACATGGACCATTTCTTCCACAATGGCGTGGAGTTTGAGCGCTTTCGCGTGAATTACGCCTACTCAGGGGTCAACACCGATTCCCTCTCGCCGCTCTTCCTGAGCCATTATGCCTGCAATATCGAGTCGCGCGGGCGCGGCCACGCCATGTTCCGCTTCAACCGCCTCGACGAACCCTATTACGTCACCACCGACGCCGATGTCTATATCGTGGACAAGGAGTACATCACCGTGGGAGAGGCACGCCGCTGGGAGAAGCGGAAGTTCGACCCCGAGAGGACAATGATTTGCGAGCCGCCCGAGGCGCCGGCACTCGCTGAGGAGGATTTGGCGTTGGTGGAGCGTGTGGGTCGCGTGAACAAGGATTATGCGCGCCAGCATTACACCCCCGATGCGCGCCTGGCCGGCAAGAACCTCGACGCCGGTCGCCGCAACTTCAGGATTGGCCGCCGCGCACTGATGATGCTCAAGCAGGTTACCGGCATCTCTTCCATAAAACATAGGCGGAAGATGAAAAAAGACTGGCAAGACTTCAAACAATACCGCATGAACCGGCCTTTTCAGCCCTGAAAGGGGCGAAAAAGGTGAAAATGGGGCGGCAGATTTGGAGAATAGCAAAAAATGTATTACCTTTGCAGTCGCATACGGCATTCGGCACGAGTTTGCCGGGGAAGCTGTTATCCGAAATCCGCAAATGGCTGCCACGGGCCACAAGGGGGGCGTTATAGGTCTCACAAGGGTCTGAAAGGGCCTCGCAAGGGGCTTTTAGTGGAGCAGAGCCGCTGCCGGGCAGGAAGGCCGGCCGGGCAGGGACGGTAGGAGAGAGGGCGAATACCAGAGTGGCCAAATGGGGCAGACTGTAAATCTGCTGGTTTATACCTTCGGTGGTTCGAATCCATCTTCGCCCACAGAGAAAAGCTGCTGTAGAGCCAGGGCCTTGTGTCCTTGGCTCTCAGTGTAATTTAAGCAGGGGCAAACAGGCTCGGCAAGCTTAGCTGAGGCTTTTAAGGCTTTTAAGGAGCTTAAGGAGCTTAGGGAGCGTGCAGAGTGGCCGTCGGTCGGGGCTCGCGGCTAAAGCCTGCGCCTGACAGGGCTCGCGGCTAAAGCCTGCGCCGGCACCAAAATTGTAGCAAGCTGCAGGCGGCAAGGGCTTTGGCTACCCGGCTAAAACAGCTAAAACAGCTAAATTAGCTAAAAAGCTACCCGGCTAAAACGGCTAAAACAGCTACCACCCTTCAGCTAAAGCCTCCCGCGCCCCGCAAGAAAATGATTACTATGATACAGGCATCAGACATATACTCTTTTGTAGAAGGTCAGCTCACTGACACTCCATATTTCCTTGTGGCAGTGGATCAGCCGGAGGCCGACAGCTTCGCCGTGGCAATAGACTCGGCAGCTCCGGCCGATATCGACTTCTGCGCAGAACTCAGTCGCGAAATCCGCGACCACTTCGGCGCCGACCTCGACGACTACAACCTCGAAGTGGGTTCGGCAGGTCTCACAGCCCCCTTCCGCGTGCGCGGTCAGTACATCAAGAATCTGGGCAAGGAGATTGAGGTGCTCACCAACGCAGGCCGTAAGCTGCGCGGCCCCCTCAGCGCCGTCGACGCCGACACGTTTACCGTAGACGTGACCGAGAAACGTAAAGAGGAAGGCGCCAAAAGGCCCGTGGAAATCACCGAGCAGGTAACCGTGCCTTTCGCCGACGTCAAGTATGCCAAACTAATTTTGAAATTCTAAAGCCACACAGACACAGATATGGCAAAGAAAACAGAAACCGTGGACATGGCGAGCCGCTTCGCCGAGTTTAAGGAACTGAAAAATATTGACAAAGCCACCATGATCAGCGTGTTGGAGGAATCGTTCCGCAACGTGCTGGCCAAGATGTTCGGTTCAGACGAGAACTTCGACGTAATCATGAACCCGGACCGCGGCGACTGCGAAATCTACCAGAATCTGACGGTGGTGTCCGACGGCGAGGTGGAGAACCCCTCCACGCAGATAGGCATCACCGAAGCCCGCACCATCGACGACGAATGTGAACTGGGCGAGGATGTGGCCAAACCCATCGTCTTTGCCGACTTCGGCCGCCGCGCCATCCTCAACCTGCGCCAGACGCTCCAGTCGAAGATTCTCGAGCTGCAGAAAGATGCCGTCTACTCCAAGTTCAAGGAACAGGAGGGCGAGATAATCCTGGGCGAGGTGCGCCAGATATGGAAACGCGAGATGCTGCTGCTCGACGACGACCAGAACGAGCTGCTGATGCCCAAAGAGGAACAGATTCCCGGCGACTTCTTCCATAAAGGCGATATGGTGCGCGCCATCGTCAAGACGGTGGACAACCCCAACAACAACCCCAAGGTGATAGTGAGCCGCACCGATTCGCGCTTCCTCACCCGGTTGTTTGAGCATGAGGTGCCCGAGGTGCACGACGGCCTTATTACCATAAAGCGCGTGGCCCGCATCCCCGGCAAACGCGCCAAGATAGCCGTGGAGAGCTACGATGACCGCATCGACCCCGTAGGCGCCTGCGTGGGCGTGAAGGGAAGCCGCATTCACGGCATCGTGCGCGAGCTGCGCAACGAAAACATCGACGTGATAAACTACACCGCCAACACGCCGTTGTTTATACAGCGTGCCCTGAGTCCGGCCAAGATAAGCTCTATACGCGTCAACGAGGAGGAGAAGAAGGCCGAGGTATTCCTCAACCCCGACGAGGTGTCGCTGGCAATCGGCAAAGAGGGCCTCAACATACGTCTGGCCTCCATGCTCACCGGCTATACCATCGACGTTTACCGCGACATTGAGGGCGAGGAAGACATCTACCTCGATGAGTTCAGCGACGAGATTGAACAGTGGATAATCGACGCCCTGAAGAACATAGGCCTCGGCACGGCCAAATCAGTGCTCAACGCAAGCGCGGAGACGCTGGCTCAGGCAGACCTCGAAGACGAGACGCTGCAGAACGTCAAGGCAGTGCTGAAAGCAGAGTTTGAAAACGACTGATAACAGGAAAAAAGAAACACAGCATAACGACTGAGACAGTAGCCACGCTCCGGTTTACGAATTTAACACACGAGTATGCCCAAACTTAGCAAAATAGCAAACATCACTAACATGGGAGTTTCGACCATAGCCGAACTCCTTGCCAAACAAGGCATTACGGTAGAAGCCAAGCCTAATACGCGCATCGACAACGACGCGCTTGAGGTGTTGGCTCAGCAGATACGCGATGCCGGGAAGCGCCAGAAGCTTCAGGAGCTGTTAGAGACTCCGAAGCGGGCAGAGGCCGGCGCTCAACCCGCCGCGGAGGTGCAGAACCCGAAACCGACAGCAACGGTGGTTACCGAAACCGAAAAACCGGCGCCCGTGAAAGGGCCCAAGGTGATAGGCAAGATAAATCTCGACAGCCTCGGCAACGTGGTGAACAACGAGGAGCCGAAACCCGAGCCCAAACCCGAGCCGAAACCGGAACCTAAGGCAGAGCCAAAAGAGGCACCCAAGCCCGAGCCTAAAGAGGAACCAAAGCCTGAGCCTAAGCCTGCACCCAAAGCAGAGCCTAAGCCTGAGCCTAAAGCTGAGCCTAAGCCTGAGCCTAAAGCTGAGCCAAAACCCGCTCCCAAGCCCGAGCCTAAAGAGGAACCAAAGCCTGAGCCTAAGCCTGCACCCAAAGCAGAGCAGCCCAAAGCTGCGCAGAAACCGGAGCCTAAAAAAGAGGAGCCTAAACCCGCGCTTTCCCAAAATTCCCAAAGCTCCCAAAACTCCCAAAACTCCCATACTGCGCAGAAGCCTGCGCCCACACCCTCTCAACCCTCACAGCCCGCGCCCACACCTGAAATGAAAGAAAGCAAACCGGAAACCCCGGCGCCTATACGCAACTATGTGGAGGCGCGCGAGGCTCACGATACGGAAGTATTCCGTCCCGCCACCACAGTGGAGAAACCCGAAGTGAAAGTGGTGGGCAAGATAGACCTTACCGCCTTTAAAGAGGCTCCCCGTGGCAAGAAAAAGAATGCCAAGAAGGGAGCCAACAGCGCCAACGGTGCCAACGGGCAGGCAGGCCGCCGCAAACGCATCGGCCAAAAGGTAGACATTGAGCAGGCCGTGAAACAGCCCGGCTTCGGCGCCGACGCCGCCAAGAAAAAGAGCGGCGACCGCAACAACAACGGCCGCGACGGCGACCGCCCGCGCAACCCGCGCAACGAACGCGGCGGCGGAGGCCGTGGCAACCAGCGCGGACAGGCTCGCAGCCAGAAGCCCGAAGTAAGCGCCGAAGATGTGCAGAAACAGGTGCGCGAAACCCTGGCGCGTCTTACCAACAAGACCACCAAGCGCAGCGTGAAATACCGCCACGAGAAGCGCGAGCAGATGCACGAACGCGACCGCGCCGAGGCCCTGCGCCAGCAGTCGGAAGCCAAAGTGCTGAAACTCACCGAGTTCGTTACGGCCAACGACCTGGCTCAGATGATGGACATCCCCGTGAACTCCGTCATCGCAACCTGCATGAACCTGGGCATCATGGTGAGCATCAACCAGCGCCTCGACGCCGAAGCCATCAACATTGTGGCCGAGGAGTTCGGCTTCACCACCGAATACGTCAGCGCCGACGTGAGCGAAGCCATCGCCACCGAAGAAGACAAACCCGAAGACCTGGTGCCCCGTCCGCCCATCGTTACCGTCATGGGTCACGTAGACCACGGCAAGACGTCGCTGCTCGACTACATCCGCCAGGCCAACGTAATAGCCGGTGAGGCCGGAGGCATCACACAGCACATAGGCGCTTACAGCGTCAAGCTCGAAGACGACCGCCACATCACCTTCCTCGACACCCCGGGCCACGAGGCCTTCACCGCCATGCGTGCCCGCGGCGCTAAGGTTACCGACCTGGCTATCATCATAGTAGCGGCCGACGACGCCGTCATGCCACAGACCGTGGAGGCCATCAACCATGCCTCCGCTGCCGGAGTGCCCATAGTCTTTGCAATCAACAAAATCGACAAGCCCCACGCCAATCCCGAAAAGATTAAAGAGGAGCTGTCGCAGATGAACTATCTGGTGGAAGACTGGGGCGGCAAGTATCAGAGCCAGGATATCTCGGCCAAGAAAGGCATCGGCGTAGACCAGCTCATGGAGAAGGTGCTTCTGGAAGCCGAGATGCTCGACCTCAAAGCCAACCCCAACCGCAACGCCGTAGGCTCAATCATTGAATCGAGCCTCGACAAAGGCCGCGGCTATGTGGCCACCGTGCTTGTGCAGAACGGCACGCTGAAGGTGGGCGACGTGGTATTGGCCGGCACGCATTACGGCAAGATTCGCGCCATGTTCAACGAGCGCAACCAGCGCGTGAAAGAGGCCGGACCCTCAACGCCTGTATTGGTGCTCGGTCTGAACGGCGCTCCCACCGCCGGCGACACCTTCAACGTGATGGACACCGAGCAGGAAGCCCGCGAAATTGCCTCGCGCCGCGAACAGCTGCAGCGCGAACAGAAGCAGCGCACCAAGAAGCTCCCCGGCCTCGACGACATCTACAACCAGATGACCAAGGGCGATTTCCACGAGCTCAATCTGGTGGTGAAAGGCGACGTGGACGGCTCGGTAGAGGCCCTCAGCGACTCGCTCATCAAGCTCTCCACCCCCGAGGTGCGCGTCAACGTGCTGCATAAGGGTGTGGGCGCCATCTCCGAAAGCGACGTTACGCTGGCTGCCGCCTCCGGTGCCATCATCATCGGCTTCCAGGTGCGTCCCGGCGGCGCTGCTCGCCGCGAGGCCGAGAAAGACGGCGTGGAGATTCGTCTCTACTCCGTCATCTACAAAGCCATTGAAGAGGTGCGCGACGCCATGGAAGGCATGCTCTCGCCCGAAATCAAAGAGGAAATCACCGGCACCGCCGAAGTGCTCCAGACATACCACATCTCGAAGGTGGGCACCATTGCCGGATGTATGGTGCGCGAAGGCCGCATAAAACGTGGCAGCAAAGTGCGTCTTATCCGCGACGGCATTGTGGTCTACACCGGCGACCTGGCAAGCCTCAAGCGCTTCAAAGACGACGTCAAGGATGTGGTGGCCGGTTACGAGTGCGGTCTCAGCATTGCCGGTTACAACGACGTGCGCGTGGGCGATATGGTGGAAGGCTTCGAAGAGGTGGAAGTCAAAAAGACCCTCTCGGCAGCCAACACACCCTCGTAAAGCGTCATGAAAAAGTCCGGCTCCGTGCCGGAAGAAGAAAATACAGCCAACGGAGTGATTGCCATAGTCAACATCGGCAGCAACCTGGGCAACAGGCGTTTGAACCTGGCCCGCGCAGTGGGCGTCCTGGTGAATCGCTTCGGCCCGAATTATCAGATAAGCCACGTGGTGGAAAGTCCGCCATGGGGCTTTTCGTCTGATAACACCTTTCTCAACGTGTGTATGCTCTTTGACACCGACCTTGACGGCGAAGAGCTGCTGACAGAGCTGCAGAGCATAGAGCGCGGCATCTCACCGGCGTCGCACCGACAGGCCGACGGCTCGTATGCCGACCGCGTCATAGACATAGATTTGGTGGATTTTGGCCGGCAGGTGGTGAGCACCCCGCGCCTGAGCCTGCCGCATCCGCGCATGGCTCAGCGACGCTTTTTCCTTGAGCCCCTTGCCGAGATAGCCCCCGGCTACACGCACCCCCTCACCGGGCTCACCCCCGCCGAGATGCTGGCAGCGTTGCCCCTAAAATAGCTAAATTAGCTAAATTAGCTAAAACCCGGCCGCCAAAGCCCTCACCCGAGCCGGAAAGTGCGCCTGTGCTGCGCGGTAACACCAAGCTGCCGCAGAGCCTCATAATGCTCCTTGGTGGGGTAGCCCTTGTGGCGCGCAAAGCCGTAGCCCGGCAGCTCCGCGTCGAGGGCAGTCATAAAAGCGTCGCGGTGCGTCTTGGCCAGGATAGAGGCCGCCGCAATATTGGCAAACCGCGCGTCGCCGCCCACCACCGTGGTGAAAGGAATGCCGCAGTCGTGCCAGCGGTTGCCGTCCACCGCCAGCCGGCAGGGCCGTTCACGCAGACCCTCCACCGCACGACGCATAGCCAACAGACTCGCCTGCAGAATATTCAGCTCGTCGATTTCCTGCGCCGACGCCCATGCCACACACCACACAGCCTGCTGCTCAATGCGCTGCCGCAGCTCCTCGCGCCGTTTCGCCGACAGCTTCTTACTGTCGTTGAGGCCGGAGATGTCGAACTCAGGAGGCAGAATCACCGCCGCCGCCACCACAGGACCCGCCAGACAGCCACGGCCCGCCTCATCCAGACCCGCTTCCAGGGCCTCACCGCTAACACACCTTTGCAGTAACTCAGTATTCATAATTAATCTCTTTGCCACAAAATTAGCGAATAATCCTCAAACCGCGCCCCTTCACCCCCTCCGTTTCCCAAAAAAATTGTACCTTTGCAAACAACGGCTTATAACCGAGACTGAATGGCTAAAATCATTGTTCATTAAACCCACCGAATTCGAGGGGTTTAGGATGGAAATTTTGGATACCGGGGTCGTAGGGAGGCCGTTACGATTATGAGTGAAACCGCACCACAGGAAGCAAAGGTAGCAACGGGGAATGTCCGCCACAGAGGGCGCCGCAAAATCACGGTGCTGATACCGGCGTATAACGAGGCCGCCAATCTGGAGCTGCTCATCGGCGAGCTGCACCGTTTGCGCGACGTGCTCATGGCGTCCGGGCAAACGGCTTATGCCTACAACTGGGAGTTTCTGGTGGTGGACGACGGCAGCTCCGACAATACCCCCGAGGTGCTGAGGCGTCTCCGCGCTGAAGACAACAGTCTGCATTACTTGCGGCTGTCGCGCAACTTCGGCAAGGAGAATGCGCTGATGGCCGGGTTCGACTATGCCGATGGCGACTGCGTGCTGGTCATGGACGCCGACCTGCAGCATCCGGTGGATGTGGTGCCGCAGATGCTGCGCTGCTGGGAAGAGGGCTACGACGACGTCTACGGCAACCGCCGCACTCGCGGCCGCGTGCCACTGTTGCGCCGCAAGCTCACCGCCGCCTATTATAAGATGCTGAGCAAATCCACGCGCCTCAACGTGCTGCCCAACGTGGGCGATTTCCGTCTCCTCGACCGCCGCTGCGTGGAGGCGCTGCGTGCCATGCGCGAGAGTCAGCGAAACACCAAAGGGCTCCTCTGCTGGGTCGGCTTCCGCAAAAAAGGCATTGACTACGACGAGGACGAGCGTCATCACGGCCGTTCGCGTTACACCTACCGCCGCCTCTTTGACCTGGCCTTCGATGGGCTGACGCTCTTCTCCACCGCCCCCTTGCGGTTTGCCTCAATCATGGGCATGGCAGTGTCGGCCGTGGCATTCGTATATCTGTTGGTAATCCTGTGCAAGACACTTATATGGGGGGAAGTAGTGCAGGGTTATCCCACCCTGATGTGCGTGATACTCTTTTTAGGCGGCTGCCAGCTGCTTGCCATAGGCATCATCGGCGAATACGTGGGCCGCATCTTCAACGAAGCCAAGAAACGCCCGCCCTACATCGCCGAGAGCTACGACGGCGAGAAGTGCTGACGCCTCAGAACCTGACGCCGGGTCAGTAATTGCGGTTAATGATGAAATCGAAGATATCGGCAAACGAGCGGCGCGCCGGACTGTCGGGATATTCGTCGAGCATTTCCATAGCCTCCCTGCGCATACGCTCCATAACGCCGAAGGCGTAGTCTATGCCGCCGTGGTTGCGCGCAAACTCCACCAACCGGTCAATCTCCGGCTGCGACGGAATATGGCTGAGCAGAATCTCCCTCATGGCGTCGGCCTCAGCCTTCGGTGCCGTGCGCAACGCGTAGATGAGCGGCAGCGTAACCTTCCCCTCGCGCAGGTCGTTGCCTGTGGGCTTGCCGATGGCGCCCGTTGAGGGGTAATAGTCGAAGATGTCATCCTTTATCTGGAAGCAAAGCCCCAACAGCTCGGCAAATCGCAATATCGGCTTCAGGTCAACCTCCGCGCCGTCAGTCTGCCCTTCGGAGGCGCTCTCAGAACCTCTCTCAGACCCGCTCTCAGGACCTCTCTCCTTTCGGGCTTTCTTGCTGAACGACGTGTCAGCGCCAAGGAGTATGCAGCGCGTGAACAGCGAGGCCGTTTTCTTGCGAATCATGCTCATGTACTCCTCCTCGAGGAAGTGGTGCGAGCGCGCGTTGCAAATCTGGTCAACCTCGCCGGTGCTCAGCTCCACGCCAAGCTCCGACAGACCCCGAAGCACCGTTACCGAACCCGTGCGCAGACCCACCTCAAGAGCCTTCGACACAAAGAAATCGCCCGTGAGCACCGCTATGTGGTTACCCCATGAGGCATTTACCGTGGATTGGCCGCGGCGCTGCCGTGTCTCGTCCACCACATCGTCGTGAATCAGCGACGCGTTGTGAAGCATCTCGAGAGCCGCCGCCGCATAGATGACGTGCCGGTTGATGCCGCCGAACATTTGCGCCGACAGCAACACCATGATGGGCCGTATCTGCTTTCCTTTGATGCGCAGATAGTCCGTAACCACCCGGTTGAGCAGCTCGTTGCCCGTGTGCATCGATTCGGATATCACACCGTTCATGTCTGCCAACGGGGCCTCCAGACGGCTCTGTATAACGTCGAGTTTGCTTCGTGACTCCATTTCAGACCACAAAATTAGTAATTTTTTTCAACCCATATACTATTCTTGCGGTTTAATTATTAAATTCGCGGTCTAAAAGAATGTTTCATGAGTACCAACCGTTTGTATCTGCTCGATGCCTTCGCACTTATTTACCGTGCGTACTACGCCATGCAAAATGCTCACCTGTATTCGCAGGAGGGCTTCAACACGGGTGCCGTTATGGGGTTTGTGAACACCCTGGAGACGGTGCTCAACCGCACTGACGTTACGCACATTGCCGTATGCTTCGACCCCCAGGGACCCACGTTCCGCCATGAGGCTGATGCCTCGTATAAGGCCGAGCGACAGGAGATGCCCGAAGACATCGCACAGTCCATTCCGGTGATAAAAGAGATTCTGGAGGCTTACCGCATCCCGGTGGTGGAAGTGCCCGGCTATGAGGCCGACGACGTCATCGGCACCCTGGCAAAACGCGGCGCTGAGGCCGGGTTTACCGTCTATATGCTCACCCCCGATAAGGACTTCGGCCAGTTGGTGGGTCCGCAGATTCTACAGGACAAACCCTCTTACCGCGGCAAAGACAGCGAGCTGAGAGGCGAGAAGGAGGTGTGCGAGCGCTACGGCATTTCATCCACAGCTCAGGTCATTGACCTGCTGGCACTCATGGGCGATAAGATAGACAATATTCCCGGCTGCCCGGGTGTGGGCGAGAAAACTGCCGTGAAGCTCATTCAGCAGTTCGGCTCGGTGGAGAATCTGCTCGAGCATACCGACGAGCTCAAGGGGGCGCTGCGCCGCAAGGTCGAGGAGAACGCCGAGCTGATACGCCATTCCAAGTTCATGGCCACTATATGCACCGACGTTCCCGCCGACATCGACTTCAGCAGTCTGCAGCGCCGCGACCCGGACACCGACAGGCTCTTCGCCATCTTCAGCCGTCTGCGCTTTACGCGGCTCAAAACCGCTGTGGCCAAGCGACTTACGCGCGAACATGGCGGCACGAACCCCGTCGCCAAGACCGCCTCTAAAACCGACTCTGTCGGCGCCCCCTCGCTCTTCGGTGATTTCGATTTCGGAGAGGAGAGTGGAGAGGAGAAGAGAGGCAAGAGAGGAGAGAAGGAGAGTGGGAAGAGCGGCGAAGTAGGGGAGGAGCAGGCACCCGTGGAGAACACCCTGTTCGAGGCCGAATGGGAGCTTGTGGATGACGCCGCCAAGGCACGCCGCCTCGATGAGCTGTGCGCCAAAGCCGACAGCGCCGGCATCTTCCTCAAAGCCTTCGGCGAAGGGGATATGGAGGCTCATTTCCGCGGCGCTGCCGTGGCACTTCCCGGCGGCGAGAACTTCGTCATCCCGGCCTCATGCGCCGAGGGTATCGCCGTGTTGCTCGACACCATGGCACGCGCCGATGTGCTGAAGGTAAGTCCGCAGGCCAAACGCGATTATGTGCTCGCTCACCGTCTGCGCGGCGACGACGCTCCCGCGCTGGCCAACTATTACGACGTGGCTCTGGCGCATTATCTGCTGCAGCCAGAGTTCCGCCATACCACCGAGGTATTGGCCGACACTTACCTGCATCTCACCCC
>UMAJ01062257.1_pt1 | contig 12563 bp, 7 predicted proteins | sample 1963671 | NCBI WGS metagenome assembly UMAJ01 (sample SAMEA4835912, study PRJEB28245) | human gut metagenome | biome: gut microbiome; material: fecal sample | place: Denmark | collected 2008 | reverse complement strand
GGCAGCCAAAGAAGCTTTGATTAACCAGCTTAAGAGTCTTGCCGCCTTGTGCAATGCAACAGTAGGAATCCGTGGAGATTATCCGGGCTGGGATTATGATCCGGATTCGCCACTCCGTGAAAAAATGGTTGCCATTTATGAAGAAATGTATGGTGTAAAGCCACAGATTGAGGCCATTCATGCGGGATTGGAATGCGGAATTTTCCAGAGTAAGATTCCGGGGCTTGATTGCGTTTCCATCGGTCCGGATATGCAGGACATCCATACCACAAGAGAAACCTTGAGCATTCCTTCGGTACAGAGAGTCTGGAAGTTCTTATTGAAGGTGCTGGAAAGCCTGTAGAAGAGATGAGATGATTCTTTTGGCAATTTAAAATACTTTACCCTACTAAATCCTACCAGATTCAGTAGGGTAAAAAAACAGCGGAATTCGTTGGAATTCCGCTGTTTTTTAAAATCGGAGTGACAAGACTTGAACTTGCGGCCTCTACTTCCCTAAAGTAGCGCTCTACCACCTGAGCCACACCCCGAAACGCAAGTTATATTATAACTGCACCTTTTGATAAAAGCAAGTACTTTTTTTACTTTTTTAGATTTTTTATATCAATATTTTCAGGTGTGGCTAAAAGTATTGAAAAACGGTTGGTGCATAGGAAAATCACAGTAGAGAAACAGATAATAAGTGACAGGGCAGGAAAGTATTGCTATACTGAAAGCATTAAGTGGAATAAACGGAATGTACGGAAAGGGAAAGTTATGAAAAAACGGATTTGTATCAGTATAGCAGGAATTCTTGTCCTGTCTTTGCTTACCGGGTGCTCGGCAGCCGGACAGGTGATGAAGCTGTGGGAGCAGACGGCATGGGAAGAACAGCACAGGACAGAGCAGGAAGAAGAAAAAGAAGAGGAAGAAATTGATCCGGGATATACCTATGAGCAGCCGGAGGAGGAGACCGGAGGTTCGGTACAGGAAGACGGGATGGAGGATCTGCAGGCATTGTTTGATGCCGGGTTTCCTTATCATCTGAACGGCAGATATGCGGTCCAGGGAGAGATGATATATTTTGCATCAAATGAAGCGGTTTACGGCTACAATCAGATCACCGGGGAGTTTGAGATTTTTTCACTTACCGGAGAGAATTATGAAATGCCAAAGACCTATTCGGGGATCGCGGATGGCGGAAAGCTTTATCTCGATGGAGAATATCTGTACTACTTTAATGATTTCTATCAGGAGCGGGAGGATCGTTCGGAAAGCCTTCTGTATCAGGTAGATTTATCTACCGGCGAGGCTTATCAGGTGGAGTTTTCGTTTGATGAATATGTTACGGATTTGTATATTCTGGATCATCAGATGTATCTGCGGACATATGATGAAAATTATAACACCGGATACCATACAATAGCGTTAGAGGAAAACGGAGAGATCGGGGAAGAGATCACCGGTACAAGGGAGGATGGGCGCGTTTCCATTCCGGCAGGGTATGAAGAAATTCAGATCCTGGATATGGAAGGCTGGCTTTATTATGCTTATCAGAATCTGTACTTCTCACAGATTCTTTTGCAGGATGAGAATCAGAATTATGTCCTGTATGATCCGGATACCGGGGAAATAACGGAACTGCTTTCTTCGGATTATTCCGTGAATTATTATGATGGATGGCATTTACTGTATTACTTAGGTGAATATATGTCCGAAGACGGAGCAGCCCATCAGTATTACCGGAACCTTAACACAGGGGAAGAACACGAGCTTTCTGCTGAAAAGCGCAATGTGATCGGTGCGGATGTCGAAGGGATCTATTATATGAAACACAATTCGGAAACGAATCTGCATCAGACGGAAGATCAGATGTGGTATCAGACTTACGATAGCCTGGATCAGGGACGGGAGGGACAGTATTTATATCAGATTACCTGGAGTCCTTATATTAAGAATAATCTGGATCTGGTAGAGAATAGTCTCCTGACACTTTCCCATGGAGCGCTGTATGTCATTGAAGATTCCGGGGATCAGACCGTGTTTGCTTCCTATAACTGGCTGAGAGGAGAATCGGAAAATGCAGTCGTTCTTGCTGACCGGGAAATCAATCAGATCGGACAGTTCTATTATGAGGCGGATGAAGAACTGTGTGAGGATTGTGGCAGGCCAGTCTATGCATATTATATAGAAGGTTTTACCCTGAATGGAAGCATGCCGGGAGATGAAGCAATTAATGAAAAGATACAGGAAATAACGGATTCTATGATAAAGAATGCCGCAGGAGTAGGTGTGGATGAGGAAGAATATCATGAAGAAGCGTACTATATGGAAGGATCGGTTACCTGTGAAGTAGATCTTTCTTATTACAATGACCGTTACATCGGACTTTTGTGGAGCGGGTATGATTATTACAGCGGCGCAGCCCATGGAATGCCCTATACGGACTTCCGGCTTTATGACCGCGAGACGGGAGAGGAGCTTTATCTGGACGATATTCTGGCAAGTTCCGAAGAGGAGTTAAATGCCATCGTGACCCGGATGTTTGAAAAACGGCACGATGGAGATGAAATCTGGGAATGGGGACTTGAATACATCTCAGAAAACGCCGGATTCCTGGAGGATCACCACTTGAAAGCGGGAGCTTATTATCTGACTGAGGAAGGACTGGTGTATTATTTCGGAGCTTATGAGGTGGCAAGCTATGCAGAAGGAATGCCGGAGGTTCTGATTCCCTACAATGAGCTTAAATGGAAGATCGATTTATCATAATGGCAGTGTGATAACGGGATGTATGGAAAGGGGAAGTTATGAAAAGACCGCTATGTATCAGTATAGCAGGGCTTCTTGTCCTGTCTTTGCTTACTGGGTGCTCGGCAGCCGGACAGATGAGGAAGCAGCAGGAGCAGCCAGAGGATGAGATTGGAGATGCAGGAGATCTTGTACAGGAAGACGAGACCGGGGATCTGCAGGCATTGTTTGATGCCGGGTTCCCTTATCATCTGAACGGCAGATATGCGGTCCGGGGAGAGATGATTTATTTTGCATCGAATGAAGCAGTTTACAGCTACAATCAGGTCACCGGGGAGTTTGAGGCTTTTCCGCTTACCGGAGAGAATTATGAAATGCCAAAGACTTATTCGAGGATAACGGATACGAATAACAGAAAGCTTTATCTTGCTGGAGAATATCTGTACTGCTTTAATGACCTCTATCAGGATCAATCGGAAAGCCTTCTGTATCAGGTAGATCCTTCTACCGGTGAGGCTTCTCAGGTGGAGTTTTCGTTTGATGAATATGTGAGGGATGTGTATATTCTGGATCATCAGATGTATCTGCGGACATATGATGAAAACTATAACACCGATTATCATACGATCGCGTTAGAGGAAAACGGAGAGATCGGGGAAGAGATTACTGGTACAGGGGAGGACGGACGAGCTTCCATTCCGGCAGGGTATGAAGAGATTCTGCTCATGAATATGGAAGGCGTGCTTTATTATGCCTATCAGAACCGGTACTTCCCACAGATCCTTTTGTGGGATGAAAATCGGAATTATGTCCTGGATGATCCGGATACCGGTGAAATAACGGAACTGCTGTCTTCGGACTATTCCGTGAATTATTATGATGGCTGGCATATCCTGTATTACATAAGTGGAAATAGCTCCGAAGATGGGGAAGAGCATCAGTATTACCAGAACCTTAAGACCGGTGAGAAACACGAGCTTTCTGCTGAAAAGAGGAATGTGATTGGTGCGGATGCTGAAGGAATTTACTATATGAAGCACAATTCGGAAACCGATCTGCATCAGACTGAAGATCAGATGTGGTATCAGACTTACGGTAGTCTGGATCAGGGACGGGAAGGACAGTATTTATATCAGACTATCTGGAGTCCATATATTAAGTGGAATCTGAATCTGGTAGAGAATAGTCTTCTGACGCTCTCCCATGGAGAGTTGTATGTCATTGAGGATTCCGGGGATCAGACCGTGTTTGCATCCTATAACTGGCTGACCGGAAAATCGGAAAATGCAGCCGTTCTTGCTGACCGGGGAATTGATCAGATCGGGCAGTTTTATTATGAGGCGGATGAAGTGCTGTGTGAGAATTGCGGCAGGACAAGGTATGCATATTATGTCGAAGGCTTTACCCTGAATGGAAATATGCCGGGAGATGAGGAGATAAATGCACAGGTACAGGAAATAACGGATTCCATGATAAAGAATGCCGCAGAAATGGGCTTTGATGAGGAAGAACCCCATGAAGAAGCGTACTGGAACGAAAGCTCGGTTACTTTTTGGGGAGATCTTTCTTATTACAATGACCGCTACATCGGGCTTTTGTGGAAAGGGTATGATTATTACAGTGGTGCAGCTCATGGTATACCATATAAGATCTTCCGGCTTTATGACCGGGAGACAGGAGAGGAGCTTTATCTGGACGATATTCTGGCAAGCTCCGAAGAGGAGTTAAATGCCATTGTGACCCGGAAGTTTGAAGAGCGGTATAAGAAAGACGAAATCCAGGAAGGAAACTTTGGGTTTAGGTATATCTCGAGAAATGCTGGATTCATGGAGGATCACCACTTGAAAGCGGGAGCTTATTATCTGACTGAGGAAGGACTGGTGTATTACTTTGGAGTCTATGAAGTGGCAGGCTATGCGGAAGGAATGCCGGAGGTTCTGATTCCCTACGATGAGCTTAATTGGAAGATTGATTTATTATAATGGCAGAGCGAAAAAGTCAGGCGTCTGTCGAAAACGGCAGATGTCGAAAACGGCAGATGTCGAAAACGGCAGATGTCTGATTTTTGTATAATGATGTAATATTTTTGCATAAATACCAATCAAAGCATAGAGTTGTATTAAATTTCGTACAATAGAAATGATGGAACTGTGATTTTAGACTGGAAAAGTGAATGAAAATATGTTATTATAACCCATTATGTGGTGTGCTTTAGCATAGTAACAAATTGATGAGGTGACAAAAATGCTGAAATATATTCTCAAAAGAATATTACTTGCCATCGTGACCATCTGGGCCGTGGCAACCCTGACCTTTTTCCTGATGAACATGGTTCCCGGTGGACCGTTCCTTTCCGAAAAGGCCATCAGTCCTCAGGCAACAGCCGCCCTGGAGGCGAAATATGGATTGGACAAGCCATTGTGGCAGCAGTACCTGACCTATATGGCAGGCGCCAGTCACGGTGATTTCGGTGACAGCTTAAAACAGAGAGGACGTACCGTTATGGACATCATTACCATGAAGTTTCCGGTATCTGCCCGTGTGGGTGGTGTGTCCGTACTGGTCGCATTGCTGCTCGGTGTTCCTCTTGGCTGTATTGCAGCATTGAAGAGAGGGAAGTTCCTCGATAATCTGATCAGTGTCGTTTCTACCTGTGGAATTGCTGTACCAAGCTTTGTAATCTGTACATTGCTTTTATATTTTTTCGGTGTAAGGCTGCAGATTCTGCCGACCATGGGCCTTACCTCCTGGAAGCATTATGTGATGCCGGTCATGGCACTTGCTTTTTATCCGACTGCATATATTATGCGTCTGATGAGATCCTCCATGCTGGATGTTCTCGGACAGGACTACATGCGTACTGCGAAGGCCAAGGGACTTGCAGGCGGCAAGATTCTGTTTAAACATGCGTTACGAAATGCAATCCTTCCGGTTATTACCTATGTAGGACCGTTACTTGCCTATACTGTAACGGGAAGCTTTGTTGTCGAGAAGATTTTCACGATTCCGGGACTTGGCGGAGAGTTCATTTCTGCAATTAACGGACGTGATTATACCCTGATTATGGGCACAACCATTTTCCTTGCAACATTGATTATTCTTATGAATGTGGTTGTTGATATCGTATACAAGATTGTGGATCCGAGAATTAAATTAAAGTAAGGAGTCAGTCCATGAAAGAGAATCCAATTAGTTTTCAGTTAAAATTAAAACCTGAAGATTTTCTTCCGGCAACCGAGGAAGAGAAGCAGAGTCAGGTCATTATGCGTGAGAGCGTGAGCTTCTGGAAGGACGGAGCGAGACGCCTTCGCAAGAATAAAGTCGCAATGGTAAGCCTTGTGGTGATTATCCTTGTTATGATTTTTTCTTTTATTGTTCCTTCTTTTTATCCGTATAATTATAAGGAACAGATTAAGGGAGCCAATAACCTTCGCCCGATGCAGTATTCCGAAGAGGAGCAGGCGCGAATTGATGCCGGTGAAAAGGTATTTCCCCATGTCTTTGGTACCGACAAGATGGGACGTGATTATGCCATCCGTGTGATGATGGGAAGCCGTATTTCCCTTCTTGTTGGTCTGATCGCAACCGGTATTATCCTGATCATCGGTTCCATTTACGGATCGGTGGCTGCCTTCTTTGGTGGATGGGTCGATCTGGTGATGATGAGAATTGTTGATATTATTTATACGATCCCGGATATTCTGTTGATCGTATTACTATCCTTTGCGCTGAAAGCACCGCTTGCACAATTAAAGGAAGCACCCGGCTTTGCCTGGGTTGGCGTTGTAGGTGAAAACCTGATCAGTATCTTCGTTGTATTCGCCCTTCTTTACTGGGTAGGTATGGCGAGAATGGTACGAAGCCAGGTGCTGATGCTTAAGGAAAGCGAATACGTTACAGCAGCAAGAGCACTGGGAGTAAGCAATGCAAAGATTATTAAGAAGCATCTGCTTACCAACTGTATCGGAACCCTGATTGTTACCACAACACTGCAGATCCCGTCTTCCATCTTTACGGAAAGCTTCCTAAGCTTCCTTGGTATGGGTGTTGCGGTTCCGCTTCCTTCTTTGGGGAGTCTTGCCAGTGATGCAATTAATGGTATGAATACCTATCCGTATCTGCTGTTTATCCCGGCATTACTGATCAGTTTGATTATTTTGAGCTTTAACCTGTTAGGCGACGGTCTGCGTGATGCATTTGATCCGAAGCTGAAGAATTAAGGAGGAGAGAATCATGTCAGAATATCTTGTTGATATAAAAAACGAAAGACTTTCCTTCTTTACTCCTGCCGGTGAGGTAAAGGCATTAAATGATGTTTCCATTCATTTAAAGGAAGGAGAAGTTCTTGGTATCGTTGGAGAAAGCGGTTCTGGTAAATCCGTAACCGCATACAGCCTGATGGGGCTGACGGCCTATCCGGGCAGACTGATAGGTGGAACATTGGAATTCAATGGTCACGAGATCGAGAAGATGAGCGAGAAGGAAATGCGGAAGATCCGTGGAAACGAAGTATCCATTATTTTCCAGGATCCCATGACCAGTTTAAATCCCGTTTATACAATCGGAAACCAGATTATGGAAGCAATTCTGCTCCATACCGATAAGAACAGAAAGCAGGCGAAGGAGCGTGCCAGAGAGCTGCTTACCTTAGTTGGAATTAACGAGCCGGACAAGCGTTTAAAGCAGTATCCGCATGAATTATCCGGCGGTATGAGGCAGCGTGTCATGATCGCAATGGCACTGGCCTGTGAACCGAAGCTTCTGATTGCGGATGAGCCGACTACTGCTTTGGATGTGACCATCCAGGCACAGATTTTAGAGTTGATGATGGAGCTGAAGGACCGTCTTGGTATGGCAATCATTATGATTACCCATGACCTTGGTGTGGTTGCCAGCATGTGTGAGCGGATTGCCGTCATGTATGCGGGCAAGATTGTTGAATATGGTACTACAGAGGATATTTTCTATCATCCGAAGCATGAATATACGAAGGGACTGATCCGTTCCATTCCGAGAATTGATACGAAGGAGCATGAACGTCTCGTTCCGATTGAAGGGTCTCCTGTGGATCTCTTAAACCCGCCGAAGGGGTGTCCTTTCGCACCGAGATGTGAGAAATGTATGAAGATCTGTCTTCGTGAAATGCCGCCGGTAACGAACTTTGGAGAGGTTCATTACACACAATGCTGGCTGAATCAGAAAGAAGAGATGGAGAAGGGAGCAGCCAATGAGTGATACATTAGTTCAGGTGGAACATTTACAACAGTATTTCCCGGCAGGTGGCTATGGAAAGAATAAGAAATATATTCAGGCAGTCGATGATGTTTCCTTCACGATCGAGCGTGGTGAAACCCTCGGACTTGTCGGAGAGTCGGGATGTGGTAAGACAACCACAGGAAGAACCCTGCTTCGTCTGTATGAGCCGACCGGTGGCAGGTTTATTTATGACGGTGAGACCGTATTTGATGTGGAAAAGAAGATTTTTGCACCGATGCTTCCTTACCGTAAGAAAATGCAGATTGTATTCCAGGATCCGTATGCGAGTCTGGATCCGAGAATGACCGTTGGAGATATCATTGGGGAAGCCATTGATGTGCATAAGCTGGCGAACAGTAAACAGGAACGGTATGATATTATTATTGAGATGCTTCGTCGTGTCGGACTGAATTCCGAACATGCCAACCGTTATCCGCACGAGTTTTCCGGCGGACAGCGTCAAAGAGTCGGTATTGCAAGAGCACTTGCAGTAAATCCGGAGTTTATCGTCTGTGATGAACCGATTTCCGCACTGGATGTTTCCATTCAGGCTCAGGTCATCAATATGTTTGAGGATTTACAGGAGCAGATGGGTCTCACGTATCTGTTCATTGCCCATGACCTTTCTGCCGTAAAGCATATTTCCAACCGGATTGGTGTTATGTATTTAGGAAGAATGGTAGAGCTTGCAGACAGCTATGAGCTGATTCAGCGTCCGCTTCATCCTTATACGAAGAGTCTGATTTCAGCAATTCCGATTGCTGACCCGAATAAGGCGAAGGAAAGCAAGCGTATTGTACTAGAGGGAGACGTTCCAAGTCCCTTAAATCCGCCGTCCGGATGCCGTTTCCGTACCAGATGTCCGTATGCGGATGAAACCTGTGCAGCGAAGGTTCCGGAGTGGAAGGAAATCGAAAAGGGACATTTTGCCGCATGTCACCATATTGACAAATGTAACTAAATGTGGTAATAATTTTAGAATAAACAATACGGGTATCGAAACAAAGTTTTTGGACGACCTGTATTTTGTTTGTAAATTTTTCAGAGGAGGAAATATTATGAAAAAGAAAGTTCTTGCACTTATTCTTACAGCCGCTATGGTTGTTGGATTGTCTGCCTGTGGCGGAAGCACTTCCAATGATGCTGCATCTACAACAGATGGAACCACAACAGAAGGAACCACAACAGAAGGAACCACAACAGAAGCCAGTGACAATCAGACTGGAGATGAGACAACAGAAGCAACTGCTTCTACAGGAGAGAAGATCTTATCCGTACAGGTAGGACCTGACCCTGAAACCATCGATCCTGCATTAAACAGTGCAGTAGATGGTGGTAACATGTTATTACATTCCTTCGAATGCCTTTTAGCATTAGATGAGAATGGTCAGCTTGTTCCCGGACAGGCAGAAAGCTGGGAGACATCGGAAGATGGTCTTACCTGGACTTTTCATTTAAGAGATGGTTTAAAGTGGTCCGATGGATCTGATTTAAACGCAAATGATTTCGTTTACAGCTGGAAGAGAGTATGTGATCCTATGGTAGCAGCTCCTTATGCTGAAACTGTGCTTTCCATGGTTGAAGGTTATGATAAGGCCATCGAGGGTGACCTTGATGCACTTCAGGTAGTAGCACAGGATGACAACACACTTGTTGTAACTCTGAGCACCCCCTGTTCCTATTTCGGAAGCCTTGCAGCTTTCGCAACCTTAAGCCCGGTACAGGAGGCAACTGTTACCGCAAATGGTGATGCATGGGCAACCAGCGCAGCAACCTATATCAGCAACGGACCTTTCTATGTATCTGAATGGGTTCCCGGATCTTACATCATGATGAGCAAGAACCCTTACTACTGGAACGCAGATGCAATCAAGCTGGATGGTATTAAGTGGAATCTCATCGAGGATTCCAACGCTTCATACAGTGCATACCAGACAGGTGAAGTTCTGATGATCAAGGATGTTCCTACAGAAGAAATTCCTTCCTTAAAGGATAGTGCTGATTTCCATGTAGATCCCATTATCGGTACCTACTACCTCAGCTTGAATCTTGAAAGAGATGCATTTAAGGATGCAAGAGTACGTAAAGCATTAAGCCTTGCAATTGACCGTGATTATGTTGCTAATACTTTAATGCAGGGAACTTACTCACCTGCTGATAACTTCATGGGACCCGGATGGATCGACACAGATGGCACGCAGTTCAAGGACAATGCAAACGGTGGTCAGTCTTATATCGATGTAAACAACTATGAAGCTGACTTAGAAGAAGCAAAACAGCTTCTTGCTGATGCAGGTTACCCGGATGGAGAAGGCTTCCCGTCCATTTCCTACACAACCAACGATGCAGGTTATCATAAGGTGGTTGCTGAATATTTACAGCAGGCATGGGCACAGCTTGGTATCGATCTTAAGGTTGATATTGTAGAATGGGCTTCCTTCACACCGATGCGTCGTAATGGTGATTTTGATATCGCACGTAATGGCTGGGTTGGAGATTACACTGATCCTTCCAACATGCTGGAACTGTTCTACTCAACGAACGGTAATAACGATGGTAAGTTCAACAATGCAGACTTTGATGCAGCAATTGATCTTTCCAGAACAACACTTGATTCCGCAGAACGTTCCAAGGCACTTCATACAGCAGAGGATATTCTGATGGAAGAAACCGGATGTATTCCAATTGCATACTACAATGACTTCTGGTTACAGAGTGAAAAGATTACCGGATCATGGCATTCACCTAATGGATTCTGGTATTTCATGTACGCTGATATCACAGAATAATTTGTGAACCTGATTTCATAGAGAATCTGAAAGGAACTGCTTTTTGGCAGTTCCTTTTTTGTGCAAAAAAGTGTATAATGAGACTTGGGTCTATGAACGAGTATAGAATCGTAACCATTCAGAACCTGTTCGCAAAATTGCTGCTATGCAGTTCTCCTTTTGTTCATGGGGTTACTTTACCATATAAATTTGCCAAATGTACTTACGAATGCGGGCATTCGCCGTACATATTGTCATAATCTGCATGGCTCTGAATAGTTACAATATAAGATATGGAGGATGAAAAATGGCGGAAAAGGTAATCGACCGTTTTTTCAGATATGTACAGATTGATACACAGTCTAAAGAGGATGCGGAAAGCTTTCCCAGTACTGAAAAACAGAAAAATCTGGCAATGCTTCTTGCAAAAGAGCTTCAGGAAATGGGAGCTTCGGATGTGATTTATGATGAGGAACGCTGTTATGTGTATGCAAAGCTTCCGGGAAATGACCCTGCTAAGGGAGACAATTACCCGATCCTTGGCTTTATTGCACATATGGATACGTCACCGGATTGTTCCGGAAAGAATGTGAAGCCGAAGCTTATTGAGAACTATGATGGTAAGGAAGTAATTCTGAACGAAGAGAAAGCGATTGTGTTAAGTCCGGTCGTGTTTCCGGAGTTAAAGCATTATGTAGGACAGACGCTTATTGTAACGGATGGAACCACGCTGCTTGGTGCCGATGATAAGGCCGGCGTGGCAGAAATTATGACCATGGTACAGACACTTTTAGAGCATCCGGAGATCAAGCATGGACCGATTGCAATTGGATTTACTCCGGATGAAGAGGTAGGCGATGGCGTGGATCATTTTAAGATCCGGCAGTTTGGCGCAGACTATGCTTATACGGTAGATGGCGGCGCGATTGGAGAACTGGAATATGAGAACTTTAATGCGGCCTCTGCCAAGGCAATCATCCATGGTGTGAATGTACATCCGGGAGAAGCAAAGAATAAGATGAAGAATGCTTCTTTGTACGCAATGGAATTCCAGATGATGCTGCCTGGAACGATGCGTCCGGAATGCACGGATGGCTATGAAGGATTTTTCCATCTGACGAATATGGAAGGCACGGTAGAGCTTGCAACCCTTTCTTATATTATCCGTGACCATGATAAGGAACGCTTTCATGAGAAGAAGGAGTTGTTCCGTCACATTGCAAATGAAATGAATACCAGGTATGGAGAAGGAACCGTTGAGGTAGAGATCTCCGATTCTTACTACAATATGAAGGAAAAGATTGAACCGGAGAACCTTTTCCTCATTGAGAATGCGAAATCCTGTATGGAAGAGCTGGGCATTGTACCGAAGATCCAGCCGATCCGGGGAGGTACAGACGGTGCAAGATTATCCTTCCTCGGACTTCCCTGCCCGAATCTTTGTACCGGCGGACATAATTATCACGGCAGATTTGAGTATTGTGTTGTGGAATCCATGGAGAAGATTGTGGAACTGCTTGTACATATCACACAAAGGGAGCTGAAGTAGGGAATGATTGACTATGATCACTTTCATGTACTCAATTATGTAAAGAAAGAAGAATATACCGGCAGCATGAACGGCATGCGCTATATGCTTAAGAAGAAGGTTGTACCCAGGGATGATCAGGAGGAAACCTGTCTGGAGGTTATCATTTGGCCTGAACCCTACGGATATGCCAGGACAGAAGAAGAAAAGAAGCTGCGTAAAGACTTTCCCTTTTCAGAGGATGGATTGAAGGAAGCTGTTGTGTATCTCAACAAGCAGTT
>UMAJ01036627.1_pt1 | contig 12599 bp, 8 predicted proteins | sample 1963671 | NCBI WGS metagenome assembly UMAJ01 (sample SAMEA4835912, study PRJEB28245) | human gut metagenome | biome: gut microbiome; material: fecal sample | place: Denmark | collected 2008 | reverse complement strand
GCAACGGACTATACAGTCCGCCGCCGGAGACTGTAGTAATTCGACGGACAGACAGGCATAACCGGAAGGACGAAAACGCTTGGTCCGGCTAATGAAACGACGTGGGAAGCTCAGAAAACGCACAGGGGTTGAAAACCGGAGGAGACAACATCAGGGGACAGGTGTTTGATCGATGTGCTAAATCCTCAAGAATAATGACCGGACCCTTATCACCCACGGAGTTTTCGGATTGAACCGATTTACTTCAATATCGGTTGCTGTTTCAGGGAATGTGACAAATAAAAATAGGACGTAGATACCTACGTCCTAAATGTTGTTTTGATAAAATTTTTAAATTCCCTGATAATTCTTTCTGCTTTTTATATAAAGCAACAGGGAAGGGATATTGTGGAGCATGCGAGACTCGAACTCGCCACCTTTAGACTGCCAGTCTAACGCTCTAGCCAGATGAGCTAATGCCCCGGTTTTGTGTTGCAAAGATACACATAAAATTGAAATTACAAAATAGAAACCTTATTTTTCTTCCAATTATTTTAATATAATATTATTTCTCCTCTATGAATGAACAAAGAATCATCCATTCTGTTTATGAGGTTCATCAGGTGGAGCAACTATCGAGTTGCATATCTGATTAATTTAATTTTTTGTTCATAATAGATGCCCCGGCTTGCGAGAAGTCGGGGTATTTTTATTACATTTGCAAAAACGTATCTGTTTAATGTAAACAAATAAAATGAATATGCTGATATATAATACCACTTATCAAGTAGCAATTGATGATGCACGTAATTTTGTCATCTGGCTTAATGAATGCTATATTCCCGAAGTAGAAAAACAAGGATTGCTTCAAAGTCCGCGCCTTACTCACATCCTCAGTCATAAAGAAGAAGACAGTGAATGTTTTTCACTGCAATGGGAAGTAGAAGACAGTGCAGCCTTACATCACTGGCATACCCGGCAAGGTATGAAGCTTAACGAAGAAATGATGAAAGTCTTCAAAGACAAAGTGGTAGGATTTCCCACCTTAATGGAGGTTATCAAGTGATTCAGCCGGTTAAAGAGAAAATAATTCTGGGTATTGACCCCGGAACTACCATCATGGGTTACGGATTGCTGAAAATAACAGGTACCAAACCGCAAGTCATCACCATGGGAGTGATAGATTTGCGTAAATACGATAATCATTATCTTAAGCTTCGTCGAATCTTTGAACGTGTTATCGGCATTATTGAAGCGTATCTGCCCGATGAACTGGCCATTGAAGCTCCCTTTTTTGGAAAGAATGTACAGTCCATGCTAAAATTAGGGCGTGCGCAAGGGGGAGCAATGGCTGCCGCACTAAGCCGTGACATCCCCATCACCGAATATGCTCCATTAAAAATAAAAATGGCTATCACCGGCAACGGACAAGCCAGTAAGGAACAGGTGGCGGATATGCTGAAGCGTATGCTCCATATTCCCGATAACGAAATGCTACCTTTTATGGATGCTACCGATGGACTTGCCGCAGCCTATTGCCATTATTTGCAAGCCGGAAGACCCACTCTTGCCAAAGAGTATTCAGGATGGAAAGATTTTATCAATAAAAATCCTGATAAAATAAGGAGATAAACAAAAAAAGTATTGGTAAGTAACAAAATATAAATTTATGAATGTCAAACACGTTATTTGGGCATCGATTATGTCAACCACCATCAGTTGTCAGTCTGTAAAGAAAGAATATACATCTTTTGAAGAATATCCTATCCCCGAAGGGAAGTTAGTGGAAATGGAGTACTCGCCAATTGAAACCAAGTTTACACTTTGGGCACCTACAGCTGAAGAAGTGCGTGTATTGTTATATGATTCGGGCAACGAAGGTTCTGCTTATCAAACTCTGTCGCTTGAAATGGGAGAAGATGGTATTTGGAATACTTCTATTAAAGAAGACTTAAAAGGAAAGTTCTATACTTTTAATGTAAAAGTAAATGGTAAGTGGCTGGGAGATACCCCGGGCATTATGGCTAAAGCAGTGGGAGTAAACGGAAAGCGTGCTGCTGTCATTGACTTGCGCTCCACCGATCCTGAAGGCTGGGCGAACGATGTACGTCCGCTTTTAAAGGACTATGCCGACATCATAGTATATGAAATGCATCATCGCGATTTTTCTTTGGATTCAGTTTCGGGAATTCGTAATAAAGGAAAATTCCTTGCATTAACCGAATTAGGAACTACTACTTCGCAGGGTGAAAAAACCGGCATCGACCACCTGAAAGAATTGGGTGTCACGCACGTGCATATTCTTCCTTCATACGATTATGCATCTGTGGACGAAAGTAAACCGGACAAGGCACAATACAACTGGGGCTATGATCCTCAGAACTATAATGTACCTGACGGTTCTTATTCCACCGATCCTTATAAGCCCGATGTGAGAATCAAGGAATTCAAGCAGATGGTGCAGGCCCTTCACAAAGCAGGTATCCGTGTGGTACTCGATGTGGTTTATAATCATACTTTTAACACTGAGGAAAGCAACTTCGAGCGTACGGTACCCGGCTACTTCTATCGCCAAACAAAGGATGGTAAACCGGCCAACGGCTCCGGCTGCGGAAACGAGACTGCCAGTGACCGTGCCATGATGCGTAAATACATGGTGGAGTCTGTACTCTACTGGATAAACGAATATCACATTGACGGCTTCCGATTTGACCTGATGGGTATTCACGATATTGAGACAATGAACGAAATCCGTGCTGCCGTAGACAAGATAGATCCATCCATCTTTATTTATGGTGAAGGATGGGCCGCCAGCGCTCCCCAGCTTGATCAAGAAGAACTTGCCATGAAAGCCAATATATACAAGATGCCACGTATTGCCGCTTTCTCCGATGAAATGCGCGACGGTTTGCGCGGTGGTTGGGATGATGACCGGAAAGGTGCTTTCTTGATAGGCCAACCGGGGCATGAGATGAGTATAAAGTTTGGGTTGGTGGGAGCAGTCAAACATCCACAAGTAATAAATGATTCGGTGAATTACAGCAAAGAACCGTGGGCGTTACAACCGACCCAAATGATAAGTTATGTCAGCTGCCATGATGATATGTGTCTGGCAGACAGACTAAAAGCTACGATGCCGGATGCAACGGACGAAGAACGTGCCTCTCTGCACAAATTGGCCGAAACTTTTGTCTTCACCTCACAAGGTGTACCTTTTATTTTTGCCGGAGACGAAATGATGCGAGACAAGAAAGGAATACATAATTCTTACAATAGTCCTGATAGTATCAACACAATTGATTGGAGGAACAAGACGATACATCATGATGTTTTTGATTATGTGAGAGAGCTGATAGCATTGCGAAAAAATCACCCGGCTTTTCGAATGGGAGATGCCGATAAAGTACGCCAATACATGGAATTCCTGCCTGTAGAAGGCAGCAATCTGGTGGCCTTTATCCTGAAAGATAATGCTAACGGCGACTCATGGAAAAATATTATCGTGGCGTTCAACAGCCGTAAAGAGCCTGCCAAATTATCTATTCCGACCGGTCGCTATACAATCGTTTGCAAAGATGGAAAAATCAAGCAGTCGGGAATGGGGCAAGTATCAGGTAATGAAATCATTGTACCGGCACGCTCTGCAATGATTATTCATCAATAAAGTATATTCTTGATTACCTAAGATAAAATCAAAACGACAATAAAGATGGAAAAGACATGGAGATGGTTTGGAAAGAATGATAAAATTACTCTTCCCATGTTGAGACAAATCGGAGTAGAAGGTATTGTGACTGCTCTTCACGAAATTCCCAATGGTGAGGTGTGGCCTTTGGAGGCTATCCTAAACCAAAAGACATATATTGAGACTTATGGTCTGCGCTGGTCGGTAGTAGAAAGTTTGCCGGTGAGTGAAGCCATAAAATATGGCGGTGCCGAGCGTGATAACCTGATAGAGAATTACAAGAAAAGTCTTATTAATTTAGGCAAGGCGGGAGTAAAAACAGTCTGTTATAACTTCATGCCTGTTATCGACTGGATTCGTACAGATTTAGAGCATCTTTGGGAAGATGAAACATCATCACTCTATTTTGATAAAATACGTTTTGCATATTTCGACTGCCTGATTCTACAACGCGCAGAAGCTGAAAAAGACTACACGGTAAATGAATTGAAACAAATGTACGAATTAGATAAAGTCATTACCGATGCTGAAAAAGAAGAACTTGTAGATACCATCATTATTAAAACCCAAGGCTTTGTAAATGGAAATATCAAGAATGGGGACAAGAACCCTGTTGACACATTCCATCATCTGTTGGCACCCTACAAAGGAATAGACCGTGACGCCCTGCGCGAAAATTTACGTTATTTCCTTCAAGCTATTATGCCCGTATGTGATGAATATGGCATCAATATGTGTATTCATCCCGACGATCCTCCTTTTCCTGTTCTTGGTTTGCCACGCATTGTAACCTGCGAAGAGGATATTGCCTGGATACTGCATGCTGTAAACAATCCGCATAACGGGCTCACTTTCTGTGCCGGTTCGCTCAGTGCAGGACTGCACAACAATGTACCTGCTTTGGCGCGAATGTTTGCCCACCGCACTCATTTTGTACACCTGCGCAGTACGAACGCTTTTCCCAACGGAAATTTCATTGAAGCCTCCCATTTGGGAGGCCGTGCTCATATCATCGAACTTATCCGTATCTTTGAGAAAGAGCGTCCGGGCGTTCCCATGCGTGTAGACCACGGGCGTATGATGCTCGGTGACACCGACAAGGGATACAATCCCGGATATTCGTTTCACGGTCGCATGATGGCATTGGCCCAGATAGAAGGAATGATGGCCGTTGTCAATGACGAATCAAAACTTGAATCCTAAATTGACATACATACTCACTTTATCGGCATGGTTTGCGTAGTTGATGGATGCTTCCAGCGGACCAAATATACTATCCAATCCATAGCCGACTCCACAGCCGAACATAGTTTTCTCTTTCAGTAACCCACTCACTTTATGACTGCTCAGCGCATAATTGCCGGTCAAAGTGACATAATGCACACTTCCCATTCGCTGCCGGAACTTTATCGTGCCTATCAATAACGAATTATCCATAAGTTCTACATTATTTATTCCCACAAAAGGCAACTGCTGTTGCAGGAAGCGTGACGGAACATCTCCACCCATGGCATTCAATTTGGAGTAGGGGATTTCCTTTCCAATGAGAAAGCGTCCGTATACGGAAGGAAGAATCGAGAAACGATTGGTCAGCCGCATTACCCCTTCGCAATAACCTTTGATAGCAGAGAAAGGAGCATGGTCATTATATTGTGTAAAATTATCTGTATAGAGTGAATAGGAAGCACGCGCCGAGATACCTCGTGAAGGGAAATAAGCCTTATCAAATGTTTCATATTCCATTTGAGCAAAATAACTAAAAAAATGCTCATTGTCTGTCGAGTATTGCTGAGTGGTACTTCCTTCCTGATAAAGAAACTTATCATAATCATAATACTCATAACGGAGACCAATACCGAAACGCACATTTTTATACCACACATCCGAGAAAGCAAACTCTGCCTGATGATAACGGAAAGTAGAATTATGTGTGCGGTCGCCATAATGATAAAAATTGACGTCATTGTATTGGAACAGGTAGGACAGCCCGACACGTTTCAGCGGAGCCGGTTCCCAAGCATAATTAATTCCGGCAGTATAACGTTTTCCTAAACGTCCCGTAAGTGATAGCGTACTGGGCAATTTCCCTTTGAAATTACTGGTTACGTTTATTAATAAACTGGCTATTTCTTCCGAGTCGAAACGAATGCCGACATTTAGTTTGTTTTCATACTTCTTACTTAACGTGTAATTCAGGTTATAGCCACCTCCCGGGGCTTCAGGCAAATTATAAGTCGCCCCCGAATAGCCTAAATTGGCCGACAGAATAGCAGTAGCTTCCTCTATCCGGCGAATACTTATCTCGGAATTTTCTTTAAGATCGCAACGCTTCAACAACCATTTTTTGTCTTTCTCATCAAGACCGTCAAAAGTAATTTCTTTCACATATACCTTTCGCTCAGGCGAGTAGGGATAAGAAGGAATCGGTTGGGGCATATAAGTACTATCCAGCCCCAACTGGCTTTTCAGAGCCATTAATGCACTATCCTGTGCCATGGCAGCTTCTTCGCCACGCATTATCAGAGTATCGATGGCGGAGGGAGTAAAACTGGCGGCAGAATAACCCTCTACGTTTACCTTAATATAAGTAGTCGTTTCTTTCAGATTCTTCTTATATAAATCCTGCCCCATGAGATTCACCAATTGCCCTAATATGGCACCGGCACTATTTAATTCTCCGGCAGGCTTAAGTTCACTTTGAACATCCACCCCGATAATTAAGTCTGCTCCCATGGCACGCGCCACATTTACAGGATAATTATTTACTACACCACCGTCTACCAGTACCATACTGTCTAGCCTGACCGGAGTAAAGACTCCGGGGATGGCCATGCTGGCACGCATAGCAGTGGCCAATACACCTTCATGAAAATTAACCTCATTGCCATTTACTATATTCTCGGAAACACAGGCAAAAGGAATAGGCAACTTATTAAAATTGATGGAGTCGTGATAACCGATAGTAAGCTCACTGAACAAGTTGGCAAGATTTTGCCCTCTTATCAGTCCACCGAAAACTTCGGCTTTTACCCCTTTACCGAAAGGAATAGAAAACACATACTTTTGTGAGGCATCGCGTTCAGATAGATTTTGTTCACTTCTCGGTATCTTGTCGCTCAAAAGGAAAGTCCAGTCCTGACGGCGTACCATGCTGTCAAGTTGCTCGGGAGAATAACCGATAGAGTAAAGACCACCGATGATAGATCCCATGCTGGTACCTACCACATAGTCAATAGGAATACCGGCTTTTTCTATAACTTTCAGAACACCGATGTGCGCCATGCCTTTAGCGCCACCGCCACTTAGCACCACACCCACTTTCTTACGGTGGGCAGGCCGAGGCTGTGCCTTAAGAAGAGCAGGTATAAAGAGTAGACAAACTGCCATTGTTGTCAATGAAGAACGGCTGAATCGTTTCATGTTTATTTTTCTGTATTTAAAAATCTTTTATATAAAAAACAAAAACTGTGCAAAGATGGTTTAATCTTTCGGGGAATGCAAGTCTAATTGTTATAGTTATTGGTCGATTTCCTTTTTTCCTTCAATTTTTCAATCCTCCTAAATCGAACCGATAAATTAAACGAGCCAAACAAATGCTACATGAAGATTGCGTTTTTGCACTTTAAGAGAGCTGAATGAAATCACTTTCTTAAAAAAACAGGCTATAAAACTTTCTATCTAACTAATTTTCTTGTAAATTTGCAACTTAATTTTTGGGAGACTATGTCTTTGCCCGATTTACAATTTAGAGAATACAAGAAAAACGATATAGATTATGAGTAAGAAATTTGCTGAACACTCGCAACTCAACCTATCACAGGTCAATAAAGATGTGCTGAAAAAGTGGGATGAAAACGATGTTTTCGCCAAGAGTATGACAGAACGTGAAGGATGTCCTTCTTTTGTCTTTTATGAAGGACCTCCCTCAGCCAACGGTATGCCGGGTATTCACCACGTAATGGCACGTACTATAAAAGATACTTTCTGCCGCTACAAAACCATGAAAGGTTTTCTTGTCAAACGTAAAGCCGGATGGGATACTCACGGACTACCGGTAGAACTGGGCGTGGAAAAAGCACTCGGAATTACCAAGGAGGATATCGGAAAAACGATTTCTGTGGCCGAATATAACGCAGCCTGTCGTAAGGATGTGATGAAGTTTACAAAAGAATGGACAGACCTTACTCATAAAATGGGTTATTGGGTAGATTTGGATAATCCATACATCACTTATGACAACCGCTATATTGAAACTTTATGGTGGCTCTTAAAGCAACTATATAGCAAGAATTTACTGTATAAAGGATATACCATTCAGCCTTATTCTCCGGCAGCCGGAACAGGACTGAGCTCTCACGAATTAAATCAGCCTGGATGTTATCGGGATGTAAAAGATACTACTGTAGTGGGGCAATTCAAGATGAAGAACCCGAAACCCGAAATGACGGAGTGGGGTACTCCTTACTTCTTGGCATGGACTACTACACCATGGACTTTACCCTCAAACACCGCTTTGTGCGTCGGTCCCAAAATCGATTATGTAGCTGTACAAACATATAATGGCTACACAGGTGAGAAAATGACAGTAGTGCTGGCTAAACCATTGCTTTATGCTCATTTTAACCAAAAAGCAGAAGGACTGCCTTTAGAAGACTACAAACCGGGAGACAAGCTGATTCCTTTCAAGGTGGTAGGTGAATACAAAGGCACGGATTTGGTAGGTATGGAATATGAACAGCTTATTCCATGGGTGAAACCGGTAAACGTAGACGAAAACGGTAATTGGGAAGAAGCTGCCAATCAAGCATTCCGTGTTATCCTTGGTGACTATGTGACTACGGAAGACGGTACAGGTATCGTACATATCGCTCCAACATTCGGTGCGGACGATGCTTTTGTGGCACGTGCAGCAGGCATACCTTCATTGTTTATGATTAACAAAAAAGGTGAACCTCGTCCGATGGTAGACTTGACAGGTAAATTCTTCCTGCTGGATGAACTAGATGAAAAGTTCGTAAAAGAATGTGTGGATGTAGAACAATATCAAGAATATCAGGGGCGCTGGGTGAAAAATGCATACGACCCTCAATTTACTGTAAATGGTAAATACGATGAGAAAACTGCTGCCTCTGCCGAGACACTGGATATTTACATCTGTATGAAAATGAAGGCTTCCAACAAAGCATTCAAGATAGAAAAGCATGTACACAATTATCCACATTGCTGGCGTACAGACAAACCGGTCCTTTATTATCCGCTGGATAGCTGGTTCATCCGTTCTACTGCTGCCAAGGAACGTATGATAGAACTCAATAAGACCATTAACTGGAAACCGGAATCTACCGGAACCGGACGTTTCGGCAAATGGCTGGAAAACCTGAACGACTGGAATTTAAGCCGTTCGCGCTATTGGGGTACTCCGCTTCCTATTTGGCGTAGCGAAGAAGGTGAGGAATTATGTATCGGTTCGGTAGAGGAACTCTATAACGAAATAGAAAAATCCATCGCTGCCGGTTTCATGACTGCTAATCCTTATAAAGAAAAAGGATTTATTCCGGGTGAATATACCGAAGACAATTATGATAAAATAGATCTTCACCGTCCTTACGTAGATGATATTATCCTCGTTTCTGAAAGCGGAAAACCGATGAAACGTGAAGCGGATTTGATTGACGTATGGTTTGATTCAGGCGCCATGCCATACGCACAGTTACATTATCCGTTTGAGAATAAAGATATTGTAGATAATCGTTCTTATTATCCGGCTGACTTCATTGCAGAAGGGGTAGACCAAACTCGTGGCTGGTTCTTTACATTGCATGCTATCGCAACTATGGTATTCGATAGTGTAGCCTATAAAAATGTTATCTCTAACGGACTGGTGCTTGACAAGAATGGAAATAAAATGTCCAAGCGCCTGGGTAATGCTGTTGATCCGTTTGGTGCCATCGAACAATATGGTTCTGACCCTTTGCGTTGGTATATGATTACTAATTCTTCTCCGTGGGATAACTTGAAATTTGATACCGATGGTGTAATGGAAGTAACCCGCAAGTTTTTCGGAACATTGCACAACACATATAAATTCTTTGCTCCATACGCTAACCTTGACGGATTTACCTATCAGGAAGCCGATGTTCCTATGAGCAAACGTCCGGAAATTGACCGTTGGATTCTTTCGGAACTAAACTCATTGATAAAGAATGTGGATATGTGCTATGCTGACTATGAACCGACTAAAGCCGGACGATTAATCAATGATTTCGTAAATGATAATCTGTCCAACTGGTATGTACGTCTATGCAGAAAACGTTTTTGGGGTACAGGCTATACAGAGGATAAGCTGGCGGCATATCAAACATTATATGTATGTCTGGAAACTGTAGCTAAACTAATGGCACCGATTGCTCCTTTCTATGCAGACAAATTGTATATGGACTTGATTGCAACAACCGGACGCGACCATGTAGCTTCTGTCCACCTTGCAGATTTCCCGGTTTGCGATGAGACTGTTATTGACAAAGAATTGGAAACCCGCATGGAGTTAGCACAGAAAGTATCTTCTATGGGGTTGGCGCTGCGCAAGAAAATAAATATTATCGTTAAACAACCGTTGCAGAAGTTGATGATTCCGGTGGATGCACTGATGAAAGAACGTTTAGAGTCTGTAAAATCATTGATAATGAACGAAGTGAATGTTAAAGAAATAGACTTCGTGGAAGGTACATCCAATTTGCTTGTGAAGAAAGTGAAGTGTAACTTCAAGATTCTAGGTAAGAAATTCGGTTCATTGATGAAACAGGTGGCCGCTGCTGTAACTGCCATGAATCAGGAACAAATCAGCGTTCTTGAAAACGAAGGGAAAATTGTTCTCGACCTAAATGGTACTCCGGCTGAAATAGAAACGTCTGAAGTGGAAATTTTCAGTGAAGATATCCCCGGATGGGTAGTTGCCAATGAAGGCGTATTGACAGTAGCTTTGGATACTGTTGTAACCGAAGAACTGCGCCGTGAAGGTATTGCTCGTGAACTTGTGAGTAAGATTCAGAATATTCGCAAGGGCAGTGGCTTTGAAATAACTGATAAAATAAAGGTATCTTTATCTAAAAATGAGCAAACCGATAGCGCAGTAAAAGAATATAATACTTATATTTGTAACCAAGTTCTTGCCAACTCCCTTAATTTGGTAGACGAAGTGAAGGATGGCATAGAATTAAGTTTCGATGATTTCTCGCTTTATGTGAGTGTCATAAAGGAATAACATTAACCTTTTAAAACTAAATAATATGGCTGAAAAAACAAGATACTCTGATGCAGAACTCGAAGAGTTCCGTGCCATTATCATGGAAAAACTGGAATTGGCCGAGCGTGATTACGAACGCTTGAAAAGTAGTATCATGAATAAGGATGGTAATGATACGGACGATACTTCCCCTACTTACAAAGTATTGGAAGAAGGTGCCAATACGCTGTCCAAAGAAGAAACGACAAGATTAGCTGCACGTCAGTTGAAATTCATTCAGGGACTGCAAGCTGCTTTAATCCGTATTGAAAACAAAACATACGGTATTTGTCGTGAAACAGGTAAACTGATTCCAAAAGAAAGACTTCGCGCTGTTCCTCATGCCACTTTGAGTATCGAGGCTAAAAACGAAGGAAAGAAATAGCATTTTTATAGTTGACAGGAAAGCAGGTCAAAGAGGCTGCTACCTGTCGACTATTAATTATCACCTATTATAATGAATAAATTACTCACGAAAGGGCAACTTTCTGTTCTGATTGTTTTTGGAGTATTAATTATTGACCAGATAATAAAGATATTGGTAAAGACTAATATGTTCTGGCATGAAAGTATCCGCATTACAGATTGGTTTTATATCTATTTTACAGAAAATAACGGCATGGCTTTCGGCATGGAATTGTTTGGAAAGCTATTTCTTACAACATTCCGCATCATTGCTGTGGGACTGATAATTTGGTATCTGGCTAAAATCATTAAAGAAAATTATAAGACAGGCTATATTGTCTGCCTTTCATTAATATTGGCCGGCGCCGTAGGAAATATCATTGATAGTGTATTTTATGGCGTAATCTTCAATGAAAGCACTTATAGCCAAATAGCACATTTTGTTCCTGTAGGCGAAGGCTATTCTGAATGGTTTCATGGTAAAGTAGTGGATATGTTTTATTTTCCAATCATTGAAACCAACTGGCCGGAATGGATACCGGGAATAGGTGGAGAACATTTTATCTTCTTCAGTCCGATATTTAATTTTGCTGACGCTGCTATCAGTTGTGGTATCATTGCATTGTTGTTATTTTATGGAAAATATCTGAACACAGGTATTCACCCGGAAGAAAAAGCTCAGAAAAAAGATGCACAATAAGAAGATTCGTTGGACGTTGTTGCTCAGTGCGGCTTTGCTGGCAGGATGCGGAAAACAAATACCAAAAGATGTCATCCACCCGGATAAGATGGAGGACATCTTGTATGACTATCATTTGACTACGGCTATGTCCGGCAATATCTCTTATGATGAGAACTACAAAAAAGAAGCTCTTCGCAATTACGTATATAGAAAACATCACGTAACCAAAGCAGAGTTTGATTCATCTATGGTGTGGTATACTCGTCATACAGAAAACCTTGCCAAAATTTATACCAATTTAGGAAAACGTTTCCGTGAGGAAAAGAAGGATGTGAAACGCTTGCTGGCAATGCGCGAAAACAAACCTTCAATGTCACAACCTGGAGATACAGTAGATGTGTGGTATAATAAAACACTATATTGGCTGACGGATGCGCCACTATCCAACAAGATTACTTTTGAAATTCCCACTGACTCCAACTTCAAAGCAAAGGATGCTTTCTTGTGGTCGGCAAATTACATATTCCTCTCAAACCTGCAACAACAGGTGACGATGGGATTCAATA